>Ga0247765_1001012_pt1 | contig 16422 bp, 17 predicted proteins | sample UWRJL106311C6_FD_179949 | JGI IMG/M metagenome (GOLD analysis project Ga0247765, IMG submission 179949) | Plant litter microbial communities from Arlington Agricultural Research Station in Wisconsin, United States - UWRJ-L106-311C-6 | ecosystem: Environmental > Terrestrial > Plant litter >... | reverse complement strand
CCCCCCCCCCCCCCCTTAGAAGCAGACGAACGAGGAGGAAAGAGAGAGAAAACATACATTGCGAATAACATGCGCATCACCAAGCCCAATCCCAAACGCCGCGGCAGGGTCAATACGAGCATCCATGCAGGTGAGGACGAGGTATTTCTTAGCAGGCGGCAGGGCGAGATGTCCCTTGGTGAAGGAGGCCGAGTAAGACTCGGAAGCGGCTTCGACGTTCTTTTGAATGGCGGACATGGTTTTCTTTTTCTTTGGAAAGAGGTTTTTCTTTTCTTTTTGTAGGGGTGAATATTCAAGAACGAGCAAAGTGCCAGTGTGTGTGAGAGAGATGGTGTGAGATGTTGATGATGATGATGAGAGTTGTTGATGTTAATGCTGACAAGATCTCTCAATATTTATACTCGAGACAGAGACAAACGCAGTCCCTTCAGCTGCCAGCGCCGTAGTCAAAATAGGTAATAGGTACCCTGTCCTGTCCGGAGATAACATTAGTACAATTCGTATTTTCCCCTATTGTCCAGCCCTTTTTTCGTTGCTGTTTGTTCAAAGCGGAAGCGAAGTTGCAGCAATGGTTCCATGGCGTCGAATCCCGGTTTCGAAACCACCAACAAGCAGGCAGGATCCCCAGACAGATAGGGGAGCCATGGTCATGGTCGGGTAGGACAAAAACAAAAATCTGTGCGTGCGTACCTGAGTCAGGCCAAAGTGGTTTTACCGAGATGGGATATTTTTGGTGTGCTTCGGGTGAGAGGATCTAAATGTTGAGGCTCAATCTGATACAATACCTAGCAACGGTAAAATCCACTGGCCTTGCTTACTTGCAGTTGTGAAGTTGTGTTGTGAGTGAAGCAGAACGGGGTTATAATACTCATGTAATAAACCCCAGATATTCAACCCCTCCCCATCCCCCCGAGGCAACCCCAACCTCTACTATCCCCCTCTTGGGTCCTCCATCCCTGGTCATCCTAGCCGCGTGCAGCTGTGCCGCCCCCCCAAACCCAAGGTCGACGAGACAGACGAGGCCTTGGCATGGGTCCAAGAGTGGCGTGCTCCCCGCCAAAAACCGGTAAACACCGCTAATGCCGCTCTGCTCGTTGTTACTCGTCCAACATGGCATCAACACCCCGCCTTCTTTCGCAATCCCTGATGACAGATGCAAGATGCAGCCTCGCCGGTCACTCTTGTTACCTTGCATGGTGTGATGACGTCGATCCCGCTGGCCTCCACCATCATTGCTGCCACCTAGAGCAAGCAAGTGCTTGTATTATACAAGAAAGATACGTGCGGAGGTAACCGCGCCAATATTGTACAATGAGACATTGATATTGTACAAAGCTCCCTGGACTCAGGCTTCCTATTACTGCGCAAGAGCGTCTAGATCCTCGCCTTTGACCTTCGTAGCTTTTCGTGCTGACGCGCCAGCAGCCGTTCCTTGTCCTCCAACGCCCTCCTCTCCTCATACTCACGTGCCTTCTGGCCCGCTAACTTCTCATCCTTCTTATCGGCCATGCTGTTCATCTTCTCCCTCGCGCTCTGGAGCGTGGACTTGACGGCCGAGAACATGGTCTCGTTGGACGAGGTTGCCCCCACTGCTTGGGCCGTCGTGTCAATGGTCCTCGGGCTCTCCCACAGCATCTTAGTCGTGGGGGTAGCATCCTTTTTGCTTGAGCCGAACGTTAACCTCTCAAGTGGCCCAAGACCTAGGAATGTCCGGATCTTGGGGTTGTAGAATGCAGCAGATTGCAAGTACTGCAGAGCGCCGGTCAACAGAAAGTAGAATTGTAACGCCGACGGAAGATAGACGGTAAAGATGACCGAGATTGGCATAAGAATGAACGCCATGAGTCTCATCGTCTTGGCTTGTTCGGGTGCCATGTACGGAAGGGGTATCTGCAAACAAAACTGTCAGTCATGTCATAAGCCAGCAAACAGCAATAGAGACATACCCTAAACGCCGCCAAGAAGATACCCGCCGTGGCAATCGGCAAGATAAAGAAGGGGTCCGACATGGTAAGATCCTGGAACCACAGAACACCTCCTGTCTCCAGGCTTGTCACGGGAAGTGCAGCCATTCCCCTAATCAGTCGGAACATACCGTAACTCAGCGGGATGTTGATCATGGGCCATAGTGTCTGGCGCATGCTGTAGCCCACCGCCTTGTTCATCTGTTGCAACTCGGCCCTCGCTGCCATGGCTGCCATCTTGTCGGCGCCCGCGACCATTGACTGCTTCATTGTCTCCATTGCTGCGTTGTACCGGGGGTTCTTGCGCAAATCTTGGAGCTTCTGCGATGCACCGGCCGCGGTGAGTGAGGGCTTAAAGATAGCCACCCTTACGCCAACAGCCATGACAGCAAGGCACGCCCACCAAGGAAGCCCTGTGTAGACATAGACATGTTCGAGAAGCCACTGCATCATCGATGTTGGCCCCCAACCGTAATCCAGCCCAAGGGCCTTGAGGAAGCCGATCTGCTCGGGGATGTTCAGAAGATCGCTACTGGTGAGATCAATCGGGGTCGCACTGATGTCAGGGGATGCCAGTGGTTCGGCGGCAGAGGCGACGGGCGAGGGCGCGGCCGCTGGGGCAGGTTGGGTTGAGGCATATCGAGCCTGTCGGATGGATGACAGAAGCTGGTGAGATGCGGCGACAGCACCTAATGGGCTTCCTATCCTCCTTCCCGCAGAAAGTCGGGCGCTTATAGGGCCAAGAGGCGCGTTATTGCCTCGCAACGCTGTTCCAAACTGTCGTGTCGAGGGCTGGCTAGACCTCTAGAAACACGATTGTCAATTGAGACGACTGCATGAATTGGGAAAGAATATTTACTGATATCCTAGCGAAGCCCAAAGACTGGCCGGACCGGAGGATCCCTCTACTTGGAAGCATCGTGTCTGGGTTGCTGCGAGAAACCCCGTTCAACCGGTCGGGAGCATGAAGATTCCGTGAACCCAAACTTTTTTTTTTGCTCGGCCTGCCGCGCAGCTGCTCAAGCGTCGGCTGCCAAGCGTATGCAGAAATTACATAATCACAGCTATGGCCCCGCTTCTCCCTGGGAGAGATCCAAGGCTCACCGTTCGTGAAGGGAATGGAATGAAAAAGTTGCCATTGTCTATGCCATGAGTGTTTATTTTAATGTCCCGCCCATGTACACCGAATGTGTGGAACTGACGCTCGAAGAATGCAGTTCCCGCGCGTCGCAGATGGCGCGCCTGTGATAATCCGCTTCTAGACATCGTACACCAAGCTTCCCAACAAGTTCCAAGGCCCCATTGGGCCGTTTAACGGTTTTAACACTGCCGCGTATCTCCCATTATACGTGGATCGGCCTGTTTCTCTCGTGCCCTGTCGTGCTCACTCCAGGCTGGTCAGGTCGTCCAGTCGAATTCTCCGCCTAGGCTTATCAACTGCCTCGACTCCGGGACCGACGGGGTGTGCTTGTCGTCTGGATAGAGGGAAGATCTGTCACATAGTTTTAGAGATACGTCTACAGAACGGCGAAACAGCGCTACTTGCCCTTGTCCCACTCCACCCCAATCGAAATGCTGCTTCATGAGCAAAGAGCTCGCCAAAACCCAACATCATACCGTTAACGAACGGGAGGAATAGATTAATCGCAGCACCTCGGAGAAGTGACCAGATGGTAGGTGGCTGGTAGAGGATAATGGCAGGGGACGACGAGGACGGAGGCGATACCGAGACGTCTTCGCCATTGGAATACTGTTCGCTGTCGGAGCGCATCGTCACGCCAGACTCGGCCATGGGATTTGGAACGTCTTCGGAAGCCATGGTGTGCGCGGTGGGCTGGTTTTGACGGGGAGACCGGCGCCACTGGTGTTGTTGTGAACCGATATCCGGTGCTGGGAGGCTCGGCGGCGACAGGGGAGTCTGGCACTTGCCGAAGCTAACCTCGCGCTGATTGCCAAGCAAGCACTCCGGGCTTCGGTCGAGATATAATCCGAAGAAAGGGCGAATATCTGCATTTGTCACGTTCGCAGCAGTAACTCCTAGGTTTTATCACGTTCGCCGGATCGATTCTTTACATTGCTGTATACTCATAAATATCTCTGAGCACTAAACCCTTCGGTTTCCTTTGCTGTGTCTTGATTGTCACGAGGTGGTGATTACGTAACTGCAGGGGGTACCTTGGCAACTTGGCTGGCGTTTGGCGGGGCTGAACCTCGCGGGGCAAGAGGCGTCCACCTGAGCTGCCTGATTTCCGCATCCAAAGCTCCAAACTTTCCAGTCCGGGTTTAGAAATCTGCACAACAACACTTCACTTTGGCAATTCTCTTCCCTTGTCCAGTACCTCTTCAGCCACCGACCCCGACGAAAGCTCTTTCCGCCGAAATGGCCGAACACGACGAGCTCATCACGAGGTTCTGCGAGCTCACTTCAGCTTCGGCTGATGAGGTAGCACCCACTATTCTCGTCGCGCAGCTAATGCTAATAGGCTAACTTTCCCAAGGCCACCGAATACCTCACCGAAACCTCCTGGGACATTGACCAAGCTGTCTCTACCTATTTCACAGTTGCGGAAGAGCGGGGAAACAGCCCCACGGCCGATGCCCCTACCGAACCCGAATACACTGGCCCGCGAACATTGGATGGTCGCCCTGCTCCCGAATATGCCGGTGCATCATCTTCGACCGCAAAGAAGCCACAGAAACGTACTGGACTTGCGACGTTGAGCTCCATTGGAGGGGGCAACCACGACGACGATGACGATGACGAAGATGATGACGACGAAGACGAGCGTGGTCCCAGAGATCTGTTCGCAGGTGGTGAGAAGTCAGGACTTGCAGTTCAGGATCCTTCGCAGCGCTCTTCAGACCCCAATAGACTGGTCAATGACCTCGTAGCGAAGGCCAAGTCGTGCGTTCACACCCCCCTCTTGTTCCTGGTCTTCCAGGCCTGACATCATCTCTAGCGAGGCCCGCAAGAACCAATCTGAGAGCTCTTCTTCAGGCCTTTCGAGGTTCTTCCGTGGTGGAGGCCAGACTCTGGGCGGTGACGGTGTCGAGAGTCGACGGGTTGGCGAGAGTCAGCCCATTCAAGCGGTGCCCGAGACTCCGGCAGAGGAGCGAACTCTTCATCTGTGGACCGACGGTTTCAGCGTCGACGATGGCCCCCTGCACAGATTTGACGACCCGCAGAACCGATCTGACCTTGCCATGATACGAGAGGGCAGAGCCCCGCTACATTTGATGAACGTGCGGTATGACCAACGCGTCGATGTCAAACTTGTTCAACATGCAGAACAATACAAGCAGTTGCCCAGGGTATACCGTCCGTTTGGTGGTGAGGGTCGCCGCCTGGGAAGCCCGGTTCCCGGTTCAGAGTCCCTCACTCAAGTACCGTCTTCTGCTGCCCCCGCAGCTGCCGCAGCGCCCCAGTCGCAGACCACGGGCGTAAATGAGTCCCAACCAACGACGATGCTGCGGATCCAGTTGCCAGACGGCACCCGCCTTCCAGCCCGCTTCAACCTTACGCAGACCATTGGCGATGTTTACGACTTTATTGGGCGGTCTTCGTCCTCGCTCTCGGCTCGTCCGTGGGTGCTCTCGACAACATTCCCGAATAAGGACCATACCGAGAAAGGTCTGGTGCTGGGCGATTTGGCCGAGTTTAAGCGAGGAGGTGCGGCTGTAGTCAAGTGGCTTTGAGGTAGACATTCAGCGCTTGTCTTGTAGGCATGGAGGTTAAGGTATTCGTAAGCGTTCCGGTCAGCCACGCATACATAGAAAGCTGTCTTTTAGGCAGCACACCGACGAGATTTTAATTCCGAGTGCTGGTTTTCTACCCAGGTTTATCTTCCATGCTCAATGTGGGGATGTGCCAGCCATACCGGAATAGCAGACATATGACCTCTTGTTTTTAACGCCCGTGACTCCGACCTGAAGCTGTGGGTATCCGACCCATATCGTAGTGCAGATTCTCTCTCCGTTCGATCAAGGATGAAACTCTCTTGATTCCAAATCGTCCCCGCTGCCCACAAGAAAACCTTGTTTAAGCCTCTGAAGCCACGCCACCCATGTCGGAGCCACCATACCCGCCCGCCGAGGCACCCAACATTTGGGACGAAGCCGACGGGGCCACGGCCGGGCCATCCAGGAACTTAAACCAGGGCCTCGCGGCGGCGACGTTGAGCTTGGCGCTGTTGAAGCGAGCCTCGCCAGGGGGCATGCACACGAGGATATACGTGTTGGTTGTGAACTTTGTGACGAACATGGCGAAGGTGGCGCCCATTTTATGTTCGAAATCGGAGAACTGCTCAGCATTACGGGGGGTGCCGGTGAATTTGGAACAGGTATGTTTCCAGCTCTTGAGGATGTTACTCATTCGCTCGAATCTGTCTCCGTACGGGTTCCGTTCTCCTTCGGGGCTGGTCCATTTAGATACCACGAGGAATGAAGTTCTTTCGAAGAGCAAAATCTCGTCGGCATCGATGGCTACCCCAAGAGAAGCGAGTTGCGTCTCAATCACGGAGAGGTTGGGCACGAGGTCGTGAATGATGCTGGCCCAGGCTTTGTAGAGAGACTGGTCCCAGATAGAAGTGGCGAAGAGGTGCATGTCTAGATCGACATCGGGAATGGTCATGGCGCCCCCCAAGGCGGCGGCGGAGAGGCTGGTGGCGGAGGCGGAGGAGGTGGGTCCGAAGGGAGGGGACTGTAAATGGGAGGAGGACGACGACGATGGTTGTGCGGCGTCGGGCTTCTGCTTGCGGACAATGGCTACGGCTTCGGCGGTCTTGCGACGTACAATGGTGACGCGCTGGTCGAAGACGGCTTCGCGCGTGGCAGGTTGGATGAGGTCCATCTTGTGGACGAGGACAAAGATCTTGGCTTCGCGCGAGTACTGAACCAAAGCGCTGATGATGTTGACATAGGTGGCCATGTCTCGCTCAACGTCTCGACTCTCTATGTCGAAGACATAGATGAGCACGCCAACGTTGCTGAAGACGTGAGCTCGTTGCTGGGAGAGGTAGTTCTCCATAAAGGCCTCTTGGCCACCACAGTCCCAGAGGTTGAGCGTCAGGTTTCCAAGGAACTTGACATGGGATAGGTCGATATCAATAGTAGCGCCTCTATTTAAGTGTTAGTTTTCACCTCGGTAACAGATGAGAGAGGGGTAACTCACAATCGCCGAGTGTCCCTAGCAAGATAATTGCTGAATATTATGCTGCGCATACTAGACTTCCCAGAACCACTCTTGCCCATCAAAAGCACTTTTTGCTTCTTGACTTTTTTAAGAGCCTGCGCCGTCGTCGCCGTGATGGTGGCCTGCGCCTGGGCCCCAACTTGACCCGTCGCATCACCACCAGGCGTCAGCGACGAACCGCCCATCGTCGCTGACTCGAAATCTGACATGCTTTTTTTTTTTGGATGCTGCTTTACAACTCACTCATCCGATTGGTATCAGACCTGATGTCCTGAAGGCTTATTTTCTTTTTTTTTGCGCGCTGATCTCGAGCTGCAAAAGTGTACGTATTCGTACGCAAGTTGCAATTGCGGGCGAGGTGAGTGAGTGCGTGTGGTTCAGGGTCTAGGGGGTTCCAGGCCGCTGTGAGGTGGGCATCGTGATGGCCCGTGCGGTGTTGTCGCCTGATATCCCAGGCGATGATGACGGTGGGGCTCAACTGTTAGACCAGAGCTCCTCTGTGGGAAACTCAGTGTGTGCTCTGGGGTTTCACTGACGGAAAGTAAAGCGAAGCCAGAAAAACTGTAACTTGTATTTTTTTTCTATGTTTAATAGCACCATCAAAAAGATAGCTCGTCGGGTCAGCGGATTGTGGACTTGAAGGCCGGAGCGGGCTTGCTAACATGGCTTCAGGGATTATCCAGCCGGTGCACACCTGTGCATGGTAAAGGTCTGGTTATAAAGGACGTCATTCCCTTTTCCAGAGTTACACCGAACGTTCCATGTTCCTCTTTCTTACGGAATCACGGAAAAAATGCCAGAGAATAACAACAACCAGAATCCCCCAGGTTTGTCTCGTCAAGATTTACAAGGAGTGATGAACCTAACCAGACCCTCTACAGAAAAGGTTACTTCTGGGCCGAACGAAAGGGTGGAGGAGGAACCCAAAAAAGAAGAGCAAAAAGAGCAAATTGATGAAGGGTGGGAAATTGTCGACTGGACGGGGATGCAGACTGGTGGAGTGATACCTGCTGGTTCCATGTCTGGCCAGTCTAGCTCTGGCTCCTGCGGACGTATGCACACCGAGGTGGAAGTGGGATTTTCGCTTCGAGGGAGTGAGCCGAAGGTGTTTCGCTATGAATTTGGGAAATGCGCGCACAAGTAGCTCACTGTATTTACTGTGTATCCGACATACTGTGCTGTGAATGGGTTGTCAAGTCTATCAGTGACTAGCATGAATACAATTGTGATTGATGAATCTTGGGCGGTCTATTCATAGCGCATGTGAAGAAGCCAATTGATGGAGGTAAAAGGTGATGAACTTGGTCAAGATGAACTGCATTGCTGATGTAGGCTAAATACTGGTGGTCTGAGTTGTGGTTAGGTCACCACTTCTTCCTCGCTCCTTCCATACGGCCAACAGCGCAGTCAAGCATACCTCCTACGTCAATGAATTTGCATGCTTCTGGCATCCAGCCACCAAGCAGTCATCAAGTTGAGGTATGTTATTGTCATCTGATCAAGCCCTGTTACCTCCCACAGATGTCTTTTAAAAGTTTACTCACAGAGAGCGGGCTAATATTCACCCAGTGCCTTCCCAGGTAGCATAATGAATAGCACCGACTTCACACAATAGCTGGCTCTTTTTTACCTGCCTATTCACAATGTTATCGCACCTGCTCTTTACCTGGAATAGCAAAAAGGTTCGACACCATGGCCACCGAATTTTCTCACCGACTATACTTTGACTTATTATTTCCCAGCTTTGCCTCGGCGAAGTTTCAATCTTTCTTTCTTCTTTCTCATCCTCGGATACCGGCTCTTGATGGCCGGCGACTTCACGGCAGACGACGGCTGGCAACCCAACTGGACTTTTGCTCTCTCTACCTTGCTTACACCACCACGGTTCCTTTTTTTCCGTCGACCATCACATCACCAGTTGGGTTCCCCAAAACAAAACCAGCACTCGACACCAAGTTGGGAAAAATGCAACTCCTCGGCCTCCCTCTCTTCGCCCTGGGCAGCGTCTCCGCCCACATGATGCTGTCCCCCCCGGTCCCTTTACGCAGCAAACTCAACAGCTTCACCAACCCAGCCCATATCGACTACAGCATGACTTCTCCCCTCTCCTCTAGCGGTGCCGATTTCCCCTGCAAAGGCTACCACTCTCTTCTCAACACTCCCGAAGGTTCTCCCGTGGTGACCTGGACGGCTGGTTCTACCCAGAAATTCACCCTCGCTGGTGGTGGAGCCGGCCATGGTGGTGGATCCTGCCAGGCTTCACTTTCTGTGGATGGGGTCAAAACCTTTCGTGTTCTTCACAGCTATATTGGCGGATGTCCAAACCCACAAGGGGGAGAAGGGGGGTCGAGTTTCGAGTTTCATCTCCCGCGGGACGTGCCGAGTAGCGAAGCCGCAGTGTTTGCGTGGACGTGGTTTAATAATCTGGGGAATCGAGAAATGTACATGAACTGTGCGGTGGTCAAGATCACTGGAGGTGGGCAGCATTTCCATGAAGCAGGAGTAGGAGGAGGGATCGGACTACTCGCGCATACCGCCACCACCCCTGGGCTGGGAAATATGACCGCGACGACGACGACAGATGAGGATGGAAACCAAAACCGAACATGGACAGGAACCGGGCGGTACAAATACAAATACGAATACAGGCACGAGAACGCAAACAACCACAAGAACAAGACCAGGATAGCCAGAGGAGGAACAGAAATCCCCTTTACGCACCGCCCTGAGATCTTTACCGCGAATATCGGAAATGGCTGCCGCACTGTCGACTCCAAGAACGTGCTCTTTCCCAATCCTGGACCGGATGTCACTGTTGTGGATACCAATGCCATTTTCGCTTCGGGGTCTTGTCAGCAGCAGCAGCAACAGGCGGGTACGGCAACTTCAGGACAGGGTTCGGCAGGCCATGGTGATCATCATGAGGGTGGTGGTGGAAACGGAGCCGGAGCCGGAGCGCCGGGTTTTGTGGGCGGACCGGAACAGGGACCTGGATCTGGTTCCGGATCAGGTTCGGGATGGGGTCAGGGCTCGGGTCAGGGTCAAAGTCAGGGTCAAGGACAGTGGCAGCCGGGAAATGATTGGCCAGAATGGTTCACGAGCGATGCTCCAGACTTGAAACTCGAGGGCGTCAATAGGTGGACGCTTTTCTGCGCCGGTGTCCTGTGGTTTATCATGTTTTAGCAAGGCGTTGTCAAGGTGTCGTCAACTACCTTACCTAGGCGGATGCATTTTGGTAGGGGGAGGTGTTCTTGGGGAATGATATCACGAAAAGGATAAAAAGTTTAGTTTTTAGATTTGGCCACTCACACGTCAACAGACAAACAGACAAACAGACAAACAGACAAACAGACAAACAGACAAACAGACAAACAGACAAAATGGAGAACCCAGCTACCTGCCTAGGTAGGTAGGTAGGTACCTTGGAAAACTTCCATTGACATACCGAAATCTGTTGAATAGAAACTTGAAGTCTTGTGCTTGTGCTTGCCGTTGTGCTCCTGGTCAAGTGGTGGAGCTCTCCTCATCGTCCTTGGGGAAAAAATAGTAGCCTGGTAGCCTCGCCGGGATTTGTTGACGTGTGTGTCGTGGTAATACTTTGTGTATACCTACCTACACGTATCTTTCCGGCAAATCTGGGACAGGCGATCGTCTACCCCGGGACCAATCCTTTTCACATCCCGGGCAACATCATGTTTGATCAAGCAGGTAAGTTTTACGTTCCGACTCTGAGGAGGGGGGGGGGAGGGGGGTTCACTCGCATAGCTAGAAATGGCTCCATCTCTTGTGTTTAAAAAAATCACATTAAAACTACCTAGATACCTAGATAGCCCTCAGCTTCCCATTTGTAAGGTCTTGCCTTACATAGGGAACTGAGGCTTTAAAATAGATTCTAGAACCCTGTAACTGCGTGCTTCAATGTTCTTTGCCCATCTTTCCTGTCCAGATCCTTTAGCCATGTACATGACGATGCCTACGTGTCGACGAGGGAACTTGGTATTTCGCTAAAGTCGGGAGGTCGCTGGGCCATGGGTTCGCGGGGAAGATTCCTCAGACCGATTGGCCAAAAGCTCGGCTCTAGGGTACTCAGGTCCACCATCTTGAACGAAGAAGAAGCCGCACCACCAGCTTTCGGGTACCGCTTTTTGAGTTGACAAAATTGAGGCCCCTCGGATATGAAACATATACTTTCTAGATCCTGGACCATGTTGGATAGAGTTTCGAGTTGCTGCTTTTGACTGGCTTCGGAAATCCTATGTGTAGCGCAAATACGAAACGCGAGGTGCCGCAATGCTTTAAAACCCAGTGCGTATTCGCCAATAGCCTTGATCGGCTCATCCTTTAATATTCCAAAGAAAGTCAATGCCTAGCTATGTATTCAGCAAGAAGAATGCATGCCGAGGACGAGAAGATGCGTGCTAGATAGAAATCAATATGGAAAGAGGAAAACTGGACCCACCAAGCTGACTTCAACCATGATCGTGGTGTGGCGGCGGTACCTGCTGCACTCAACCGGGTCCATGGTATAGAGTGCCAGATACTCCAAGTTTGGGCAATACACGTCGAGTACCCTAATGTAATTATCCGAGTCGTTTCGAGCCAGAGCGTTAGGTAGGTAAAAGTCGTCGAGTTCCAGGATTAAACTGGTAAGACCGCTGAGCTTGCGGCATATCGCTCGGGATAACGAACGTGGAATGTCGGCACAGAGGTGGAGCCCGTGTAGGTTGGGGGCAATACCCAACATGAGAACGTGTTGGTAAAAGTCGGCCTTTCCCCCCACATTGTGGGAACGACGGTACGTGTAGTTAATGCGGAGAACCCGTAATCGATCCAGCGCGTAGGACCTGATAGCGTGTTTCCGGAAATTGTATTCCTGGTGCATAGTAATGCTCCCCATGTCGAGGGACAGGTAGGAAAGCCCCTTTAAGGCGCCCACCGCTCCGAAAATGTACGACGCGAGGTCGGGTACATCCCATTTTCTCTTGGAACCGTGGACCAGGTAGGTTGTGAATCCGCTTACGTACAAAGATTGCTCATCGAATGCAATCGTCAAATCCCTGTCTTGAAAGTCAGATACATGTGATTTTTTGCAGGCAGGACCTCATCGCTGCGAATTACAAGAAGGGGGAAGATTGCGGGCACTGGACCAGACGGGACTCACCGAATACTCCAGAGCGGCTGGAAATAGCCTCGGAATCCCGTATCATGTTCGTCGCGCTTTACCTGCCGAATCAAGTCGCCGAGTTCTCGAGCCACCACCCGCTGTGATGACATGAACTTGACATGTTGAAGCACCCTCGGCGCGAAGATGCCGCTGAGGTGTCTGCAAACCAGTCTGAGTGAGGGGACCATGTCATATTTCGGATTGAGCTCGCCGAGGGAATCGCCGATTTTGTCCCATAGCTCGTTAGGGATGTTGGCAGGGTCAAAAGCCATGGCGAATGTTAAAGCTGTACCAAAGGATTGAGAGAGATGGTGAAGTAGGAAGGAGAGAGCACGAAATTTGAGGAATGAAAAACAAGTTATATATATTAAATTTTAGGGAGACTGTCGTCCCAACCGGGGAACAATTTGAGTGAATGGTTCTGCGCCTGTCAGCCCCACTTGTTGCTGGCCAAATTCACAAGAACTTACTTCAGATGACGAGTGGCCTCCCCAGACCGTGCGGTTTCTTTCTCCTCTTACAGTTTATGCCTCCAGTCTCCTACCTGCCTCAGGTACCCAGGTACCTAAGGCGCATGTCCGAACTCTCACCAACAAGGCCCAGCTTGTCGAGTGCGGATAAATTCCTGCTGTCGACGCCATTAACATTTTCATCAAGGCCATGGACATCAGGGCCTCATGATTGGGCTGCCAAAAAGAAACAACCTTTCAGGGCTATATCCCTTAAAAATGAACAAAAAAAGCCCGGAGTAAAGCTGTTGTGTGAGGGTCCGAGGATGATGGAGGTAAAAAGTGTTGTTTTCTTCAGAATCTAGGTGCCTGCCTTCTGGCACAAATACTGGGCTTCTGGGGTTATCATTGCTTCATTGGTTTTCCACCGCTCCTTCCATAGCCCAACATATGTGAAGACGTCCATCCGCGCTCTCGGATACAGGAGCATACTTGCCAGACACGGGTCCTCGGCCGTAGGGTGCAGGATTTGTAAGCCAAGGCAAGGCGAGCAAGGCGAGCAAAGACCAACATCTCGCAATCTCCAGCTATTCCGTACTATTTTGACACTTGACTGAGGCCCTAGCTTCGCCTAAAACCCTATCCTCAACCTCCCCTAGTCTCCATGCGTGCCATCGACGTTGTGGTGGTTGTTGCCTGGCGCATGAGCATAATACCACCCAGCCAATCACCCCCACATCTTGGATAGAATCTTGACTTGAGACGTCCAGAGTTTTCCAAGTCGCGATATCCAGGCCTTTTGGTGAAGAATTAGCATTACTAAAGGTAAACAAACGGATTTGGTGGATGTTCAACATGTACTCACCACGGCGGTTCGCAGTTTTCTGAGATGAGCCTCGCGCCGCGCGACCCTTTCCTCCAGTTCCATTTTGTCCTTCTCCCATACCTTCCACCTAAGTTGCTCAGCCGGGTCAGCGGCCTGGCCAACCGGCAGTTCGGGCTCGTCCTCCCTGTGGAGGAGGATGTCCTGCCTTAGGGCCTCGATATCCTCTTCTAGGTCAAGAACAAGTTGCTTGAAAAACGAGGGCCCGAGGGAAATGACATTGCGATTCGCCGTATCCTTGGATCGCTGCATGCCCGGCGGCTTTTCTGCAGCGTTGGACCTGTCGATGATTCGTCGTATGATACCGTGTGCTGAGTCCCTAGAATTGTCGTGTCTCTCGACAGAGGCGCCCCTCTTGCAAAAGTCGTGCCAAACTCCACCTTCACCTAGCCGATGGCTCTTTGTGAGGTCGCGCTCCAGCTCAGCAGCGTAGATGGGATCCAGGCTGCCCCACATAGTAGTGGCAATGGTAACACGCTTATAGGAATCGTCGCCTAGCAGCTTTTCCAGAAGCCGTGTGCGTCTCCGCTCCTCGCCGGTGATACCGTCCATGTCGCGGGTGACAGGGTGGAGGAGGATGAGGGCATCGACGGGCTGGTTCTTGCTTAACATGCCCTCGCTAATCATCCATTTGCTAACATCGTGGAGAATTTCAACGTCGCCCCGCTTGTCATCGTCGAATCCGGGTGTGTCGATGAGAACGATTTGGTAGCCATCCAACATGAAGGGAACTGCCAGGGGATCCTGGGTGCAAGGATCAAGATCATCCCCGATCACCACGTCTGCTCCCGAGGCGTGGGCTGCAAAGGTGCTTTTGCCTGCTCCGGTCACACCAATGAGAAGGATGGTGAACTGGCGAGCTTTCTTTTGTCGCATGATTGATGCTGGGGAAATTGACGCTGGGGATGGGTGTACAAATGACCGGGGCCGAAATGACAGAGTCATGCAGTTTGGCACAAATTAGGAGTGCAAGGTTGTTGTTCGGCTGTTTTCTGGGTCGTTGTTGTCGTCACTGTCATGTTGGCGTTTTAAGTTGTTTGACGTGTTCCGCCCGATTCCGGGGCGCGCGGCGGAAACGGGCATTTAATACATCATGCCTGGCTAGGGCGGCAGCTGCGGCTCCCTGCCCCTTCCCAATCCAAACCAATCGGGAGGAGTCTGCGACTTTGGGCTGCGTTGGGACCATCCAGAAGCATGCTTGGGCTTCAGTTAGGTAACCTCAAAAATTTCCCGCCAACACACATTCCCCCAGACGACAGACACGTCAGAGCTTGCTCACAGCCAAACGGAATAATCATGCGACAACATATTCCTGCAATCATGTCTCTTGCCACCCTTCAAATCAGGCACAGAGTACAAATGTGGGTGGATGCCCTTGTTCTTCGACCTGATTTCCCGGCTACCATCTAAAAACGGCTCTTTGAAATCTCCCAACCAACGCACGCCCGTCCGCATCGATTTGACCCCGAGAGCTAGCGTTCCATTTTGCCCCTCGAAGTTTGGAGCCATGCCGGACAAGCTTGTTATTCTTCTCCTCGGTCCTGCGAGAAGTGGGAAAACCACGTTTGTCAAACATCTACTGACCACTGGCCGCGTCCACGATGGTCGTGAGTTCCCCAACTAAGGTCTAACTTTGGCACCCCACTAACTTGGCATGCTTCTTCCCAAGGTACAACCACATGCCGATCCTACGACGTTGATTTGTTTGGCGAGACCTTTACAATAATTGACACACCCGGACTGGACAGTTCTCCGAGAGCAAATCTGGCAGTACTCAAGACCATTGCCGAGAAGTTGGCCGAAATCACCAGCGGGGGAAGATCAACGGTCAGTGGTGTCATCTACTTCCATCCCATCACCGACTTGCGCCTCACCGGCCCCGCGCGCACGCAAATCCAAATCCTCGAGCAGATATGCGGAGAAAGCTTTTACGCCCGCACCGCCGTGGTCACCACCATGTGGAACCGGATCAACAAGGAAGACGTCATGTATGACAAACTGCATGAGAATTTTGGACGCAAATACCCGCATCTGACCCGCCCAAACACTTTTTTCAAGTTCCTCAACGACAAGGACAGTGCCGCGGCGGTCCTGAAGCGCCTCTTGGCGGTTGCACGCTCCCCAGTTCCTGGCAGGCCCGCTACCCTACAGCTGCAGAGTGAGGTGGCCCGTATGGGGACTAGTGCTGGCAGCATGCGGAAAACCCAGGCGGGAAAGCGAATAGAAAGCGATATGGACCGGGGGTTCTGTACAATTTTGTAAGGTAGTTTTCAAGCCTCACCACCTTTTTTTCCGTAATGATGAACTCGGCTCGCCTCCTTGGGAGGAGGAAGCCTACGTGCAAACCAATTCACAAAGTCTTGTCTTTTGGCCGGGTTACCCACCAACCATACGGAGAGGCTGGAGATAAGATAGGTAAGGCCAGCGACGAGGACGGTAGTGATGATGAACCATGTTGTCTGTTTTGGGTCTTCCCAGTTGAATAGGTCGAGCGCAAAAAGGGCCTTTCTCGTTAGTCAGGAGCAATCGGTAGAGAAGGAGAAGGGAGGGAGAAGGAGAAGGAGAAGGAGGAGAAGGGAAAGGGGGGAGGAGGTAAGCATAAATACCTACCGTAATAAAACTCAGGGGCAGGTAAAACACGGTAGCCACGGTAAATACCATAATATAGTGGTTTAGCTGCGTCGATTTCGTGGCCTGACTGACAGATGTTGCGTTGAATAGCTGTAATTACGGAACTCAGAGTCAGCACATATGAATACAGAGTTTCTCCA
>Ga0247765_1001011_pt1 | contig 16434 bp, 10 predicted proteins | sample UWRJL106311C6_FD_179949 | JGI IMG/M metagenome (GOLD analysis project Ga0247765, IMG submission 179949) | Plant litter microbial communities from Arlington Agricultural Research Station in Wisconsin, United States - UWRJ-L106-311C-6 | ecosystem: Environmental > Terrestrial > Plant litter >... | reverse complement strand
TTTTTTGCATGAAGCGCGCAAACTGATACCTCTTCCTCGGTACCCAGGTGAATGACGGTATCACGGCCACTATCGTGGAATTAGGTGAAAAAAACGACGTCACCCTCGCTAACCCTCCTATCAGCATAACAAGGTGACTCGCTTGGCCATGGAATCCAAACCTTGCCTTGTGTAAACTCCACTACCTAGGGCTTTGGAAAACTCTAAAACTCATTCACACGAAATCCCGAGGCTACGCCAGAATACGGAACCCCACGATGGGATCATGTCTTTTAACGTCTTTCCGAGGCAGCGGTAGTTTTCTCGGTTGTGTAGTGGCTTTTGACAAGGCCATGCGTCCACCCTCTTGACTTTTTCTTGTCGTCTACCCAAGGCTGCCTCTGCGCTCTCATAGCCAGGGTGGCAGAAACCTTGGAGGAAATAAAGCATGGCGACGAACTATGCGCCAGGAGACCCAGTATAACTCCCCGAAAGTGGAGCAGATACGGATGATGGCGACGCCAGTGACGGTGAGGCGTCTTTCCTGAGGGTCCCATCACAAAGTCAAATTTGATTTAAATTCACCAGCAGTCCACCATGGACGAGGCTCCCGCTTCCATCACCTTTCCTCGTTCTACTCCGAATCCAGCTGCGCTACCTACCTAGCACACACACACACACACACACTGCATTCCCTCAACGACCAAGATGGAGACGAACGTGAACAGGGCGTTTCAGTTCTTTCAGCTTCCAACTGAGATACGCATCATGATCTACGAACAAATGTTTCGGCACCCGGGCGTCATTGGATACGTGACACCAAGCGAACCTGGTGACTTTCCTTTCAAGGATAATGGACCGGCAGTTAATCGGTACAAACTCGGGAAGGAGGAAAGTCTGAGTGGGCAGTTTCTCCGCACATGCAAGACAGCACACAACGAGGGCATCCCGGTTCTGTATGGCGATAACACGTTCAACATTTGTTTCGCCTATTGCCATCCTCAGGAAGGTCCCCGATTTTACGCTGCGGCTGCCCTGGAGGGCCTTTTGTCCCCATACCACCGAAATGTCAGCCGTGACGGGGTCGCCTGCCTGCGCAAGTTTTGCCTGCAATTCTTCACCGACCTCATCCATAACCCGTGTGAGGACCGCTTTCGACAGGTTCGGCACTGTCTGCGCCGTGTGGCGGCTAAGCTGGAGGCACCCATGCAAACGATTACTTCCCTCAGAATTCAATACCACCCCATGTGTGTATTCTCGCGCTTTTTGAATGGCTCTTGGAATATACATGACCCAGATCCCGATATTCCCTGCGAGCATCTCGTAGTCCTCTGGCCTCAGTCTGAGGCTTTTTTCGCCATGATCAGCGCCTGGCTCGGCCAGCTCCGCGTCACGACCAACGATGTGACCATCGTTGGCATTCCCCCAGACACCACCAAGGTGCTCATGCAGAGGCTGAAGAGCAGGAGTCTCCCGGCGGTGTCCCTGATGACCAAATTCAGGCATCTGGAGAAACATGTCCTGGGCAGGCGCGGCCAGCCCATGCCGGTGGACCTCGAACATGCCCTATTCGCTGCTGAGATGGACGACCAAGACCGATTCGACTACCACAAGGCCATGATCTTTCGGAAATTGCAGGCGAGCGTCCAGGGCTTGGCGGGAGAGAAGATTCTTTGGAGTCCCGATGTCGAGACCGAGATGAAGCGATTCAAGCGGGAAGATTGATTCTGCCTACCCAAGTATATCGCAGGTAAGTAACAAAGTAGACCTCAAAAGATCGTATACATGCAAACACTAAACACCCTCCTGACTATTGACTAGTGTAGTGTTAGATTTCCACCTTGTCCAACTTTCCCGTCTTGATATCATAGACGAAACCCTGACAGTTATCCTTGACCTGCTGGCGAATCAGCGGGTGGGCTTTGACCCACTGCAAATCGCCCTTGACACTTTCGACCATGCTGTGTGCTGTTGTTAGCATCACACCAACTAACAGTTGCAAAACACCAAGAGACAGAAAAAAAAAATTGAAGACAAAAAAAAAGAGGGGGGAAGGAGACACTGACTCTTCATTCGCACCAAATTCCATCCCCTCCACCATCTCCCAAGATTCCTTCGGGACAGCCCCCTTCACCCCTTCGCGCATCTGCTCTTCCGTCCAAAGGAGCGTTCCACAATCGGTATGGTGGATTATCACCAGGTCTTGAAGCGTAAAGAGCTGGTCTACAATCAGAATGTCGCGGAGGGCGAAGCGGATATTCCCGCCCCCGTTGCGGACCACGACACATTCTATGCATGTTATATTTGATCAGTCGTCTGTCTGTGGGTTCAAGATGGTTGGGGACAGTAGGGCATAATTACCGCCGGTCTGGAGATTTAGGAAATTCTCGGGAATGCAGCGTGGGTCCATGCATGTCACTTTATTCATATCATATCTCTGTTAGCATTGACTTTCATGTTGTAAGGAAGTAAGGAGGGAGAGGGCGGATGTACCAACGAGGCTGGAGGGCATTGGAGCATTCACAGCCTTGAGCTCAGCGATGGTAGGCAGAGGCGTGTGGTTTGCGGACGTAGCCCTGGGGTGCGTTAGCAGGGTACATTAGTTGACTGCAAGATGGTGTTGTACTTGTTCCGCTCGAGGAGGGCTGCAATATCTGTCGACATTTTTCTGGTTTGTGTTTCTGGTTCAATAGTGGATTGAATGGTTCAAGTTAGGAGATGCTCAGTGGTTAAATCTACGGATGGAAAACGTCAGTTCATCACTCGAGAATCTTGTATGACTTTATAGAAAATCTCATCAACTACATTCACAAATCAAAACGTACATGTCGTCCCGATCATCATCATCCGGACATGCCGGAGTCGCGGTGCAGTGCTCTCTGTCAAAAGTTCTAGAGTCTTCTTTTTTTTTTTTTTGCCCCCCACAACTCTAACCCCGCGTTGACAGCGATGCCCGCGATGCCCGCGATGCATTCCAGGGTACCAGTATCTAGATGTGGCATGTCTCGCGTTTGTGGGTGTGAAGAACCTCACGTCCTGAAACCCCACTATTCCCTTTTCGGGCGGTGGTACCCTGGTCCGACTGGCCCACCACTGGTTTAGAGTTGGTTTGGGACTAATGTCAGCATCGACTACGCCGCTGACCAACATCTCACCCTTTTTTTTTCACCATTCTTCCTCTCGACGACCATTAAAAACCGCAGGGTAAATCCAAATCCAGACTGGGACACTGATACCCTGGTTCTTTTTTTTTTTCTTCATCAAAACTTTAGATCCCCCAATAATGTCGTCAACTGACTCACAACCTAAATTCGCCTTCATCACCTACCAAGGCTCCAACCTCCCCCGAGATGCCGAGACAAGAAGTCTGATTCGCCGCCGGGCCATGCGCGATGTCGCTGCGTCACGTAAGAATTCGGGATCCTACAAGCAGCATCCAAATCGGCGACAATATCCCGTCTTTCTTACCAATACTCCTCCGAGCCTTCCGACCGTTACTGCGGATGACCATTCCCTTTTGCTGAGTCTCGCTCCGTTAACGGGACTGCGTCTCGGTCTCGCGACTTGTGGGCCGGAAATCCCTGGGACAATCCGGCTAGGCAGCACCAAGATTTTTTCGTTTATCCCGAGTCGCTATGGCCATGTCTCTGCCTTGTCCTGTGCTACCGACTGCGTGGTGGCTAAGCGCCGATCCATGGTTCGGGGAGGAGGTGGGGGATTCGATGGGTTGGATGGACTGGCGCAGTATTCCAAAGCGTTGAGAGCTTTGCAGGTGGCTTTGAATGATGAGGCTCAGCGGTATACTCCTGAGACGCTGTGTGCGACGCAGTTATTGGGCATGTTTGAGGTAAGACTGGGATCTAGGTCGACACGTAAAACTTGGTGTTGTCTTAGGACTCTTTCGTTATCATTCGTCATAAAAAAAAGATGGACAGATCGAGGACATGCTAACTCGCACGTCAGTTACTCAGCACTAGCGGACAAGCCCACTCCTGGCTGCGCCATATCGGCGGTGCCACGCGTCTGATGCAAGTTCGGGGTGTCGACGCCTTTGCCGACGAGTTTGAGCTGGCGCTTCTAACCGCCCATGTTGGACCTGCAGTAAGTCCTTTACCATCAGCCTGACTTTCTTACGTGCTCTCTCTCTCTTTTTTTTACCTGCTCTGTTTCTCACATGCTTTGTTTTTACGACTCTCTAACTTACTTGGACTAGGTCACAGAAGCTTTCCTCTCTAACAAGCCCTGTTTTCTTGCCGAAACGCCATGGCAACAACTCCTCCGCAAAGCCATTATTCACGACGAATCCCTGTCTGGCTACACCGACCTCATCCTGCCCCTCTGGGAGCACCTCCTCGATGGGCCGGCCCAATTTATGCGCGCGACCGACTTAGTTTGCTCCGTTATCCCACCATCAGAAGATGATATCGAAGATCTGATTGCCTGTCTGGAATGTGCCCGGGACCAGCTAGTAGACTGGTTGCAAATGGCCCAAGACAAGATCGGCTTGTCGGATCTGCACATTGGCGGACCACACTGGCGAGATTCCGACGTGTTTCCATCTACCAACAGCAGCCCTGATCACCATGAGGACAGCATCCATATTGCGCTCCGTGGGACGTTTACTACCTGTCGCTTACTCAAAGCTCGACTCTTGGTTGCGCTTGACCCCGTGAGGTTTCATCATCTAGAGGTTGAATGTCAAGAACTGGCAGCTCGAATCACAAGTCTCGGTGACTATCAGCATCGAATCGGGAGTTTGGTGACAAGTCTGTTCATGTCACAGAGCACTTGGATTGCTCGGTCAGTTTTGGACACGAGGGAGGTCTGGGGTTATAACCAGAGTTTTGGCCACCAGGGGATGGTTGAGAGGACCAAGTTCCAAGCATGGTGTCATGCGATGGGGAGGCTAGGTACATGGAATGTCAGATGAGACCTTGGGAGTGATAGGGGTGAACCATAACAATCGGCCTGGATATTCTCGATACGTATACGCTATCATCAGACACAAATATGTATGCTCTCATGAGGACAATATGTACGGTATGCTATTATTACAGAGCCCGATACCCCTTCACCGTCATGGCCCCCCCATCCGAGTACCACTGTTGGGCACCCCACCGGGGCTTGTCTCCCACAACAAACACGGTGTGAATTATTGCACCTTCCGGCCCAACCCCAAAAACCACAACTCGGCCTTCCATACTTGGTGGCCTCACCACCTTGGGCGCGCTATTAAAAAACCCACCCAGATCCTCCCACTCTTTCTCCCACACATCATTCAACCTCGCCTTGTGTCGCAAAGTCCCGTTCGTCCCCACCGCAAGGACATCCAGTCGTGACGTCCCGGTGGAAAACGCCGCGGCCACTGACGCAAACTTTCCACCCAAACTCTGCCCATCCCAGAATCCCGTACTTTCACTCCACCCCCGATGCCACATGGCGCCATCTTCCCTGGCGACGCCGAGATAGGCAGCAAAACCCCCTCCCGAAACCACTGCCGGGTCTCCCTGGAAATCCCCCCAGCCCTCGGTGGTCCATGCAGCATCCCATCCTGCCGTGCTGTTCCACTTTCTATAAAACATGCCGTGAGTCCCTGCCTTGTCCCCTACCCCCGCACTGTAAATCACCAGATCTAACCTTCTTACTCCTTTGGAGTTGGTAGTGCAGTCAATACCCGGGATACTAGTGCCATTACCACTGCCGCCAGCACCCAAATCCTTCCAATCCGCGTCCCATGACGATTTGCCATCCTTGGTTGTCATGGCCTTGTGTACCACACTTGTGTTGCTCGAACCGCCGCCGGAGCCGGAGTGAAGGGAAATGAGATGCAAATTATCTCGCTCCACGCTACACACCACCGGCGGAGTTAATGTCAGGCCGGACGCGGGCGCAGTGCCAACGACGCGCCATTCGGAATCCCATTCTCCATTCAAATACGTTTTCTGTCTCGTCTCTTTTCCCTGATTATTATCCGCAGCCCAGGTTCCAAAAACATCGACTCTTCCATCGCGAATGGATACTGCGACGGGCTGGCTAACAAACTCCCCACCGAGTGTGACCCACTCCGGAGTTGACCAGGTATTATTTTGAGCGATTGTCCGTACCCAAATCGCATTGTCGTTGCCTCGAGCAAAGATAAATGTGCTTGGTGGGTTCGCGAATTGTGCAGACGTGAGGAGCTGAGAACAGATGGTTCCTTGACACGTTGAAGGGGAGGAAGAAGAAAAGGTCGTAGGGGTGCCGAAGCCGGGGAGGGGAGACGCGGAGGGGTCGGTGTTGCTCGGTGGGGAGCCTTCAGTGTTTGATGATTCGGATCTTTTGGGGGGGGGATTTGTTAGCATCCTTAACTATAAAAGACATGTGCTATATGAAATTATGAGGTGGAAATGAATGCGTGAACCTACTGATTTTTCCGCGTCTGAGACACAACCACGCCCACCACGATCCCCACCACCGCCAGCACGGCGATTACCGCCCCAATAATAATAACTTTTCGCCTTCGTCGGAACCAGCTTCTCTCGTTGGGAATGGCGGGATATGACGGCAGGAATACATTATCAATATCCGGTTCAGTATGAACTCCTCCATGTTCGCCAGGTCCAGACTCGGGCTTGAATTTGGTGGCGTCGGCATCGGGCAGGACGGCCTCGGGGAGAACGGGGTCGGGTCTCAGCACGGGATACTTGTCTTGTTGTTCGGGTACGACTTCTGGGAGTGTGGACCATGGTCCTTTGTCGTCTGGCATTGCTTTCTCATTCGGCATTCCTTTTTGGTCTGACATGACTTTATCGTCCGGCATCGCTTTTTGGTCTGACATGGCTTCTGGTGAGGCGCACGACCGCACGACCGCACGACCGCATGACGCGACGTCGCGACGGCACCGTTCAATCGAGCTGAAAACTCGGGACAAACCAAAAAAAAAAATGCAGATGCAAAGACTTGAGGTTGAAAAAGATCGTGCGGGGAGATGGATGCATCTTTCCCGATCGGTTTCTTATGAGATTTGACGTGGCTGAGCTTTCACCCATCGAATACCACCACACCTCGGGGCCAGATGCATAAACGTTTTTTTTTTTTGTGGTTCCATGGTCCTATCCCAGCTCATGGTAACAATGATCCGAAATGCCCAACCAGTCAGAGTCGTTGTCGATCAGCCCCAGAAATTAAACGTGCCGCCTCCCCGCTTCGGTCCGTCCAATTGAAATGATCGGTGCGGAGATCTTTCTCGTGGGTTGCCTGGCTGGAAACTCGATCACTTTCCCATGCGAAGTGTGCAAATGCCATACCATGGCCTCAGATATGAATGAGGCTCAGGTATCATTTGTAAGTTTCAGAATCAGAGTCAATGTTAGCTCCTACATCTTTCCAGTGACCAGTTCGTTCTCAACAACAGCTTTATTGATCACACCCCAGCCATGTTCTGGATTTGACATGGTTGTCAACACCTGCATAAACACCTTCCTAAACCATCGACTCCCAGCCGTAACTATGACATGGCACCAACCGATCCAACAAACATGGGCACTCCCACAACCCCTCACAAACAAGGTTTTCCCACTACCGTTGGCTTTTTCGTGTCAAAACAATTGAAGTTTGCCAACATGCGATTATGACGGCAGGCGGTAGTTTCAAGTTGCACTATGCTGGAGCTGAGATTCGACTTGGATCACAGTGTCCAAGGTGAGTAGATAGACATTGTGTAGCTTTTTTTTTTCTTTTCGGCTTTCAAAGTAAGTTTCTTGATCGCTGCAACATGGTTTGGGCTACCAAAAAAATTAAAAAAAAAAAAAAGGGAAAGAAAAAGAGAGTTGCCAGAAACGATGATGACATTAGTCGGTACTCCCCACCCACCAAGTAAAACTCTCAAGGACCCGGTCCCGGTCAAGCCACATTTCCAGTCACGAGGCACGCAGGTATAGAGTCAAACCCTCACTTTATTCTAGACCCTTCGTGCTCCTTGAAATGGGCTAGGTATGGAGTTTGCATCACTGATAAGAGCTCAGAAGAAACGAATGTTGATTAAATACTGCAAAGGTCGTTAGGCCAAGCTCAGCCAAGCGGTTGAGTTTGCGTATTGTCTGCGCAGCTCACTCAGCTTGCTTGCTTGGCTGTTACTGACAACTAGCTGGGAGGGTACACTCCGAAGTTCCGAGCCAACTCCGATCAACCCAAGTTCAGCACCACCTGGTTGTGGTGAGGATGACTATTTGGGATTGTTGTCGGGTGTAGCCGTCAGCTGCAGATGATAGCGTCAATTCATTCCCAGGTACCTGGTTTTCGACTCACGTCGCATGCGCCATTAAATGTGAACGGATAAGTTGGTGCCATTCAAGCGGCCAAGCTGGGTGCCCAACTTTATTTAAACATATTGGGTGCGCATCTGGCAGTTGGTTCTGCAAAGCTAATTGGGTCTGGTCTGGTAGCGAGGAATAGAGTAGGTAGTCGGTATGGCCAACATTTGTAAATGCTTATTTAGGATTTTGGTGCAGACGCAGACAACTAGGTCTGCAGAGCATAAGAGTTGGCAAACGCGCATAGCGGCCCTGATTAGATGTGTGCAGTCCAGACCCAGTGATTCAATGATTGGCAGATTATTATTAGCTCTAGAACTTGAATGGAATCATGACAAGCACATGCAACGAATGACAGAACACTCTAACAAAATAAATCCCCTTCCTCTGGCCAGCCCAACTCTAGGTACCCAAACCCTCTCCTCGCCAACTCTAAAATCGGGAATAGGTCGATAGGTAGTTAATGACTACCCCCCGAACCAAGCCCACAGCTCTTGGCACAGCTGTCCACCATGACAACAAACGCATCCGGAATCAACCCCCTCAGCTGATCCAGCTGGGCCGGGCCCAGAAACGTCGGATCACCCAATGAAGCGGTAAGCACCTCATCGGGCTGCGACGAGAAAAACGTCTGCGCGACCTGAAAGCGGCCTTCATCGTTGCTATCAAACGCGGCGGTGAAAACGGCCTGTTCGCACGTCGGGTTAAATTGCCAATGCGTGTGGCCCTGGGGGAACAGCATGCCCGTGAAATTGTTAAGCGTCATGGCCACTTGGGGGATATCGCCTTGGAATTGACCATCGGTTTCGAGCAAGAATGCGCCGATTAGAGTTCCGGAAATGACGGTTAGGAATTCATTGGCCCGGGGGTGGAGGTGTGGTACATTGAGTCTGCAAATACTCTCGTCAGTTGGCGTCCAACAAAAAGACGATAGGGAAAGAAAGAAAAAAGGAAAGAAGAAAAAAAGAGAGACAAAAGAAAGAAGACATACCCGCAAGGACCGATAAATCCAACTGCCGCACCGAGATTCGTACCAATAAGACCCGGAATGGCGTCGAGACTACCGACAATGACGCTGCCGTCTTGCGGGGCCGTGCCGGGGCTATTTACGAATTGGAACGTGACGTTGTTGGCACTGCCGCTGCCGGGCGGGAAGAGAATCTGTTCCTTATCCTTGATGGAAGGAGCGAGGATCAGCTGAGTTTGCAGAGACTTTATCTGCGCCGGTGTGAGGGGCGTGTAGGTGGGAGCACCAGAAGAGGCCGTTGTCGAGGTTGCAGAGACAGGCTTGGAGGAGGAGGCTGCAGGAGCGGCGGCACAGCTGGCGGCCAAAGCCATAAAAGCAGTAGAGAAAATACCCTTCATGTTGTTCAAGTGTTGTTGTTGACTGAGAGTAAAATGATAAGATGAAGTAATGGGAGGTATTTGTGATGATGAGGCTAGGATGCTGTGATGCTGGAATGAATTTTAGTTTCATCACATTCCATGGCCAACCTCTTATACTTGTTCCGTCACCTTTCAAAATTCCCATCGCTTCCCCATCGCTTTGGAATGCCGAGTTCGTCCCAGGCATGACGACGTGTAGTGGCTGAAAGCATCACAGGACGCTGACTGCACTTAGTAATTGCCCAGCACGAGGATGTTTGTTGTTGCAACCCCGAGTCAGCCCTAAATCGGCTAGTAGTTCATCAAGTTGACTGTCTGACGCACTTCGCTCGGGGGTGGTGATCAAAAGTTCCCGAGACAATGTAGGGCTAGCCAATGCCAAGTCCGCTTTGCGGTTCTCCGCAGTGATGCCGAGGGTGGGTGACACGGCGGGGAGAGCTCCGGGCTGTGCTCGTGAAACGGTGGTAGTGTGAAAACATTCAAGCACGTGCTTTGGATGAGTGAGATTACATCACGGCACGTCCTGGTGGAGTAGTCAATTAGCCCAATGTAATACTCATGAGCAATTCAAACTTGTCGATAATCTTTCTTACTTCTGCGCGAGTTTCGTTCTTCTCGCCTTACAAGGCAAGCAAAACACACTATTCAGTCCATGGTAATTCTCGGCATAACCTCAGTGTCCGGTCATGTCAACAGACGACAGACCTGTGCTAGTTGATTAGTAGCTACTGTTGAGCTGACGGAGTTCCCGATATCTGACCCCGAGGTCCAGAGGGGAGCCTCGGAAGTTCCCCGGCATGCGGGCCAAGCCTTGGTATTTATCTTGGCAGTGCTTCTTTTCAACTCAGTTGGGCAAGCACCTCATTGGATATGTCACCGAGCCTCACCGCAATTATCTCGATGAGTTGCCGCTCTTTCTAGTGTGGATGGCGGTCTGTTATAAGGTTGGGGGGTTACTGCCAGGTCACATCTTGCAGACAATTAATAGTTTAATAACTTAATTGCAACCGCATTGTCTCCCACCAGACCTGCACTACCTCTGAGAATTATCATGGCTCTACAAACTATAAGATAAGCGTCAGAATGTCCAAACAAGACATACTAAGCGAACCTGATAACGTGCTTGTTCGGTCTGCTCAGTGCAGTGCTTGTTACTAAGCGCATTGCACTGAGAGGTACCCAATCACCGAGTTGTTTTTTTTCTGCCCAACTAGTTACTAAGCACGGAGCATGGCAGGAAGGCCAAGCACGGAGACAAAACTGTTCGGGGAAGAGGATGTGTCGCACAGCGGCCCGTTGCGTCCGTGGGGGTTTTGAGAGAGGGGATAATTGGAGCGGTTCAGTGTTTGTGCATCCGCGTCGATATGGCATTCAAGTGAAGGGGTGAAGGGGAGAGAAAAGAATGAGATTTAAGGCGGTGTGGTAAACACTTACGTCAAGTGAAGAGAGGGAGAGTTTTGGGATATATCTGCAGTAATGGGCTCATCAAGATCTAGAACTGCTTCGACAGGTCCATGACGGAGACCGACCAATCATGTCCGTTGTGTATACAGTTCAGCGCGGGTTGAACCACCGCAAGAGCACCAACCCCTTCACTACCAAAAAAAACAAAAACCCTCCCTGACCCCTCCCCGCACGCGTCCATAATGCCATGAACGTAACACTCACAAGAACTCAAACTTTTCTTCTCCCCTCCCTTTCCCCCCCTCTCCGCCCTCTTTCTGTGAATGAGCCTGAGTTCACCCTGACCCTGGCCCTGACGTTGAGGTTCCTCTTCTAGATGGACAGATAGAGGTATAGGCCCAGCAAAAAACGCCACTTCTCCTCTTGAAAAAACACAGATTCCATCACCCTCGCCAGCCCTTCATGTCCCAAGCCCAAGTACCATTATGCTGTTAAAAAACACCACTTCATCTTCCAAAACTACCTCCATGGCTTTGCTTGGGATATCTCCTCGCATACATGTGTCGGTAATCCACCAAAATTCCTCATTGGGAGATTCCGCTCGAGTATAGCTTTGCAAATAACTGCTTGTCCGGAACACAGCGGGACATAGAAAGAAGCTCTACAAAACTTTTAGGAGTAAGCCACCCCCGCACACATGAAAGCTGCTTCCCCGGAGCTAGACCCCCTGGAAGTGGAGGTGAAAGTGGACTGGACCGACCGGCTACCTACCCCTATAGTCTCGCCAGGGTATGGTGCGGTTACCAATCACATATTTCAGCCGCTCAAATCACAGGAACTTATCCAGAAGTGGATATAACACAGACGTAGAGCTACGTTCTCATTGGTCTATGGTTCTGATCACAAAGTTCTGCATCTGCTGACATGTGGCATCCGCGCGAGTCCGAGCGCAAAATCTGCACGCGGATAGAATGAGGTTCGCCCTCTGCCTATCGAGCAAATGACGCTGGATTGTTGAGGGACTCCTCAATCATCCAAGATCGAAGACATCGGCCATTATCACGGACATTATCAGAGACAGTCACTATGCGGGCCTACATCCTTGCCGTTTCGCTCTTGTTAGCATCGTCAGCCGTCGCTCAGGATGGCAGCATTGACGCGTGGCCGACGCCACCTATACAACCACATTCTCCTCCTCCGCCGCCGCCCCCGCCAATCCTTAAGCTCAGACATCTAGCGGCACATATACGGGGCTGATTAATTCTACAACCCCGGATATACGCCAGTGGCTCAGTATTCCTTACATTAAGCCGCTAGTAAGAGCGCTAGGGTTTATACCTCCCAAAAAGGCGCCTAATTACGGCGCTACCGACCTAAAAACCTATAAACCCATTTACTACCAAAATAGCGGTAGTAAATAGTAATATTAAGGAATTTAAGTGAGTTTTTTTATTATTAATTCCTTAAATTAATACTTAAATATTTTTACAAGAGAGCGGCAGCTAACAGATTTTTCTCTAATACTAATAGCAAATATATAACCCTTTACAACTAATTCTTGGGCAACGATATAATTTAGCAAAACTTATACATATACCCCGATAACGTATTTGATAAGCGAGTGTCGCAGACAAGCGAGTGTCGCACTTTCCACCACTCTATTACAATAATCCTCAATTATACAACTACAACACTAGGAAATAACAATAACTAAATCAGAAGCAGATGAATCAGACGATTCTGCAGCCTCCTTACACATACGTACATTATGGCCAGGCTTACCGCATACGCCACAGCATCAAATCTTCGTACAAGACCCCCCTACACCACCACCATTTTATCATCTTTCTTAAACCAACTACTCACTCACAGCCTTCTAATCTAGTAGATCCTGTGCCTCTTGTACAGTAAGTGATCCTCCAAGCCGTATACGTGTTTTTTTGGCTCTCCGTCGTTTACTAAGCCCCTCATTAGCCTTTCAAAGTACCGAGACCTCCGTACGCAAAAAAGTAACCTCATACATTATAACCATCGTACCTTTAGCTAACCGGTCCATAGTAACTAATATAGGTATTGGAGAGCTACCCTAATGATTAGATATTCGAGTTTTAATAAACTCTAACTGTAAGGTGGCCTCTCGAGGGTTATATAGTATTTGAGAAAGCCAAGGTAGTACCGTGCCTGGGCTTAAGGCTAGGGGTATTAAAGTCCGAATACGTATATCTAACTTAGATATTACCTTTTTTAAATCGTACGGTATAAACCCAGCTCCGGAAAACCCCCCCTAAATATTCTTTTCCGTAATTAAGGCAAAAAACGCTTTTCTAAACGCACAAAGAAACTCCAACTTGCTAATATAAGTAATATTTATGTCACGGTGCCGACCTCAGGTCTGGGGAAAGAGATTTGTTATTGTACGAAGGGAGCCAAAGGGAACTGGCTCCCGAGAGGTAGGCTATATACTGGGTGCTGGGGAGGTTACGTGTAGCTGCTGGTTCCGGGCCGAACCGGCCCTAGTTTGGTGCCGTGATAGTACCCCGGGCTCCAAACAGCAGTTGCCCTCAACTGCTTCCAAAGTTCAGCCCGGCCCGGGATATTCCTACGCTGGGCCTTACTTTATTTTGATATAATCCGTATACTTTTCGTTTCTGATTTGGGTTACCCCGTGTAACGTTTTGCTACGTACTTTCCTTAAATGGCGGCGGGTGCTTTTGTAATCCCTACGCCTCGTTTTAGGAAATTTTCTTTTTTGCGCTTCCTTTAATTCTTCCGCGCTAATTTTTATTCCACGCGCGTACCCTTTATATTCCGTTATACTTTCGCCTTTATTTCGTTTTTATTTCCTATTTCCTTATTTAATTATTTAAAATACCGAAAATATCTAAGCTAATTATACTATCGACCCCTAAGGGTCGTAACGCGTACGCGGCTAAGGCCGTTAATAAAGTAAGTGGATTTTTCGTTTCCTATTTCCTTACGTTCCGTTAACGCTCCGTAGGCTATTTGTAAGGAACTTAAGGACCTTATTTTTATAAAAAAGCACTTTTATTTATATTACCTACGTATCGCTTAGGATATTTAGGTTCCGCTAGTTAATAGGGAGTTTATGGTTTTGTATTGCGGTTATATTTCCACTATATCGAAAAATTATAACTAATACCATAATTGCAAATAAGTCTGCTTGGTTATATATATTTTTTTAATTTTATAGTATTTCGGTTACTAATTACCCTCTAGCTAAATATGAACCTGATTCGTAACTCCCGCGAGTTTTTTTTAGTTTTTTTAGTAAATTAAGCTTATAGCGTAGGAGAAGTATAATAATAGTAACTACGTTTAACTAGCGAAGTCCCGTTTAATTATTGGTATTGCCCTGAAGACGTTTATGGGTACGTAATTTGGGGTTAAGTCTAATTATTGCTTGTTTTATAATTTTACTAATACGAAGAAGAGTATTTAGGTATATATCCGTTTTTATTTTTATATAGTTCGGTTTTAATTCGTTAATTGTTTGAAGGAGTTTTAGGAGGCTTAGGTAGCCCTAATTAAGTAGCGTCGTTTTATTTGTGCGATAATATTCCCCTATCCAGCTACGGCTTATATTACGCCTAAAGCTATTTGGTTTCGGATTGAATGTATTTGGAACGATAAGGTAGCGTTTTACTTATTACCCGGAGATAAAGGTTATATGCGGCTGGTAGTTGCTTGGTTTGTCTTTTTGGGATAGATGGAGGCTATTTTGAACCTGGAAGGTAATAGGGCTGTTTTTATTTCCTTGGATAAGGTGGATCTTATGGTTTTACATTTGTATAAGTTTTAGGTATAATAGGTTTAGTAGTGGTTTGGTTGTGGCTTGGTTATAGTTGTATTTGGGGGGGTTCCTATTACTTTAGGTTCCTTTTTACATATTTATAGTTTTAATTGGGTATTTAAAATAATTAAGGGTGTGATTTTGTTTCGGTATTTCCCGTTGGGTATCTGATATATATTTATTAATAATCCGCTAGTATGGTGGGGTTAGTATTAATTTTCCGTTTTTAAGAGCGTCCTTAGCGTTTTGGTTGTTTTATATTGTTGGGCTGTATTTGTATTATATTACTTGTAAATTAGGCTAGGGGTTTTGGTTTAGTAGGGTTTTGGTTATAGAAGTTTTGGATATCGCTATTATATTTGCGGAGGTTTTCCGCTAGTTCTTAGGTAGGCCAGTATAGCGGCTATTTTACCTTATATTTTAACCCTTTGGTGGTATTGCGCGAGTTGAGGATTTTGTTAAAGTATTATTCGTCCTTATCCTCTGTTTTATTTTTATTCCGGGGGCTAGTTGCTATTATTATACCCACGGCGCGGCGGTTATATACCTTGTTAATGACCTTTTGTCCCTGGAGGCCGGTTTGATAATGTTTGATGAGAGAGGTGTGGAAGGTGGGGAAGAGCCTGGATTCCTTAGGTAGGTTTAGGGTCACTGCCCTGGGGTAGACCGAGATGATCTTGTATGGGCCTATGGAATGTAGATACAGGTCCTTATTTTCCCTTTGTTGAAATTACAGCCCAGTTGCCCTGTAGCTACAGCACCCTTGGGTGCTGTAGCCTAGTTGATCTACTGCCCTGGGAGTGCTGCCGACTACACTATGGCAAAGTGCAGTCACCACAACCACGGGGAGTTGGTGTTGTGGTTCAGGGGGGCTGCCAAGCCCCCTGGACCCACTGGAACCCACTAGAACCGACGGGGAGTTCCGAGGACCCACCACCTATAGGCTTGGCCTACAGGGGTAGACCTACCACCACTGTTACGTCAGCACAGCCAACTCGTTGCCCTGGAATCCTTTGGATTCCAGCGCCAACGTAAGCACTTTTCCCTCTATAATATAGGCTTTCCTTTTGTATTTTAGGGCCCTTACCCCCTATAAGGTTGACCTATACCTACTGAGGGCCCTATAAAGAACCATTTCCCCTTCTATATTTCTAATATCTGATTCTTTTCCCTTCTTCTACCTTAAGCAAAATAGTTTATATATAGCCTACGGGTAACCTTTTAACCTTCGTGATCTCTATGCAAAGCCTACTATAGTCACCCTATTATAGGGCATAGACCCCTATATTTCTACTTGTTATAGTAGGTTGGTTTGCTGATTTTAGCTTCCTTTAACCCGTTCCGGGTAGTTATCGTACCCTTAAAGCCTTCCGTTACGCCCGTTACAGGGGACTTATCCCCTGTAATATCCTATACTGGACCTTACTGAGACCAGTTACAGTGGGGTGACAAAAGTATCGACCCAACCCCACATTTGCATTTTTCCAACCCACTACCCCTATACTTGAAAGCTTTGCAGATATGCCAGTTATATAGCAAACCCCATACAAATTGCATTTCCAG
>Ga0247765_1001010_pt1 | contig 16450 bp, 6 predicted proteins | sample UWRJL106311C6_FD_179949 | JGI IMG/M metagenome (GOLD analysis project Ga0247765, IMG submission 179949) | Plant litter microbial communities from Arlington Agricultural Research Station in Wisconsin, United States - UWRJ-L106-311C-6 | ecosystem: Environmental > Terrestrial > Plant litter >... | reverse complement strand
AAAAAAAAAAAACCTTACAAACGACAAAGGCGCTAGGATGCCCCGGCCACTGCTGTATGCGCGGATTTGATTGAGCCACCGTTTCAAGGGGGCTGGAGAGCTGGTTGTCGATAGGACGCCTGGCTGGACCTTTTTGTCGCCCAACTCTAGCTTGGCGAATTGACTCTGCGCCGAGGAGCGACCACTCGCGCTGCGACTGTCTTGGTTGTTCGCGTCGGAAATGTTGGACTGCGAGCATGACGACGCGGACCCAGCCACGCGACGTCGAGTCGCGCGGGGTGTTCGGTTGACGTCATCTTGGATAGCAATGTCGCCTCCTTCGTCCTCGTCTTGTGTTTCGAGACACGCCCATTTGCCCCGACCGGTGCTGCCGGACTTTGGTGACGGGAGCACGTCGTCGCGACCGTTACTTTCCAAACACACGCGCCCGCGCTTACGCGTCTTTTCGGCCGTGTGCGGTTTATGCTCGTTGTGTGCGTCTGATATCTCAAGGAGCCAGTCGCGAATATCTATTGACATTTTCGCGCGGGCAAGTCCCGGTCATGTTGCGATGGAGCTGCCATGTTGCAAAGATGGGATTGTCCGTTGATGCGAGGGCATGCGCTGGCGCCTTGGCACATTGCTAAGCGAACCGGGTGTGCCAAGGCTCGACATCGCGCATTGCACCCAACCATCCCACACCACCCAACTTCATTTATACGTTTTTCTACTAAAACTTAATTAAAATCTAAGTAGTTTATTATATTAGATAGCCCTGTTTCCAGGCTTTAATATTTTATATACTAACTCTAAGCCACTCTTAAAGCAGCTACGCGGCTAGGTATTAACTAGATGAGCTTGTTATTAGGTTTTAAAATATTGTCCTCTACGTAGCCTTCAGAGCCTTACCAATAATAGTTTTATTTTCCTCGTTATTTTTTAAGGTTACTAAATCGGAGCGAGCTGGTTGAACCGGGCGAGGAAGTTGAGCGAGTGGAAGGAGGTGTCACGGCAACTAAACAGAACACGAGACAAGGCTTGCGCAGCAGTTGTGGCAATTACGTAGAATTGCAAGGTAAGGAGAAAGAAAAGAAGAGAAAGGGCTACAGCGGGGTTGCACCTTTTGGAGTTGTGGTACGGAGGTGCCTTTCAAAAGTTTTGCGCAATGCCAAGCCAGCCACACCCCTTTAACTGAATGATCAGCAACCACACCACATCTAGTCTGGCCACGTAATCTTACCCCTCAACCCCGCTTCCACAGCTCAACAGTCAACACAACGATCAAGATATCGCCAAATACAGATATTTCCATACGCGCTCTAATTATTACCCTTAAATCTCCTATTATAAACCTTTCTTCAGCTAATATCTTTACACAAACCGGGATTTCCATTAGTACTATCAATCAAATATACGCTAAGGCTATTAAGCGTAGGTTTAATCCGAATATACGGCCCATAATCATTAAAAACAAATAGGTCGAAAATACTCCCCGTTCTAGCCACCCACGAAAACATACTCCTAAAAATACTAAAAAGGTTATCGCTAAGGTTCGCAAAGATCAATACAGCTGAGAGAAATCCTATACTAATTTAACCAATAAACTCAATACCAAGGGCCTCGACATCTCAGCTATTACGATCTAAAGGATCCTCAAATCAGCAAAATTCAACAAAACAAAACCAACAAGGAAGCCTGAATTAACAAAAAAAATAAAAAAGAAACGACTAAAGTAGTATCTTAATTATAAAAATTGGACTTTAAAGGATTAAAAATATATTATTTAATCTAATAAAACTTCTATTATATTACTTCATCGCCAAAAAGGATATCGTATTTAAAGGAAAGCTAATAAACGTTTTCTTAAAAATTATATTCGTAAACGGTAAAAAGGATATTCAAAGTTTATATTTTAGGGTTGTTTTTCATACAATCAAAAGGGGCCTTACCATTATTAGCTTCCGGAAACAAAGGCTAAAAAGGAGCAAACTAAAAAGGATCTTAAAAAATAAAATAAAAAGCTAAAGCCAATAATACATAATAAGTAAAAGTTAAATACATTAATGAAAAGGCTTAGTTTAGTTACAAAACAAAACAAAAAACCACAATAGCAATAAAATAAAACAAACAGCAAACTCGTACGAAAATCGAAAAAAGAAATCAACTAGTATCACTATCAAACTAAAATCCTAATACCAAAACTTATTCCTTTCGCCAAAAGCTATAGGCCAAATACGCTTATTCAAAAGGATAAAACTAATCCACACACTCATTACGCTCAACAGCATATATACAATATCCATCAGGTACACCAACTCCTTTAGCCAAGTAATTCCCCTAATCTTAATATAATAAAGCCTTATTAATTCTGGATAAAGAGAGAAACAACTAAAAAAAGAGCCCCAAAGAGCAGAACTAAGGCTATTCAAGCATAGGAGCAGTACTGGAACGAAAAGCTCACTCAAAAGCGTATTCAGGCCTAGATTAAAAGGATTATTAAGCATATACAAAAGGTAATACGCTGCGAAGGAGGTAACGAGTATCGAGAGGGCCGGAAACGAATAAGAAGCTAGGGGGGGAAATAGCCAGGGTTGTATGTAAATAACGAGGGTGGCTGGCTTGGCATTGCGCAAAACTTTTGAAAGGCACCTCCGTACCAGGTGCCCACTCCAGGCCTGGACCCACCCAAAGGCGGGTGCGGTTGGCAGAATTTAGACCCGCGCTACTGCTTAGTCTAACCTGATTTGATAGGGCCCTGCTAGATTGATTGGCTTGCCGTAGGTGCTTCGTCGTAACACTGCGGCCTTGTTGGGCTGATTGGTCGAGACCAAAAACCTCTTGCAGCTCTTGGCATTGCCTTGTTGCCTGGCTTGCACAGACCACCCCAAAAGCTGGATGCAAGCAGATTTTGTGAAGGGCCAATCAGGTTTATACCCACTCGCGCAATTCGCAACCCGTTTTGTTGAAAAAGGGAGCCTTCCCGCCGTCGGAGGCTCATCGTGGCAGTCATCACACGCACCCCAAAATCAGTCAATCCGAAGTCAACCGCTGAAAGTGGGATTCCCACGACCGTTGCCTCAACCATTGGAACCTTCCATTTGTTCACACATGGGGACTTAACACAATGCCACCAAACTGCATCCAAGGCCTCCCAGAGGAGAAAGAGTGGGAGCTCTACAAGTCCGATATCCGTCGAATGTACCTTGTCCAGCGGAAGACGCTGAAGGAGTTAGCCGAGGAGATGTCTCATCGAGGACATAAAGTCACGTGAGTGGTATTGCCCCTTGCTCTCTTCTCCTCTCGGCCTACAGCTTTACTTCAGGAAATCCCAGATGGAGACGAGACTCAAGAAATGGAAGTTCCATCGTTATATCAAGCGAGACGGTTGGAGGTATATCCGCCGGCAAATCGAGAAACGGAGCGATGCGGGAAAATTGAGCCAAGTAACGCTCTCAGGGGTGGTTCTGGAGCCTGCCAAGGTCGCTAAAGAAACCGAGAGGTATCGACCTTTGACGTGGAAATACAACAACACAAGAAGTCAGTTCTATCACGGTTGATCTCTCGGTGTCTTATGAATCTGACACTTCATTGCTTCAGGCCCAACTCCCAGCGTCCCGGATGGTTTTGCAGTTACCATTACCACGCCGCCACCATTTTCAAACCCTGTGCACATCTGGTTCCCTCAAACGCTGCCGTGGTTGAAATTCAGTCAAATATTTGACAGTGGTATGTTACCTCAGATCCACTCCTGTGCCGAGAACAATATTCTAATATATCTCAGTTTTATCGCATGTCAAATCCACACACTCTCCAAATACCCAGCTATCTCTTCCCGACAGCACGGCCGGAAGCGATCCTCTAACACTTCTCCTCCGGTTCGGACACATCACCAGTCACGATCAGAACCAGGAGGCTATTCCACGACCGAGGGGGTGTCTCAACGACATGATCAATCTGGATCTGCCTGAAAACAATGACGTTGGGAGCAAGTCCCGAATGGAAATCTTGCTCCGCGGATCAAGCTATGAGAGTTCGATGGAGATTTTGAAAATCCTTTTCTATTACATCTCCAATAATATCCAAGCCCAAATGGCCAACAAAGACACTGTCTGGGAGGACGAGCAGTTCTGGCATAGCGTTGAGTACGTTTTCGAAAGTTCCGGATTGTTGGCCCAGAAGGCTCCGTTCGACCTCCGAGAATCAGACGACTTCACCATTCTTGCGTTCTGCGAGAAACTCTTCACGCTTTTGGTATATGCTCTTACCCATGGGGATCTTGGGCCCCCCCTTTTCAAGTTCTGCTTCGAAGCCCTGCGTTGGGTTCTGGAAGCAGGGCAGGATCCTAATATTGAACTCCCAGACCTTCATGAATTGGGACAATTATATGAACCTATCAGCATCGCGGCGCCCAGTAGCAGTGTACGAACCGTTGAGATCCTCCTAGAATTCGGAGCAGATCCAAACCAATCGGATGTGGTTTGGGCGGTTCTTCGACGGAAATATGATGATTATGATTATTTTATCGAGGACATGGATGAAGACTTGCCGCGTCAAATCCGGCAATTTCAAGCCAACCTGAGCGACCCAGACGCTAAAGAAAACCAAATCTTCGAAATGCTGCTCAGTTCGATTCCTCATGGAGAGCGTATTGTGAGCCTCGATGAGTGTCTTCTCATGAGTCTCCAATATGGCGATATTAGTGTTTCGCGAAAGCTCTGTCATCGGGGAGCAAACCTCTTATTTCGGGAACGGGCCGAACCGCGCGAGATCGACGGCTGTTTGGGCTACAGAACAGCGCTCTCGGTAATTTGTAGCTATGTACCGGTTCCGAGTTCTTGGAGTCAATCATCCCCCCTTCCGGTGCAATTCGTTCACAGTATGCTTGAAGAGCTCGGTTTGGACATCCTCTCCGACAGCTACATGATTGCAGGCGCGTTCATTAGCGCTACATTTGCCCAGAACCATGATGCTATTCGGTATTTAGCGAGCATTGGTGGTGACATCAACTCCAGCAGCGAATTTGGCGTAGCTGCACTGCATGCTTCGGCTTGTGTTCCATCCCTCGAAACTTGCGATCTCCTTCTGCACCTCGGTGCAGATCCGAATTACTGTCGCTCCGGTTACCCGTCTCCCTTGCACGTGGCTTGCTATAAAGGAAACTGTGGAGTGGCCAGCCTCCTAATATCTGCAGGCGCCGAACTCGAGAACATAGTTTCATCACGCTTCTCTCCATGGTCTTACTGGTCTCGCCGGAATTTGGGAGTGCTGGGATGTATCGAGGAAATTGTGTCAACCAGACGGCGAATTGGCACTCCATTGGAGATTTTGACCGCAAGAGACAGAGGCGGAGGCGACTCGGATGGAACCATCGCGGCGACATCGCTCGGCCTTGAGCTCTTAGCCGCTGGAGCGATACCAACAGCAACGACCTTGGCCAATACGACTTTGTACTCAAATCCAGCGCTCTTGGAGGCGTGCCTTCGATCTGGGGGGGACCCTAATGCCACAGAGGGCCAGAACTCGATTTTGAGATTGGCACTGATACTCAACAACGCCGATTGCACCTTCATGCTTCTATGTGCTGGGGCGGCAGCGACATGGGACGACCTCTATGCCGCCTTTACGCTGGTTCGCAAGGAATCGGAGGAAAAGGATGGCAACATCTTGTTGAATACGCTCTCGCAAATGCCACCCAGGGACAATGATGGTCTCGCCTCACCAGTCTCGCTCTTTTGGTCATTGGCCCCCGACAGAATGCCAAGTATCGTCCCTCTACAATTTGCCCAGTTTCCCCCAGACTACTGCTCACTCAGCATGCTTGCAGCGATTCCTGCATGCATCAGAACAGGAGACCTGTCTGTAATCAAGTTTCTTCTTGCGCAAAGGCGCCTAGCTGGCCGGGGCGAGCCCGACGTCTTTGAGGGGGCAGCTGTGGTGGCAGCTTCTATCTCGGAAAACAAGGAGCTGTTTTGTCTCTTACTACTATCCCTTGCGCCAACACGTTTCATTGCAATCGGCCGGGCCACGAGGACGCCGCCGGCGAGTCAGAGATATAAATACCGAGCATGGCCAAACAAAACGGGAGTCGGAATGGATTTGGAGTTTCTTGTCCAGAGCACTGTGGCCGATGCTCTCTTCCTCCCAGAGTGTCTCGCCTACTCTTCGCCCCTGACGATACCAATCAATAAAGGTAATGACAGTGCGGTTATGAAAATGCTCCAACGAGGGTACCAGCCTGACCTATCATGCCTGCTGCAGGCCATCCGCCGCCGACAACCTTGGTTGGTGAAAAGAATCATCTCCCGGCGGCCTCTGCTAGAAGGCTTGGACATGGAGGATGTGGGCCCACTATATGTTGCCGTGGAAGTTGGGGATGTTGAAATTCTTGAGATGCTTGTCAACGAAGGGGTGACAGAATACGAAACTGGTCACAAGATTGCAATGGGCGATGCACTCAAGCGAGGACAGAGCTCAATGGTAGACATCTTGTTTTCCTCAAGACTTGGCATCCACAGCCCAGCCGTGCGAGGAGGCCAGAGAACAGCGCTTCAGCAAGCCGTTGAGTCGAGAAACTTCAAAGTCGTTCGGCAACTGTTAGAGGCCGGAGTCGACGCCAACCAAACACCTGCCCCGGCTTTTGGCGCCACCGCCCTCCAGCTCGCTGCAATGGGTGGTCAGATGGGTATTGCCAGGTTGCTAATTGAGAATGGGGCGGACTTGAATGCGCCTGGGTCCAAGAGAGGTGGCCGGACCACTCTTGAAGCTGCAGCCGAATACGGGTGCTTGGACATGGCTCAGATGATCCTCGAGTTGGGTTTCGATACCATTGGACGACGAGGGAGAACAGCATATGTCATGGCAGTTGCATACGCAAAGAAAAGGGGGCACTTCGTGGTGGAAAACATGATTCGGTGCCACCGTCCTTGGACTTATCTTGATGAACAGTTGGAGGACAGCTTAGAGTTTGTCTGGAGGGACGGCACATTCACCATCGATCCAGAAACACAGGATTCATTTGACTGGGATAATATGGGGAGATCTGCAGCTTCAGGCGACGTGGAGTCTTCAGGCCCGGATAGAATGGACTGTTCGTAGTTATACTCCGCTTTGGGTTCAATTGAATAGAAGCTTAACATTGCCGATTTCCATTTCGTTAGTGTGTGACCTAAAACTGTCAGCCAGATCAACCACCAGCCTTAAATCCTTAAGCGGCTGTTGCTGCGCACCCACACGCAAACCACGAGAGCTAGCGTCGTCCTCCTCTGCGAACATCCCTCTTGTTCTCCCCCCCCCCCCCCCCCCCCCCCCCCCTCCCTCGCCTGGTTTCGACGTCCTATTTGCACCGGCCGCCCGCCAATGAGCTTCAACTTTCTTATGTCTTGGTGCTCTCGGCGTGACACGGAATTATTAATAGGAATGGAGTGCTTGCTTGCCAATTAACTACAAATCCGCTCCATGGGAGCCATTGACTGGTTCCCTGAGTAGGTACCTTTGTTGCGAGTGGGATGCCAGAGGGACGAAAGGCGGTTTAGCAAGACTGTACCTGGTGGACGGACATGGACATGGACTCCATAACCAGACATGGACTCGGTGAGCAGACACTTAAGCTCCACATAGACGTGGCAAAGATTGAATAATAAGTTCTTTAAAGCGACGGCCTAACTCCACAGAATGCCCGAATGCGCTTCCGCTTCTCTCTGACGCCCCCTGGCTCTGCAGCGCCCAGCTCCCGCAGTATGGCGTCTGCCTGCACACTCGTCAAGGAGTCGAGTTGGGTCAGATTCTCGGGGAAACCTGGGATCGGGTTTCTGTCGTGCCAAGGAGCTAGTCAAACCACCTGAGCCACCTGTAACCAAGAGCTTGCTCTCAGCTGTGGCTGAGCTATTTCCTTTGTATATAAAAACTATAACTCGCCCCAGCTCCCGCTAGGGCTTACATATAGAATAATATACCTTTTAATAATCAAGCTTATACCTCTAGTTCCTCTAGCGACGGCATTACAATTATAAGCCCGGCGCTTTACAAGCTGTAATAGTATCCAAAAGCGTATAAATTAGCCGTTGCTATGCAGGCTTTAGAGCATTTGTACTTCTTTTCTTAAATACCTTTAACAATCTTCTATTTTTAAACTTTAACCTTGTTACTATATTAACCGATAATAAGCTTATAACCAAGGTTAAGCTTACCAAGCGCAATAAGTAAAACGAATAATATATCGCGTTAAAGCTTTACTATAAAGAGTAATAAATTTAGTACCTTTTTAATCCCCTCGCCGAAGCCCCTTTAGTAATTTATTACAACTTTTCCGATCCTCCGACCTTTTAAGAAACCCTAAACGAGATTTAGTTTCAGGATGCGGGTTTTAAAAAAAAGCTCGCTGAGTACGAAAAGTTTACTAATTTAGAAAAAGCTGTAAAAACGAAACTAGTTAAAACAGTACTTAATCCCTTTAAATACTATAATCTTCGAATAAAGGAATAGGTTGCTAAAGAGTATAGGCGTAAAGATTAGCTTTAGTACTTTACAAATATTTAAGCCTAGATCGAAAGTACGGTTAACGCGAAGATCCTTTACCTAATTAACCTTTAGTTTCTAAATTAACAAGATAAACCCATTACGGTTTGAAATTGCGTCGCTAAGCTTTACGTATAATTTAATAAAGGAGCGGAACTTACCCGGATATACGCTTGTGATAACTATAACGACGTAATACGGTTAATTAAAGTTAAAAGGGTTAATTTAACTACTTAAATACAGAACTGGAAAAGGGTTTACGAGGAAGCTTTCGCCTATAGCGTATAGGAAGTTAAGATATTATTAATTACCCTGGATTAACTCGCCGTCGTTATTAAGTATATTAATAGCGAGTAAGGTAAAAGGCAAAGATCTGAGTATATTAAACTGCTTAATAAAAGCGAGGAGCTCCCGACCCTAAACGAATTTGTTTGTAACTTGGAAGTAAAAATTGAGCTTAACGCTAAGGAGAAAAAGGGGAAGGGTTATAATAAATTTTACGCTATTACGGAATAGAGTAGCTCCGGTAGGAAGAGTAAAATTACTAGGACCGAGTACGCTTACCCTTATAAATTCCGGAAATACCGGTAGGAGCTAATTAATTGTAACTCTCTCCGCTTCGCTTACGTAGAGACTTCGTACCTAACGCCTTAGTTTATTTGAAGAAACGCCTTAATAAGAAAAAGCGTAATTAAATCCTTTTTATCCTTAATAAGCTAGTATATAGTAAGTTTAAGGAAAAATTACGCGTTAAGTAGGGAAAACCTAAGTAAATTTCCTCCGGGGGTAAAATTAGCTTCGTAAAGGGAGGAGGAAATTGGCCCGGGTTTATTAGCGCTATGGTAATTCTTTTCTCGCCTTTAAAGCGAGATTTTATTAGTTTTTATAAGCCGCTAACCGAAAAAGTGTAGCTAGATTTGGTTACGAGTACCGCTTTTAATACTTAGTTAAATCCCCAAATTATAAAACTAGGACCCCGTAATTAAAGAAATCCTATTTTAATTACCCCTAAAGGATTTAATTTTACTAAATTCCCTATAAAGTATCCCTACGTTATAATTATTAATTTATTTTTACTTAAGAAGTTAAATAAAAGCTTAGGGGTATACGCGGTTACGAGCCAGGTTTTATATCAACTTTCGAATAATACGCTTCTTAATAATTACGGAGCCCTTTATATTGTTAATAGGAAGGAGCTTTTTTTTCTAGGCTCGTTTGTAGCTAATAGGTAAAGTAGGTTTATTAAAGTAGGAGCTGGGTATTTCCCTATCCTTGGGTATAGATCGCGTATATTTAAGAACTATTTAAACGGCTAGGAAGGCGAGAATACGGAGAATCTTTTACTATAAAACGTTGCTATAATTTCCGGTTTTTATATTAATATTATTTTTAAAGGAAAGTTTAAGGAAGTAGTGAGTTTATAGTACTGTAGTTATAACTTAACCCTATATTATGGAATTTTAAAATATAATAAAATTATATGTAAGTTTATTTGTTACTGTAATATTATCTTCTTCGAATATAAACCTTTTTCCTTTTACTTTTAATTTAATCCGGTACCTTTAAGTAAACCGCAAATCGCTTATATATTCGGCTTTATAATTATAACGTTTATAAGTAGGGGAGTAAGACCTTAACTATATAATTACCCGAGGGAAGATACTATTACCTTATAGTATTTACGATTAGGGTACCTTAAAAGGGACGCTCTCCGCTACCTAGTAAAACGCGTAAAGGGCGTTAAAATTAAAGGGAACGTAAACGGTTTCTTACGTTAAAAATGCGAAAATTGCACTTAAATTTACGCCAAAAGCGTAATTAACCGCTAACCTTCGCCCTACCAATCTAAGAAATTATTTTAAAGGATCGCGTAAAATATTTTTAAGTTTAACTAGGGAATTAGAAACGTTTATTATACCGTACTTATAAGAGATAAGTTTAGTAATAAGCCCTTTATTTACATTACAAGGGATAAAACCGGGCTAACTATTATTACGATTTTATAACGGTTTAAATAATAGGTGTAAAAGTAGTACGGGTTTAGGATTTACGTTATCAGCTAAAATTAAAATACAAGTACGTATAGTACTAGAGGAGAGATATAGCTTATAAGGTAGCTCGCAAAGGAGGGCATTAAGTACGAAATAACCGGAACCACCTATTACGAATCCAATAACGGTATTAAATACGTTGGTAAGGAGTTACAGGAAAAGTTTCTAAAGATACTAACGGAAATAGGGCTTCCGGAATATATATAGTTAGAGTTTATTACTACTATAGTATACCTATACGGAATAAATCCAAGTAAGCGTAATAACTAGATATTTCCGAACGAGAAGCTCTATTAGTAGTTTAGGCAGTACTACCGCTAGTACCTTATAAAGTAAGGTCCAAAGGGAGCTTAAATAAAAAACGTACGCCTAAATTAGTCTGGGGTATACGTATACGGATATTAGGTATATCCGTTACTAATTAAAAGGGTAAAGAATATTAATTAACGTACCTTTAAGACCAAGGAGCGCGCTTATTTAGGGTATTTGGTTGGTTACGGGGGTTCCAATCTTTACAAAATCTAGGTACCGCTTTTAAACCGAGTGGTAGTTATACGTAACGTAACGTTTAATAAGGAACTCTTCTTCGGATCTAAAAAAAAGGAGAGGGAAGCCTTAAACGTAGGGGAGATTAATTATATAGTAAAGTACGTAAGCTTAATTAAGGGAGCGCGTAAGCCCCTTTTAATTATTAATTTAATTAATAAGTTTTTAACGATAAGCTTATCCCTTAATTTACTAAATAAGCCTAAAAAAGGGGAGTTGTAAAATAATAGGGAATTTTTAAAACTGAGCTTGGGGGTGGAATTACCTGGAAACCCGAAAAATTGTAAATCGGTTAACGAATTTTTAACCCTAACCTAAGGATTTATAACTCCAACGTTAATAAATTCCTCGCCTAAATAATAGGAAGTGGGCGCTAAAGGTTTAGTTTTATAATAGGCTTTATAATAGGAAGAGTCGAATAGCGGAGTTACGGAAGTTTAGGAGCAAGATCTCGTTTTAAAGGTTAAAATTAACTTTTTTAACGCGTAGGAAAGTGGAAATAAAGATACTTAAAGGTAAAAAACCAGCTTAGAAGCCAATAAAGACTTTTTTAACGTATTAAAAACCTTTAAATAATAAGGCCCGGGTATATATAAGCCGTTTGGAAAAGATCCCGTTTACGAAAATAAGTAAATAAACGAATACTCTAGTAATACAAAGCAAATACAATTAAGCTCGAGAGCGAGTATATATTTAATAATTGTAATTTGTATTAAAAGTCCCAAATATAAGGCTAATAGGGGCGCTTCCTAAAAAAAATTTAGGGGAAATCCGCAGTTAGGGGCTAAAGTAACCCTGAGACTTTTATAAAAGAAACTATTAAAAGTAATAACGTAAGTATAAAAGTAAGCTTAATTTAAATTAGTTTAGTAAACGTCTAGTTTAAGTATAGGGTTTCCTACTCGTAGATATAATTTAAGGGGAAAGAAATAAAAGGAGGTTAAGGTGGTTACTAGCGTAGAAAAGGGAGTTTTTACTTTTTTCGAAAATTAATACGAATTCGAAGAAATTTTAATTAGTTGTAATTAATAGTAGTATAATTTTATAAAAACCTACTTACCTAATTAGTAAAAGGTAATCTAGGAAGGAAATTACGCTTATTATACGTTATACGAAATTGTAATAACGGTAATTTGTAAGAGAATTTTAACTTACGAAAAGTTTATAATACTTCTACCCCTAAAAAATTAAAGGGAGTTCGAAAATTATCTTTTAGGAAAGGAATTCCTGGAAGTAACTACTTAAAAAATAAGTAAGTTTATTAATAGGAAAACTTGGAGAAAAATCTCTAAGTTTAATTTAAAAGTATAAAAATAACGCCTGCTTTTACTTAAATAGGTATTTTTACAAAAAATAGTTGGGGGGGTCCTTACGTTTAAGGCTTATATAATTGTATAAGGAGATCTTTAATATTACTATACGTTATAAGATACTTATATAGTTATACTAGCCGCGCGGACTCTATGTACTATATTTGCCTTCGCAGTAGTTAAAAATTGGGAGGTTAAGTAATTTGATATAAAGTAAGCGTTTTTAAACGCTATTTAGGGAGAAAACCTTCCGGGGGTAATTTATAAGCTTCTTAATGGGTTTAAGAAAAAGGGCTTTATAATACTACTTAATAAAGCTTTATATAGGTTAAGGGATTTTCCTATATTCTGGTATAAAACCTTTTATATTACGCTTAAAAAGGTAGGTTTCTTCCGATTAAAGGAGGAACCTTACCTCTTTTATAATAAAAAGCGTATAGCGTATTTAATAGTTTACGTAGATAACTTTCTCTTTATATACCTTAAAAGCTATAAGTAAATTGTAACTAAAATAGTAAAGGGGATTAAAAAGGAGTATAGCCTTACCGGAGGAGATAACGTTAATACCTTTTTGGGTATACGCGTAATTAAAAACTGGGAAAGTAAGAAATTTTGGTTTATTTATAATTAGTATATTGAAAAAATCGCGAAAAGGTTTAGAGTAAACGATATTAGGAAATACTTTTCTATACCCCTACTAGCCGAAAAACTTGTTAAAAATTTGGGGGAGGTATTAAAGTAGGAGATTAAGTTCTTTTAAAAGTTCGTTAGTAGTATTTTTTATACCGCTATTATAATAAGGCCGGATATTACGTTTACAATCTCCCAGCTTTTGAAGTTTCTTACTAATCTAAGCTAAAATTATATTAAAGTCGCTTACTATACCTTAAATTACCTTTACGTTATAAGGTTCCTTTTCATTTAATACGCGCTTATTTAAATAGGAGCTCCGCAGCTCTTAATCGCCGGAAACGCCTTCTTTACGTTAAATGAAAAAACGCGTAAATTATTTTACGAATTCGTATTCTTGCTTATAAAAGGCCTAATCTACTGGAAGGTAGCTTAATAAGCTATAATTATTACCTTGTTAACTAAAGCAGAACTTTACGCTTTAGGTACTATAGCTAAAAAGAGTATGGCTTTTGGAAGGCTCCTTAAAAATATTAGCGAAGTATTTTCCTTCCCTCTAACGATTTTTTATAATAATATATAAATAATTAGGCTCGTTACGAATACTTTAAAGCGTATTAATACTAAGCTTAAGTACGTAAATATATAAAACCTGTGGTTAAGGTAAAAATATAAGAGAGAATCTTTTGCCATTAAATACCTTTTAATAGATAAAATACCAGTAGATAGGTTAATTAAACGCTTATTAAGGCAGAAATTCAAGTACTTTATTAAGCTTATTAATCTTCAAAACGTACGGTACAAAATTAAGGCGAGCATAGAAAATAAGATGTTTATTTTAGAGAATTAAAAGGCGGAGGAGCGGAGCGTATTAATAAATACGCTTACGACTCCTTTATACCGATTTAACCAGCTTGCTTAATTAACGTATATAAAAATATCCCCAGAAGCGTTACTTCGAGATAAAACGACCCTTTAAACTTTTTAATAAGTCCTTAAACCCTTTATAAATAAAATCCTGGATAAATCTCCGCTTTTATTGGAGCTTTTCGTTAATTTTAGTAAGGTAAACCTACTTATTACTTTGAATTAGCTCCTTTACAGTATTTACCCGAGCTTGTAACTAAATAACCTCCTTAATAGTACCGCCGCCCCTAGTTTTAACGATTTTTTCGGATAACCTTTTTAACTCCTTTTTAGTAAGAGTAAGCTCCTTTTTAAGAGGAGCTTAAAGGGAGTAAATAAGGGTATATATACGCTTCCTAAGAATTGATAGTTACGATAACCCCTTATAGACCTTCGTATTTAATTTAATAGCTTAACGCTTAATAAGCTTTAAAAGTACCGAATTGGCGTTTTTCGTAGCTTTTATAGCCTCTGCGAGCTTTTTAGTAAATGGCTAATTATGGTACCAACGTTTACGCCTTAATTACTCGAGATTTTTATTTATTTTTTTCTGGTTTTCCTTAAGAACCTACGTTTAGAGATCTTAACCTGCCTAAGCGACGATACCAATACGATAAGTATCGTTAGGGTTACTCGCGTTTGTTATAAATTGGAGCGGGGGAAGATATAAATCGTAGGACCTGGTTTTGGGCTTAAACTAGTTAAGCTAGTCAATATCTCCTAGCTCGTTTTAAAGCTCCTCGCCTTCGTTATCGTTTTCGTTGTAACCTTTTAATTACTTAGCCCTAAGCTTACGCTTTACTTTCTTGGTAAAACCGGGGTATAGCCTTTACTTCGCTATAGATACTATTATAAGCGGCGGGATTTTCTAGCCTGAAGCGTTACTACTATCCGAACTATTTAACTTGGCTTTGATTACGGAAGTATTAACGCTAGGAACTAAGAGCCGATATAACTTCCGAAGAAACCTGAAAGTATAGCTAATTATCTCCTATTTAGATCCCCGAACGTTAACGTAATTAAAAGCGTTTTAAGTAGTAGCGAAAGTAGCGAGCTTACTTGAGTACTTGGTATTACCCAAACTATTACTACTACGGGAGGAAAGGAAAGTAGTAAGCTCCCTAAATGGCTTATATAAAGCTTTAAGGATAGCCTTAAGCCTATTTTTAAACGGCGTGTTAATAGGGAGGTTAGACTTAAAATAAATGTCGTAGCACCACCTAGTTACGGGAATAAGCTTCGAAGGGATAGGGCGATACGGATACCCCGTAGTATAGAGCTTGTATCTTTTGCTGCTTTTGGGGCCCTTTTCGCAGCCTCCGATATTGCTGTAAACGAGTAAGTTGAAATAACGTATATAGCTTTTAACTTGTAGCTTTTTTAATTGGAGTAAGATCTAGTAACGGATGAATGGGTTTAAGAAAACTGCGGTAGAATTCTCTTTAAGTATGCGAAGACGAAATTAGGTGTATATAGCGAAGTTAAAGTAGATACGTTGCGAAGACGAACCGCTGCTAAGGGAGTTTAGCTCCTTTTAAATGTAGAATGGAAACCGCTTAATATCCTACTTTCGCTACCTAAAAGCCTCCTAGTTGAGGAAGTTAAACCTAACGGTAAAATTGAAAGTAGGTAATTAAACGCGCGGAGTACTCGTAGATACCAAAGCGCGAGGTAGAATCGAAGCCTTAAGTATACTCGTAAAGTTAATACGAGAGAAGGGAGAGCTTTTAGTAGTTGGAGTAGGAGTGAAAAAATTAATATAAATTCGTTTCGTAATAGGGTTAAAATTGCTACTAAAGGTTAAGCGTTTCCTTAAACCAGACTTGGGAGCCTCGGATTAGTATACTCTTACGTTTGAACGACTACCGCGAGCATACTTGCTAGGGGTTGCTGGCTGGAATGACTTCTTTCCGGATCTACGCGCGTATTAGTACGAGTTACTAAATGGCCAGGGCAATTAACTTTATGAAAAACGAGCTAATCCTGCGATCCGAAAATTAACCTAACAATTGGGAAAATTGGGGCAATTAATCTAACGACCAAAGCGAACTCAGAAAGCTACACACGCGCTCGTATACTCGCGCGCTTCGAAAATTAATAAGAAAAAAAAGCTCTACTTACTTCGAAAGTATCTTAAACCGTTAATAGCCGGGTCTAACCTTAATTTCTAACTGGATCGAAATTAGCGGTACGAGAAAAACTAAGCTAAGCCAAAAATAGATTTTTGGAGTAGAAAAGTGGAAAATTTCTCGGGTAAAAAAGGGCGGCAATAGCTTCTAAAAGCACGATTAGTCATCCTCGCCCAGGCTAATTATAGGGCCTGTACAAGGATAGGGGGTATATCGTGCCAAGGAGCTAATCAAGCCACCTAAGCCACCTGTAACCAAGAGCTTGCTCTCAGCTATAGCTGAGCTATTTCCTTTGTATATAAAAACCACAACTCGCCCCAGCTCCCGCTGGGGCTCACATATAGAACAATATACCTTTTAATAATCAAGCTCATGCCTCTAGTTC
>Ga0247765_1001009_pt1 | contig 16489 bp, 8 predicted proteins | sample UWRJL106311C6_FD_179949 | JGI IMG/M metagenome (GOLD analysis project Ga0247765, IMG submission 179949) | Plant litter microbial communities from Arlington Agricultural Research Station in Wisconsin, United States - UWRJ-L106-311C-6 | ecosystem: Environmental > Terrestrial > Plant litter >... | reverse complement strand
ACCGAGAATGAATTCGTGGTCGCGGACATCGATGGACGAAGACAGCAGCTTGCCGCTTTCTGAGTCAGTGCGGGCAATGACGAGGTTCTCGGTGCCCATGACATCCCATTGGAAACGCGCCGCCTTAAGCCGGTTGATGTGCTCGCCCGTCGGAACTAAGACCTTGCCGGCCAGATGGCCGCACTTCTTGCCGCCGTGCATCTGGTCCTCAAAGTGGACACCGGCCGCGCCGTTCTCGGCAAACAACTTGGCCAACTTCATAACCGCCGTCAAGCCGCCGTGACCCGTGTCGCCATCGGCAATGATGGGGCGGAGATAGTCGACATATGGTGTCTTGGCGCGTTCCTCGGGCGTCATCTTGGAACGGAGGAACCACTGCTTGCGGTCGTGCATGCTTTGGGCCTTGGCCATGCGCTGCACTTGGTTCGGTACCGTGTTGTAAGGGTAGTCGCCAAAGTCGGGCGACACCTCGTTGGTCGTTGTCAAGACCGACGAACAAGCCCAGCCTGAGATGTAGAGCACCTCCTGATGTGGCGCTTGCTGCGTCATCTGCACCGGATCGATGGCTCCCAGCGTGTGGATCGGCTTTCCAGCAGCTCCGCGCTCTCGGATGAGGTTCCACAGTTTCCTCGCCATGACCGAGCTGGGATATGACTGCTGCAGCGACCCGCGCTTGCTGACCACGTCGGCGGCTGTCCAGTCGCGCTTGATGCCGGCATAGCGCGGCGAAGCCCACCACGTTTCCACATCTTTTACTTGTTGACGAAAGAGTGCGTCTTCGGCAGCACCGGCTTTCTCGGCTTCCGGCACGAGCTGGAACGACTCGGAGGGAAAGGCGGTCGAGATGGGAGGAGAGACTGGAGGGAGAGACGCCATTCGGTTCGCTGTTGTCGTCGAGACTAGACGGCCGGTCGATGGCCTCGAGACACGCACATACAAGACAGGAGAAATTCGCGCCGATATGGCCCGGCCAGGCGATCGAGGACTTATAGTGCGCAGCATCGAGTCGCCGGAATCGGTCTCGCCGGAAGGATAGGGCTCTGTTGCTTCTGGGGATGGGAGGGGGGGAAATTGGCTTTAGTATCTGCTGCCCCTGAAACCTTTTGGAATCAAAGCGCCAAAAAATCGTACCAGCATGAATCACCCAGGCACTCAGTCATCAAACCTTCGCTGTCCTGACTGACTCGGCTCGACGGGTCGGCGACATGGGACTCGGGATTTTTTTTTGTCAGCGGCGATAAAGCCGAGGAGTCCATGGAATATCTTGGCTCCCCGCCATGCCATTGGCCAATCGCTTGATGCCTTGCTGCTGACTCCGCCGTTTGTCCGGGGGGAGACAGGGGTTGAGCGCAGGGCCATGACGGCTTTCCTCGGTTCATCCTAGATCAATGTGACGTGAGAGCCTTGGGGTTTGACTTTTGTTCCAAGACGACTTGACTGGGAAAACGTGATGATCAGGTTGAATTCCCTTTTCCACTGGCTATCTTTTTATTCATGATTGAGGCGTTTTAGGCTTAAAAAGACGCCCGGAACGCCACTTACATCTGGTCGCTGTCTCTGACTGGTTTCCCACGAGTTCCCCGCATTGGCGTGCGCCACCGGCTCCCTCGCCCCTGCAAGTCGGAGCTCTAGCTGTTACCTCGGTCTCAAGTGTCGCTCCATCCTACATACGAAGCTCACCGCAGCTTTCCAACCGGCTCTTCTGGGCATTCTTTTCAAACGGCAGCATGGCATTGAACTTGAGAAAAGGGTCCCGGGCTCTGGGCGGATCTCTGCGTGTAAGTCTTATGTCCTGTCTTCTCTCCCTGGCGACCAGTATCTGGCTGGTGCCGATATCTAATTGCTTCGACTAACACAGCTTAGCCTATTGCAGCCGTTCCGGTAACTAATGTCTTCGCGAGACGATGCTATGCCACGGCCGAACCCGATCTCAAGACGACGCTCAAAGAAGTGATCCCCGCGAAGCGCGAGCTTCTCAAGAAGGTCAAGGCCCATGGCTCTAAGGTCATTGGCGAGGTCAAGGTGGAGAACACAATTGGCGGCATGCGCGGGCTCAAGGCCATGGTCTGGGAAGGGTCGGTTCTTGACGCCAACGAGGGAATCCGCTTCCATGGCCGCACCATCAAGGACTGCCAAAAGGAGTTGCCCAAGGGCAAGTCGGGCACAGAGATGCTTCCCGAGGCCATGTTTTGGCTTCTCCTGACGGGCAAAGTCCCCTCGGTCAATCAGGTGCGTCAGTTCTCGCGTGAACTCGCCGAGCAGGCCCAGCTCCCCGCCTTCGTCAGCAAGATGCTTGACGACTTCCCCGCGGATCTGCACCCTATGACCCAGTTCGCCATTGCAGTGTCAGCGCTCAACTACACTTCCAAGTTCGCCAAGGCGTACGAGAAGGGCCTCAACAAGGCCGATTACTGGGAGCCGACCTTTGACGACAGCATCTCGCTGCTCGCCAAGCTGCCTACCATCGCCGCCAAGATCTACCAGAACTCGTACCGGGGCGGCGGCGCTCTCCCTGCCGAGGTCGACCTGGAGCAGGACTGGGCCTACAATTTTGCCGCCATGTTGGGCAAGGGTGGAAAGCAGAACGAGAACTTCCAGGATCTTTTGAGGTTGTATCTCGCTCTCCACGGTGACCACGAAGGGGGCAATGTCTCTGCCCATGCCACCCATCTTGTCGGCAGCGCTTTGAGCGACCCCTTCCTCAGTTACAGTGCCGGTCTGCAGGGCCTCGCAGGGCCTCTCCATGGGTAAGTTTGAACACGAGTACGGTTTCTTGTCCGGGCAACTGAGGACTAACAGCCGTTTTGCAGTCTCGCCGCCCAGGAGGTCCTCCGCTGGATTCTGCAAATGAAGGAGAATATCCCCGCCTCTTACACCGACGAGGACGTTACCAACTACCTGTGGTCGACGCTCAACTCGGGCCGCGTCGTTCCCGGTTACGGCCACGCCGTGTTGCGCAAGCCAGACCCGCGATTCGAGGCGCTCATGGACTACGCCGCCACTCGGCCCGAGATCGCTAACGACCCCGTCTTCCAGCTCGTGGAGAAGAATAGCCGCATCGCCCCCCAGGTCCTCAAGAAGCACGGCAAGACGAAGAACCCCTACCCCAATGTCGATAGCAGCTCAGGCGTCCTCTTCCACCACTACGGCTTCCACGAGACTCTGTATTATACCGCCACCTTTGGCGTTTCACGTGGGCTGGGTCCTCTTGCACAGCTGATTTGGGATCGCGCTCTGGGTCTGCCCATTGAACGACCCAAGAGCATCAATCTCGAGGGCATCCTCAAGCAAGTTGAGACTTGAGTGCGCTGCTTTGTATCTGCCCTGTCCTTTGCTGCCAGTCTGTAGCCTTGCATATCATTATCTGCTATAGAGCCTGTGCATTGTCAACCAATTCATCTGTAGGTACCTATCAACGGCCATACTAGTCAGCTCTAGTCAATGGAACAGACGTCGTGATTTCCATTTTTGTCTTTCATTGTCGTTTCAAGGCTCAATGTGACTGTCTCATGCAATCTGCTGACTCTGATATGACGCCGATATACCGCGCTTTCGAAGTGCAATCTCGAAACCGGAGGGTCCTTCCTTCTTGCCTCGCTTCGTCTGCCCTTTTCCACTGTAGAGCAGACTTGACCGCTTGCCTTAAATGACTCCCTTTGAACTGTGTTGTATCGCATCGTTTCAGTTCCCTCGTAGCTCCCATATCGTGCCCCAAGTATTCTGTCTGGTGTCTGGTGTATTGGACTCTGCCGACATGAGCAAGACGCGCGTAGTGTTAGTTACACGGGCGAAACGAAGCAGGAATTGAACGGATAACAAGACCGAACCAAGATAGACAGAGCGCGGAAGCGGAAAGCGGAAGCGGAGGCGGAAAACCTGGGAAACCCAGGCTGCATGGAACTAGCGGACAACACGAACGAACATGCTGTGGACGGCGGACAGCGGAACAACGGTGCTGCGATATACCCACCCCCCAGTGCGGAACTGTGTCGAGATTAGATGCGATTAGATGTGATTGTCCCGGCGGATAGGGATCCGATGCGCGAGGAAGGACGAGGCTTTGAGCGCCCCCAGGTACAGGTACGGAACGCCAAGCGCGCCCAAGATGATTGGCGTGGTAATTGGAAGAGTGATGGAAAAGCTGAGGCACAGCAGGCCAGCTGGAGTGGGGTGTGGAGCTGTGTAGCGTCGTCCGACGTTTCACGTCTTCCTCGCCGTGGATGGAGTGACCGATTGATCACACCCAGTGCCACATTTGCGGGGGTGGCGGCCATGTCTTCTTCCAACGACATGTCTTGCTTCCCCTTCTCTAGGTAGCCTCTCTGGATTCTTGTTTTCCTCCGCAAAATTGACAGTGAGGCAGCCTACCTATGATGGTGCCACCACTGCTATGCGTGCGCCGCTCAGCCAAACACTCAATCAGATCCGGCCACCTCCCACCGAATCAACCTGTCTGCCTCGCCGACTCCATATACAGGGCCTCGGCCCCATATTCCCCAAGACAGACTTCCCGTGACCCGCGTGCATATACAGCAACTCATGTAAGAATATGCCATGCAATGCGGTTCAACGTACCCGGCTCGACGAGATTGCTCCAGATGGAGAGTCATCTATCTGTAGCTATTCTGGTCGTCCCCTTCAAGGCCCAACCAGGTGCAAAAGAAGATGCGGAGCGGCCCAGACGGCGAATAACACGGAAGAAGGCGCGCCAATAGCAGCCGGATACATTGGTGAGGTCTCGACTTCGGGCTGGACAACGGCGGTGGCAGCACCAACCGAGCAGCCGAGGCAAGCCGGTACCTCTTTCGGTACCCGATTCGGTTTGTCAACAGCCTGTGTGGGTGTCACACGGTTGCGTTTGTGGCTTGCTGGCCTGCTGGGTCAACCGTCTAGGCAGGTGGAATGCAACCCCATGAATGCAGAACGGGGAGAAATGGCAACTTTCAGCTCGGCCGTGCCAGCCTCGGCCGGGAGTGAGAGGGTGGGGCACCAGAAAGGGGAAGAGAGGCGGGACAAGGGTATGCGGGTGTGGGCTTTGTTTACCCAGCTCGACAGGGCAACCAAGTTGACGGTTGGGATATGGCCCTGGGGGGCCAAATCCGACCCGAACCCGAGTTCCTGGCTGGGGCGTCACAAACTGTGGGGCATCCCTTCCGAAAGACCACGACAGGGTAACACCGAGCTGCGGCCGAAGGACCTTGCGAGCTCGTTCTGTGCAGAAAGACGGTATGCAACGCTGTCCCTGGTCGGGGGCAGTTCGTCCGTGTGAGGGAGCCATTCGAGATACCACGTTGGAAGCTAGCTGTCGACGTTACGTGGCATCGAAGGAAACCTCCCATCTGTCGGACAGGGAGCAAGAGAAGACCGGCCTAGCCAGGTTCGGCCCAGTTTCCTGATCAGCAACCGTTGAGCCCGGGACAAACACTGGGAGTTGCAGCCGTCTGGGGTCGCTGGGGTGGCCAAATCGGGACTTTTTCGCCTCCCCGCAAATGAACATGCATCTCCGAAGAGCCTCGTTCTTGGAACCAATCGCCACACAGTGTGTCCTACCCTCCCGGGCATTGATGGCGTTTGTGGAGGCATGGGAGTGGGCGAAAGGGAGGGGAAGCGGCCTCAGGGACGGCACAGTTGAGCCGGCAGCATAGGAATGAGATGATATCGACAGCCGGGAATACCCTTCGTGCTGGAGCTGGCAAGTCTCCGTATTCAGTTTTGCCGCCTTGGTCTTGACGAAGGAACCTGGCGTACACAGACAAAGTTCCAGGGGTTGGGAGTCTCCATCGAACCACTCGAAATGGCCACGGCTGATGCGGGGAAAATGGTGAGATGAAATGGTCCAAAGAGTCCCCATAATGGCGTCAGGTGACTGGTGAATTCTGAGTGTATCCTGCTTGCCTGCTTGATTTGTGGATATGACGGGAGCAGGATGCAGATACGCTGCCCTCTGCAGGCCTTCAGCAGGCGGTCCTCCGGGAAACTCCTGGTGAGCCGTCAATTAAGCTTAATCTACGGCCCCTGGCTTCGCCACAAAAATAGCAGCCTGCACAGAGCCCCGCGTCCAGTCTCCTGGTGAGCGCGGGGGATTGGCGGCCGTCCAGTCGTCGATGATGGGTTTTCCCTGGTTGCGTCGGCTCGGGTCAAGAGGGTGTTTCGCGGCGCATCAACCATCACGATTTTGCCTCCGTCACTAGCCCGGGTCTAGCTCCTGGGTGGCAGCATGAATCCGGAAAGCGAGCATGAAGATCTTTTCGGTTCGAAGCCGCTTCGCGTCCTCTTGTCGCCACTGATGGCCTGGTTTCCCCGGAACTCGATCCACTGCTCAGGGCCGTCTCGCCATCGCGCGGCGATGCATCATCAATAACAAAACAATATCAAAGTGGTTTGGTCTCGATCCGATCTGCAATGGAGTTAGCCACCAAAACCGCAATACCAAAAAGCTGGAGGCGGGTTTCTAAAAAAAGGGGGTGCGGCCTGCCGGAGCCCGTACCGGTCTTTCGACCAGGGGAAAAGAGGGGAAAGGGGAGGATGGAAAAGACGGCCAGGGCCTCGGCGCGGCGACCGTCGGCGTGATTTTGCCCTGTTGAGGCGAGCCGTTGAGAGTCGGGCGTGCCGCCCCAATATGTGTTTCATTTATCCTCACTTCACCCGCAAATTCGCGTACTGCGACCATGGAGGCTGAGAAGTAAGAACGCACCTGTCTCGACCCTCAATTCGGCCTTTACCGTCTGTAAACGACAATGGCCGCCGGAGATGGCCAAGCGCCCTCTTGTTTCCGTCGAAAGGCGAGACGCATCGAGCCATGCTGCTGGCGGGGTTGTGAGTGGGCGACTGCAATCTCGACGACAAATTAACAACTCCAGGCCGAAGACCGCCAAGCCGAGATTCTGTGCTTTGTACTTTGCCTCCGCAGCCGGGAAACTTGCGGGCCTACTGTCTGCAAGGGCCCAGAGGACATGGCGACACCGGCCGGGACCGTGATGGCGGACAGACGGGAAAAGGGGTATAAGTACGGGGTGAATCCACGATGTTGTCGACCTCCTTTCTTCTCATCACCACGCCGCCTTCCAGCCTTCCAGAGCAAAGTGCAGCCTCAAAGATCTCCATCAGGTCAAGTTTGACAATCTCAAAATGCGTTCGGTCGCCTTCCTCCTTCCCGCCCTCGCTCTCGCGAGCCCCCTCGTCGGACCTAGCGGCGGCTCCAACACTGATGGTTGGGCTGATCAGCCCGACCCCAAGGACATCCAGATCGTGAGCGCTACTTTCTCGGGCAACGGCTGCCCGCAAGGCACCGTGTCAACCAGCATCTCGCCCGACAAGACGGTAAGCTAAACCCACTTGATGATACGAGAATGACCCACAGCTGACACATGGCCCCAGGTCGTCACCTTTGGCTTCGATGGTTTCCAGACCTACATCGGACCTGGTGTGAGCCCGACCCTCAAGACAAAGAACTGCCAGCTCCACTTGAACCTCAAGGTATGTTGACACCCCTGCCCTTGATGCAAACAACACAGGATCCTGATGCCAAAGCTCTGCAGTACCCCGGCGGCTTCCAGTTCTCCGTTGTCGACAGCACATACCACGGCTATGCTCAGCTCGAGCAGGGCGTTACTGGCACGTTTTACAGCACGTACTACTTCAGCCAAGACGCGTCGGCCACCACGACAACGCAGACGTCCATCCAGGGTGGCGGCGTCTGGGCTCAGGGCCAAGTGTACACCAAGAACGACAAGATCCCAACTGCCAGCTATATCTGGGCGCCGTGCGGTGCTAACGGCATCCTCAACATCAACAACCGCATTGCCTTGACCAGCACCAACAGCTCGGCCAGCGGTGAGATCACCGACGACGATGCTACCATCGCCTTCACCCAGCAGATCAACATCAACTGGAGGCAGTGCAACAAGCGATAAGCGGCTTGCTTGTCGGCGGGGTGGGCGGAGGAGGGAGGGAACCGTGGTGATGGGTGATGACTTGCATTGGGCCGGAGGTTTAGGCGACCGGTTGCGGCACAGGCAGAGCCAGCATTGCGGAGTGGCTGTTAATGAGAGGCCAAAAAGGGGGTAGCCGGTCTGTGCATCGGTTTCCCGGACATTGGTGGTGTTAAGGCGGGGACGGTTGCGCCACTCGTGAAACCGGGGCGAAGGTTTGAGGGCCCTCCAAAAGATCTTCTTGCTCCCTTGTTTCCTTTTTCTATTATTTTCCCTTTTCTTGTCAAGGACATTTTTTCTTTCCTCCTCAATAGCATAAGTCAATCAAGCCTTCTTCCACATCCAAATGTCTTTGTGCTGGTGTTTGCGAGTGACCTGAGTGCTGACAAGGATCAAGTGTGACTTTGGCTGCAGTGGGAAAAGCGATTGGCCGTGATTTGCTGCTTCATGCGGCGGTACTGGACGCTAAGCAGACCGCCTGTTCAGCAATGCGCACAGTGGTGTCCTAGTGAGCTGCTGACTGGCTACAGTGGATTGCAGGGACACTCGGAACTCAGGAGGAGGACCAGCCAAGATGGCCAGATTAGGTCTCGGCGAACCTTCCCAGCGTGGTTTACGGGATTCAAGCAAAGCTTGCCTCCGTAGATATTGATGACGGCAGTGGTGGTGGATCAAGATACGAAGCGTGATGCTGGTCGGGTCCAGCAAACGACAATTCTGCCGGTGCGGGAAAAGGCAGCCGACAAGCCGCCTAAAAATAGCCGTGACCTCATCTGGCGAGAGCTCAACGCACTTGCCCGGACCAAGGTCGAGGGATTGCCGTGGTTTATCCGGTAGATTACTAGAATGAAGCAGGCAGCGGTCAATACTTTGTGGGAATCCGTTGTTGTCGCCCTCGCTGTCGCTGTCGCTGTCAAGGAGGTTGGGTGCTGCTGGCTGGTCCGTGTCCAGCAGTTGTGATGCGGAAGTGTATCGGTCGCGGGTCTCGCTGCAATGCAACCCCGATGCGGCAGTGGGATGAGCAAATGGAACGGGCTGAACAGCACTGCGCTGATGCCACAGTGCGATGGCACAACAACTAGGTGGTTTTCGCACTCGGTGGGAAGCACACATGTTTGGTGGCGTGCTGGCACACACATGCTTGTGCGTCACCTGACAAGAATACGACGGTGCCAACCTCAAAAGTACCAAGAAGGTTTCGAAGAACAGAATTTTCGCAAAACCGCACCAGATGCGAGGAATATTGGCAACGAAAGGTCCATCGAAAATGTGTATCCAGGTCGTTGGAATAAGCTTCGGATGGTTCGGTTTCAACTGGACTTTTTGGTGTCCCAAGTCCCACAGAAGGAAGGTGGGACTACGGCAGAGCATTGTTCCTACCTGTCCATGCAGCTGCCAACCCAAGTTTCGGCTGGCTGGTGGCATGGTTCCGGAGGAAGACTTGGAAGGTAACAATATTCCCACAGTGTGAAGTTGAAATGCTCCATCCTTTTTTTCTTTTTCGGACTTGTTTCCTTTTTTCTCGCCGTTCCTTTCTTTTCGGTTTCGCACAGAGGCACCAAGTTCTCACCATGTACCCACTTTCAACAGGGCTCCACCTCCCTGCGCTCCTGCCATCAGGGAATTGCCTGCGTCAAGGTATGCGCACTGGGGAAGTGATCATCCTGTTTTGACGTCGGGGCCACCAGTGAGAAGCGGCTGGAACGCCGCCAAAAGGTTGCAGCCTCCCATCAAGTCGAACCTCGCTTGGCGGTCAGGATGCACGTCGCTGGATTTTGATTGTTCTCTTACTCGTGTTCTCGTCGGTGCCGGGGAATGCTCTCCGAGCCGGGTACAGTCCATCCAGCAGGCCGAAATACCACCCCTGGCTGACTCGTCAGGGGGCAGGGCAATCCAGATCCTATTGGTTCCAGGTTCTCGGGGCTGCCACCCCTGACAGCGGACGGGGAGGCATGGGAAATGGATCTCCGGTCAACCAGGAGCGAGAGAACCCGTTAGACAGAGACTGAAGCCTAAAAAAAAATAGATTTCTAGCCAAATGTGATGCCAGGGAGGCTGCAGGAGGACGGATGGATGAGTTCACACATGAACCTCGGCGAGACTTGAGAAACACGGGTCATCGAATCGATGAGAGAGGCAAAGTGGACCCCTAGAGATCGCGATCGATAGGTGGATAGGATAGGATAGGCCACCCGCACCTTCCTTCCTTCATTCCTCCCTTGCTCGAGTTGACCAGACAAGGGCCGAGGTCATGGGGACAGGGGGCAGGGGGTACTGAGGGAAAACGCTCGGATTCTTGGTTCTACACTACGATACGGTCTGCTATGCCGCATTTTCGGAGAGTTTCACCATTCCTGGGCTCTGTCGAAGTTTTGCTCGTCGACCAAGACTTTGAACCAAGTGTAGAGCATAGCAACCTGTGAGACACACACAAGGGTTGAGAATTGCGATATAACTCGGTGCCCCATCCTGATCCTTCTCCTTCGCTTCCGAATCTGGAATTCACCACGGCCACTTAACTCGTCTCGACCAGCCAGCAACCACGAGAGAACCAACAAGAAACATCGTGAGCAACTCGCCAAGCCATCCCGTACGGAAATTGGCATCCATCGCCCAAAATGTGCCATTGGATCCAGGCAAGTATTTTTGTATGGCCAAAAAAATCCTCAATGATGGCCGCTGACCAACTGGCCCCTGTAGAGACAGTACATGTGCGGCCACTTCCGTTGGATTGCCCTCAGATGGTGCGAGGAGTACGGTCGCACCCATAGACGCTGTGCGTTTTCGAAAGATGACATTCGCAAATGGGAGCTGAGGTAAGTACATCTGTACATTCATGCCTTCCCCGTCAACTCTGACAACGGGTTTCTATTACGACAGTGTGACGGGCTGCGGCAGCTGTCTTGACAAGGCGCGTTCCCCCGTTCCCTGGGCCCACATGATTGGTACCCCCAATCGCCGATCCTCTCGCCGCCGCAGACGCATCCTCCCCCCGCCGCCGCCTCCACCTCCTACTCCCATCAACTACTAGTTAGAGCGACGCCGGGACGGCATATTCGGACAGTCCCGCAACGGTAAGGAGACAGTAATGGGTGGACAAGAGAAGTTTGGGGCGGGATTTTGAGGGTTTTTTTTTTTTTTTTTATCTGCATCATGAAAGGCGTCCAGGAAGGATATGGGGCAGCTGCTAGGCTTTTGCCCACACAGGCGTTAGGAACATCATGATACCCATGCACCTGCTTTCCTCTGGGCACGGTTGCTGCTCGCAGTCTACTAGGATCTGCTCTGGGAGATAGGAGGTTACAGTAAAAGATTGTTTTCCGCTGGAAACTGGCACACTAGAATACCGGGTGTGCGAATGCCGGAATGTGACGCTGCAATCCTCTCTCGTGAGCCCAAGCGAATGCGGACAAGCGGCTCCCACTGGTTCAGATGCCTGGGGCGGCCGGGTGGGTGAACCAGTGGGAGGTGGGAAGCGGGCGGGTTGACGGTTGGGACCGTACTTGGTTGCCTACCTAGGTAGTTTGGGGGCCCAAGGGCAGGGGTGTCATCTCCGCTGGGAGATGGGAAAAGGGCCGCTGTCCGATCCGTCCACCCCTTGCAAATGCAATTTCACGTTTTGGTCACCAGAGATCGCTGGCCAAGGCGGCCTTATCTTGTCGGTTCTCTCCTTTCCCCGGATGACAACAGTGGGGTAGCAGCGCATCAATTACACGACAGTTCTGCCCCGAGTCTGGGCTCCGGGTGCTGTAACCGGACTCGGTACAAATTGTTGGCATTGGCCGCTTGGACTTTCCTTCTTTGTTTTATGTGTTTGTTCTTCATGTTTTTTCTTCCTTTGTATTCACTATTCTGATACCTGTCGTTTACATTCAAGTTCCCTTTTTTTTTTCCGTGTCCCAATGAGACGGAGAAGTAGGAGAACAGATGGAAGCAGGCTGGCTGGACTGTCTTACTGCGAGACGACAGTTGCGTCTCTGCGGGGCCAGCTGAGCTACCTACCTGGCTAGCGCCGAAAGCTTGCAGCCGGGTCGGGAGTCGGGGGCAAGGTCAAGAGATCACTTTGTGATAGAGAAGAACTCACAAGCATTTCCTCCCTGGCATGCACACCCCCCCTGTCGGACAATTGGCTGGTCTGCCACACGGATTTCCTGATTGCATCTCTGTCGGGCACACAGAAAAGGCGGAGAAACACGTATATGTAAGTGAGGTGTGCGGTCAGTCAAGGTCGGTTCTGGTTTCCCCAGATCTCCTCTCCCTCGTTTTCGTCTGGGCTCGGAGAGAAATCAGCCCAGTGTTCCCGTCCTGAGCATTTTCCCCATTTGCCGCCCTTTGCGCACCTTGCTGCCCGCTGCCACATCACACGCAGCCCTGACCCATTTTGGGGCCATTCTAACCCCCTTTTCGGCTCATTGGCCGTCGACGAGCCAATTGCTTCCCACAATGCTAGCCGCCGGCAAGGTCGACCCCACCCATACTGCCCCGGCGAACCTGGGTTTTCCAGATGGCGGACGTGGAGTAGCGGAGTGTGCCGTCAGCTTTCCCTCGGGCAGCCCACAGCTTGCTGGCACCTATATCAAGTGGGGTCCCAACAAGGTGGTTTGGTACACCAAGGCCTGGGCACCGTGTTTCCACGATTTGACCAGACAGCTCCAACTCTCGTGGGAATTCAATCGACCACCGATCCGTTCCTACATTGACCGCGCTGTTCCAGCCCTCGAGTCCGACGACCGCGGTCCAATTCAGATCATTTGGGATCAAACGCTTCTTCTGCCTCAGATCTTCCCCAGCTTCCATCGCTCCCCGCTGCCTCCCATGGAGCCGACAAAGGCATATCCGCCCCTCGATGAGGACCGCATAGTTCCTTCGTGGAAGTACTATGCCCCCATTTTTGGCGATTGCTGGGGCAAGAAAGGAAAAGAAGCCGCTGCGAGATGTGCGCAGGACCCTCGACTTATCCACGCTCAGGATTGTGGCCGCACCCTGGAAGCCGAGGTAAGTTCGACACCTGAGCTCGGTGGTGGGCCAGGGAAGCAAAGCATGCTGACTTGGAGGAACCAAGGCCTATCGGAGGCACCAAGAAGCGTGCCAGGCTCTGGCCGCTCTCGCAAGGTCTCTTCCCACCAGCCTGGAGGAGGAGCGTCCTCTGTCACCGCCCAAGACACCAACACTCGACCCCGTGCCTTCGACGTCCTCAAACTCCCCTGACCCCAATCCCTTGCCTGTAACCTCTGCTCCTCCTTCTCCCACACTCCTCACCACGGTGCCTAGTAACTTGAACGGCACGAACCCGTCGCCCGCCTCGAGCGTCGCCGGTCCATCCACTTGCACTCGTCCCACCAAGCGCAAGCGCAGTGAACTCACTGTGGCGGCAGGAGTAGTGCCCGATGAGGAATGGAATCGCCTCCCCAAGAAGATTAAGACTGCAATCCTTCACCCCAAGATCCCAGGCGAGCCGCGTTGCCCCTGTTGCGATTGCCTCCTCTACGACAATGGCGAGTGCGTTGTGTTCTCCGGGGTTGGGTGCGGGCTTTGCCGCAGGCCTAAGCCCTTCCGCATGATCTTGCCCGAAGCCTAAATGCTAATTGTTGTTCAGAATGAATCCTTGACGATTTCTTCTTTTGGTTTGGACTGTGTGGCGATGGGCAAGATTGATTAAGGGGAGTGTAATTGCCACCTCCTGAGCGCCTTTATTCTTACTTCTTTTTTCTTTCTTATTTGATTCTTTCTTTTTTTCCTTTCTCGAGTGTTTCTCATACACATTCGTTTGACAGGTATCAATCTTTGGTTTAGTTGCTTTTTATCCTCGCCAATGTTTCGACGTGGATTTTCTTCAATTTCCTTCCAAGCAGCAAGTCTTATGATGGGTCTGGGCAGGTCTTTTGCTATTTTTTTTTTCTTCATCAGTTTCATTGGATATCACGGAATGAACCTGGGGAAATGGGAATTCGGCGCAGGAATTAGAAACCGGCATGCCCTGCTAGGGGACTAGGTTTGGGGGGGGAAAAAGGACTGTGGAAAAAGGGTTTAAATGGTTGTCGTTCAAATTGTCAGAACTTGCTGACGTTGGACATGGACATTGCTATGTGGAACGTTGCGCCGCAGCGTAACGGCTCCGGGTTATCCGCTTAATTGGGATCTGGGTTCGGGTTTTTCGGCTTGTTGCGATCAGACCACTTTGTTGTGTCTGTCTTGGTTGTTATAGGGTCTATCTATCTAAGCTTTTAGGCCAATGAAACTAGTCATGTTTTTTTTGTTTCTCCTTGCGGTCAATGGCAATTTGCATTCTCATGATGATGATTCTTAACTTGGCCACATTTTTGGTGTTCTCGCTCTCTCCCTCTGCCACCAAACGGGTAATTCTCTCCACCTTTTCCCATGGCTTTCGTCCCTCCCCTCTCTCCTTTTTTTCTTTTTTTTCTTTTTTGGTTCTTGCCCCACGATAAGCGCAAGAAAGGAAAACGAACCCCAACAAAATCACTTGACTGACACGCGCCTCGAAAAAAAAAAAAAAGCCACAAACACAACTCAAAGCAGCTCGCCGGTAATGGCCAAATTTCCCCACTCACACTTTTTTCTTCTAACCAATCAATCTCTTTGCAAGTGATCCAAGGCACCACCAAGCGAGATAGATGTTAGGAATGCTAGGAATGCTAGGAGCCCCGGCAGGCAGGAGGCTGGCAGGGAGAAGACACACACCCTCTTTTTCTTAAAATATGTGGGTCCGATCTCAAGCTCGATCCCTGGGATGAGGGGATCGAGACTAACTAACCAACTACTAGACTAGTTTGATGTTAGTGTCTATGCTGCTACTTTTCTACCTATCGCCCTCTGTGCTCTGTTCTGGTCCGGGAATTATCATAGGTCAGTTATGAAAATGAATGTCATGCCGTGGGTCTGGTTGGTGGGAGTTGTGGGGGGGGGTGGGTCTGAAGTCTGGGTTACATCAGCTCGGCACCGAAACTCCTCACTGTCTCTTTTTACTCTTCTCTCCAGTCCCCCTGGCCCCTTGTCGAAAGGCTGGTTAACGTCAATGGGAAAGTGACAGAACTGCACGGCTGCATTAGCGTCATGTCCACAATGCATGACGCCGCAAAGGGAAAGGGAAGGAAGGGAAGACGGGTGGGGTTTGGCAAGGCTGCAGTGATTGGCCCCGGGCTTTGGGACTGACCAGGGGGGGGGTTGGGTTTACCGGTACTCCGTATATAGTTAGTTTGTGTGAAAGTGAAAGGCGGGGTGTATTTGTGTGTGTGTGTAACGGCACTACCACCGTAGAAACTGCTTTTTTCTTTCTTTTGCTTTGCGTTCTGTATGCTGTGTGCTTTATGTGTGCTGCAAGTGGGTGACTTGTGGGTGTGTGTGTGTAGACTATGATTACATATGTGGTGATGTGATGGTGGTGATATGTGGGTTATGCAAAGTTATGGTCAGTGGCAGGCAGGCAGCACAAGGCAAAAAATACGTAGACAAAAATTGAGCTTTTTTTGTGACGAAACTAAATGTTCTTGCAGGTGTGTGAGATAACCACCCTACCTGGTAGGTAGGTAAGTCAGGCAGGTCTCAATTAAGACTGGAGGCAGGTTTGCGCTTCGGTGAATTTTACCATGTGTGGCTTCGGATTTGTTAGCGTACATTTATGTGGACTCTTTTTTTTGCATCCCATGTTAGGTGGCTTTTTTCACACACACACACACACACACACCATTTGATCATTTCTATTACGTTCAGTAAATTCATTTTTGTGAAATCTTTTTCATTATCTGTGCATTCCTTTGCCATCTGCAAACAATTTTATAGGTGAGTGTTCTTCGTTCACATAGGTTAGCATTTCTGGCGACACACTGGGACTGGTATCGGAATTACCTCCGACCCCCAGCCCGCCAACAATTGGAACAAACCGTCTCGGTTTGAGATGGCCGCCTCATCTCATCTCAAAGCTGGAAAGAAAAAAGAAAAAAGAGATGCGATAGGCTGGGATGGACGAGCTGTGGGGCCGTCGGGGGCACAGGGAGGGAGAGGTGATCGGACCGGGGGAGGGAGGGCCAGACACAACCGCAAGTTGCATCAGTTTCGGCCACCAAGAAAAAATACACCTTTTGGGACAAGGAAGGACTTGAGACGTTGGTCACTGTTTGTCCCAAATTGGGAAGACACCTTCACATTTCATGATCCCTCCCTCCCTCCAGTTCACTCAAACTGGTCCCCTCCATCACACATCAATCCAAATCCACATCAAATGCAGACCAGGTCGCATCAAGTTGTGTCGGATGTGTCTCGACTGGAAGCCTTGCAACCATGACGCCGACACCCGACATGTTTCTCTCATCCCTGCATTCACTGTTTTGCGCAGCTGCGCAAAAAAACAAAAGTCAAAAAGAATGACGTAAAAGCATTCCTTGGCTGTCGTGCTTGCGCGCGTGTGTGTGTCTGCGTGTGCACGTCCCGGACCGGTAACTACCCAGGTCCAGTCAGGTGTCGTTCCGGCGTGCGCGTGTGTGTGCATGTGTATGGATGTGTGTGATGAGGCTTTGCCGCAGTGAAGGACCAGACATGAAAAA
>Ga0247765_1001008_pt1 | contig 16529 bp, 24 predicted proteins | sample UWRJL106311C6_FD_179949 | JGI IMG/M metagenome (GOLD analysis project Ga0247765, IMG submission 179949) | Plant litter microbial communities from Arlington Agricultural Research Station in Wisconsin, United States - UWRJ-L106-311C-6 | ecosystem: Environmental > Terrestrial > Plant litter >... | reverse complement strand
AGGCTTTCGACAGCGACTCCCTTTCCATACTTTCTCCTTTAGTAATCTTAAGTTAAGTGCCAAACCGTGATAACCTATGCCGTACTATCTAGTTATTAACGATAAATTGGTTTTTTTTTTTTTTTTGGTTTAAAAAATACGATAATTTTACTTAGGCGTAACGCAATTAGCGAGAGTGTTAAATAGCAGGTTTTTTCTCTGTCTTTTGAGTAAAGGAAAGCCCTGTTAGGTGTTTGAGGAGGTTGTGGTGGTTGGTGATACGAGGACCCAAAACTGGGGCCTCGCAACTCCACGGCCATTTTGGACCATGGCAACTAGAATATAGCCGAGGTGGGCCAGAATAGTGGCCCCCTTGCTCAGTCTGGACGAACAGCCGACAAAGACAATGCGCAAAAGCCATGAGAAATACAGCATGTTCCCCCAAAATAATCCAAGTTGAAGGACATGGACTGATTCAGTAACTCGACACTCATATTTTAGAGCGGAACGCACCGCAGGTTCGAAAAGTTCAAAATCAAATCTATACCCATGCATATTCTTATCCATACGGCATCCATGGGCTCCCAGACTCACCGCCTGGAGGAGAACAGTCAGTCTGAGTTAGATGCTCCATGCACATGGCAGGGGTACGAATAGGGAATGAATGTCATGGTGAGTTGGCTGGTCATGTGATCAACTCTCTAAATCAATATTTGACAATTGAATTCAACTTGGGTAAAGGAGCGGCGGCTCGGGGACCGAGATCACATGTACCTGACATCAATTCTGAGCACACAAGTTGGGTGAACAAAAAACTGATTGAATCAACATCAGAACGAGAAAAGCGGAATAACTACTACTAAATGATGCGAGCTTCAGTGTCTGCTCCTCTTTTGTATCTTGTATAAATGACAAAGGTATATTGCAAACGATATTCCCCAGCAAAAGTCAACCCGCTTCCCCCTTTGCCGTCCAAGACTACTTGTATTCCGAGATCTGCACCATCCATCCGCCAACCCTCACTGTCCTGAATCCTGCCAAGTTTAACTCCCTGCAAAAAATCCACAATTCTCGGCGAACAATGGAACGGAACCGTCAACACACGCCAAAGAAACTGCACCTGCAGCTCCACAATATGCGAGTCAACGGACGTCCGGCCAGAGTGGCTAGCGGAAGTTCTGAGCGCATCCGACGTCGGAATGTCCCCTCTCGACTTCAGGCTTTACCTTCAAGAAGCAAAAAGACCCGAGAAAGAACAAAAACCAAAACAATTCTGAAGTCTCCTCTCACGCAGCTCCGCTCACACAGTCAACGGAACAAACCGACAACTCCATCTCTATCTCGACATGTTCTTCCCCCGTCAACTTACCCTTCTCGCTTCCCTCGGCCTCTGGATTTTCCGGGCCACTGCTGAAAAAACCGGTTACATCCCCCTCAACATCACGGCTCTCTCCTCACGAAATGGCTACTCGGTCCTCGAGTGCTGGCAACTCGCTTCGATCCCCGTAGACGCCATGGCCGCAGCCAACTACGCGATAGGCGAGACCACCGTGGCAACATGGTCGCGCATCGAGCCGCGGACTACGGTTGGTGAGGCCTGGGCGCCGAAAGTGCAGTGAGTGTTTCTTCCCTTTTTTTTTGTCGGTGACACAGAGAATGAGACATTCTAACGATATCAGACTGAGCATCATTCTCAACGGACTCATCCGCATCACCTCCCCCGCCCCCGCGCCGGCTGTGAAGGGTACGTATGATAACTCGTCCTCTGCCGCCTCTATGCCCTTGCCTGACCACATGGCCATGTCAGGACAAGGACAACAAGGGGGTGCTGCTGCTTCTGTTGTTGTTGATGAGGGGAATATGAAAAAGCGACCCGATACCAAAGTGGGGTATATCATGCCGGGAACGCTAAAGTCGTCGGTGGTGATTGCGGCGGACCTCAAGTCGGTCAGTACCCTAGCCGGACACTACACGGAGTTTCCGAGTGATGAGCCGACGGTGTTGGTGCAGATTCCATTTGACGGGAACAAGGCGCCGGAGCATACCGTGTTGTATGATGGGCCGTGTGTTTAGACCGAAACAACCACCAAAGAGTTGTTGCAATCACGGGACGATTTGACCCTGATAGCTGCTAATGCAATGGAAATGGCTGAGCACTCGGATCCTCCCCCTTGGTCTCAACCTCAACCTGTTGAGGCAGTGTGTCATCCGGCTCCCCCACGCCAAACATCAACGGAACACCAAAACTCCACGACCTCGGAAACTCCAACCCCCACCTCCCCATCAAACCTTCCAAATCCTCTTCCGTCCCGGGGACCAAATTGACAAAGACGCGATCACAATCAATCTTCGGCTCCGAGTGCACTGCGCCCTCCATCCCGCCTACCCTGAAAAAGACGGCCTCCCCCGCTGCCGGCTGCGCAACCACCATGCGAGTCTCCCTTACCACTCTCGCCATCTCCGCCCGTATCTCATCGCTGGTCTTGCCGCATGCCGCACAGCGAATCGCCAAACATAAATGCTGACCCTGGCGCTTTTTCGCAGTATCCTTGATGCCACGAAGGCATCTTCTCGCGCGGTGTCCGTCCGCGGCAAAGAGCGTCCCGGGTCCTAGAAGGGTAGTGCACAGTTTCCACAGCCCCGAGGCGGTATCGCTTTGCGCCGGGTTAAAAAAGTGGTCGTCGGTGTGCCATCTTGGTTCGTCAAACTCCGAGGTGGGACGTGACGCTCGGATGGTTAGCCAGTAGTGATGTAGGCCTTGGGTGCGGAGAAAGTCGTGCGCAGCGGCGAGGAAGGGCATCAATCGCGGGAGAAGAGACGTCGAGAGGGTGTGGGCTGACCATTTGCGGAATGTCACGGGTAAGTCGGACTCGTTGTTTGTCAATGGGAGGAGCGGGCCGCAGTAAGTCCATGATGAAGAGTTTTTGAGCGTCAGTGGAGGCAGCGGCGGTGGTGGTGATGGTGATGTTGGCGAGGCATTATTCGCGTAGGTGAAGAACTGAAAGTCTCGTCGTGGTATGTCTTGCATCTTTTGTTGCTTTTTCCAATACTTCACGTATTACATCTAGTAGAAATGGGAAAACCTAAAATCCTAAAAAAGTGATGGCCCGCTAATTAGTAGGTAGGTAGCGGGGTGTGTGTCCGCTGTGGTGCCATTGAATGCGGAGATGGGGTGCGTTGAACCGTGGGTTGGCGAATATCTGATGTTTAAATGCGGCACTGCATAGGGATTGCACGCAAGAATCTGGAGAAGCAAGATGAGATTAGACAGGATTGGGAAGAAGCCCTGCCCGTCTTATTGGTTTGGATATGGGTATCTACCAAGTGGCCTCCATCGTGAAATCAATTCTTTCCCGCTCTTGCTTCACATGTTCTCCTTCACTGGCTTGGACGATGCCCCACCATACCCACTGACTCCATGCGTGGGGTGACCATCCCGGTCCGAGTCAACTCGTGGATCAAGGGCGTTGGCAATTCGCGACTTGTGCGGTCCGTAGGTGCCCTACGAGGCGTTGAAGTTGGCGTTGGTTGCTAACTTTGGCGAGCTGTCAGGCGCTGTCATTTTTGTGTGGTTGCTTTCTGCGGCGTTGTTCTCTGCGGCTGGTTTGCCGTCGCGAGGCGGGGCTAACTGGGGCTGTTCAGTGGGTGCTTCAGTGTAAGCGCCACGGGTGCGGGGATCGTAGTCAGGCGCGGTTCCCTTTTCGCGTCGGCTTGGATTGACGGCGTCTTTGAGGTTCTCGATAATGTCAGACATCGTGTAAAGAGTAGCGTCTGGAGGTGAATTGGTGATAGGGAGGGGAAAGTGCTGGTGTCGAGTCAAGGTACGCAGTTATTTGAAGCTGAAAATGCAGAGGAATTGACCTGTGATGTCATTGCAAAGGGCCACAAGCACAGCGTTGATTGTCCACAGTGCACATGATGTCATTGGCACATGGGACAGTTGTCCTCCATCCCAATTCTCCGCCGACAACCCCAGATGGCTGCTGCCTCCTCACCACGAATTTCTTAGCCTTGCAGTGTTTGCCCCTTGGCGGTTTCGGCTCCATTTTGCTCCATCTTGCGCCTGACCGGTTCATAAAATCGTGGCGCAGCTTCGACCGATGCATGGTCGTAATTTGTTTGTGTCACTAGCAAAGCGTGATTGCCTGCGGAGAATTCTCTACCTGCCTACCGTTCATTGGCGAGCCAGGCATGATAAAATGCAGGCGGGCTGCAAAACACCATTTGGAGTCGTATCCAGCGAGCCAAGGAGCATGCATCGCCCCTCGCGTCCCTAGTTCCAAACAGATTTCTGACCCCACCAGGCAGAATCAGCAGAGAGATGACAGGGCTGCATCAAGTGTGGACCCTGGAGTGGATCGCCAACGCCGCACTGTCCTTTGGGGCCAGAGTTAAATTGGCCTCTGTTTCCGGCACCACTAGCAATCCTTTGTGAACGACATCAAGAAGTCCACAAGATCTCCTGACATCCAAATCGCGCCAGAGAGCAACATTTGACCTTTGCAACGACTGCTGCCGCGACGTTCCCACGATATTACCAGAAAGATGGCTACCCCGGAAACAAAAGCCGTGACGGACCAGCAGACTTACGGCGGCATGCCGACCGGGGCGGGGCCTTTTGGCACCGCGAGTCCCCAGCAACACGGCTTGACACCTGCACCCGCCATGAGCCCAGGGCCAGATGGCATCGGAGCGGCACCACCACAATATTCCGTTCCCGCCTACAGCGAGACAAAAGGGCAGCAGCAGCAGCAGCAGCAGCCCCAAGATGGTTCGGCTCCAGGCATGGTCCCTATGGTGGTACCGCTCCAGATGCTTCAAGGCGAAATGCCCATGTGGATCGACTGTCCATTCTGCATGAAGCGTGCTTTGACCCAGGCCAAGTCGGAGGGAACTTCGATGCAGGTGTAAGTTTGACCTGCCAATTTACAAAGTATTGCGACAAAATTTGCTGACGTGCTTACTCTTAGTCTGACCGGAGTTTTGCTGTGTCTTATCTGTCTCCCGCTTGCCTGTTTGCCGTGCTGCGCCGGCTGGTTCGAGGACACGATTTACAGCTGCTCCTCGTGCAAGAAAGCGGTGGCAAGGAGATTCCACGATGGCGGAATTGAGGTCTATTCGCCAACGGCATTGATGCCATCGGCTCATCCGAAATAGTTGCTTGTAATCTTGATGTCTAATGATACCCTGGGATGGTTTATTTGTATCCTGTTCGAATCTTTGCGTGTGCAGTCTGGATGAGCATGTTTAGAATATCGGGAAGCGACGTTGGGGGTGGTGGCCGGTGAGTCAGGCCGGTCGGCAATGGCTATAGGGCGGTCCTCGTGTCTGGCTGGGATTTACTTGGTAGAAACCTGAAGTTAAAACAGAGATATCCTACTACCAGCAGAGACCAACACATCTCAAACCCATCGTTACCTCACCGAGTCTGACCAGCAAAACACAAATCACAATGTCAGCCGTTGACCCGAACCGTTCCGACATTGTCGCCTTCATGGCCGAAGCCTCGACTGCTCTCGGGGTTTCTTTGCCAGCGCCAAAAGACGTTTTCCATTTCGGCGGCACCAGGAGCGAAGCTCACGTCGACGAGATGCTGCGACGAGCCATCTCGGGCGAGAAAACCGCCACTACTTCGTGGCCAATTCCGGATCCCTTGTACTGGGGAGTTGGTGATCTTTCTGTAATCCTCGACGGTCGGGGTGCTCCGGGAGCAGTGATGCGGACGACATCGTTTGTGAAATGCAAGTTCAAGGATGTTGCAGAAGATTTTGCCCTAGCTGAGGGGGAGGGGCCATATGAAGTTTATCGACAGGGCCATTTCGAGTTTTACGGCGCACAGGAGAACGGTCATGATTTCAATGACGAGAGTATGGTCTTGTGTGAGAGGTTTGAGGTTATATACGCAAAGGAAAGACTGTAAAACGCAGATTAGCTATCCACAAAGCCAATTTGTCCTTCTTTTTTCTCTTCTTTTTTTTCCCGTTCTTTGGCGTCCACCCTGCATTTTCAGAGGGCACCAACCACGGCGGGGCGGTCCGCGGGGATCGCTCCGTGGGCTGAGTTTAGCGCCACGGCGCTCTGACCCAACTCCATTCGGATTTCTCTCCTTCAGGGGGATCCCGAGCCCTCCGCCCTCCTCAGCTGTACGGGAGAAACGCCGTAACTATTGGGCGACATAGCACATGGCTGACACCGCAGACAGAGCTGTGGTTCGACGCCGCACACAGCTGTTTTCCTCCCACACTCGTCGCACCACCCGCCCCGCGACCGACCTGAAAGCACGAGCGAGAAGTAGAACATGGCTTCCGACAACAACCAGTCGCAGCAACGACTCGCATTCGCGGCTGTTGATGATGGATCATCAATCGAGATCGACTCTACCGGCGGCAGCGACACGTCCGACAATGCCGAAGAGAGCTCGCTCACCACCATGAGTCTTTCAGAGAGTGTCCGCGACTTTGCCTTCGAGAACGATCGACGATACCACAAATTCCGCGAGGGTACATATCAGTTTCCCAATGACGAGCCCGAGCAGGCGCGCGAAGACATGAAGCACGCCATGATTATCAATTTGTGCAACGGGAAGCTGCACTATGCGCCACTGCACAATCCCAAGTCAATTCTGGACATTGGCACAGGGACGGGAATATGGGCCATTGACAGTATGTTTAACACCCCGCAACAAAACAATACGGCCGTGTCCTATCCGGGTTTTTTTTCTTCTTCTTTTTTCCCCTCAGAGGCTAACCGTCAACACTACACAGTGGCCGACGAGTACCCCGAGGCTGAAGTCGTCGGTATCGATCTGAGCCCGATCCAGCCAAATTGGCTACCACGGAACCTGCGGTTTATTGTCGACGATGTCGAGGCCGACTGGCTTCACAAGCCAAACTCTATCGACTACATTCACATTCGCCATATGACCAGCTCAATAAGAAACTGGCCAAAGCTGCTTGCTCAAGCTTACAGGTGCGTCGGTAGACAGGGAGAAGGCAGCAAAGAGTTTTATCTCGGGCGAAGAGCTAATCGTTTGACTTGCTATATAGTGCACTAAAGCCCGGCGGGTGGATCGAACTCCAAGAACTGCGCTTCCACCTTTCCTGCGACGACGGAACACTCAAGCCCGGCGACCCGGTTGAAGACTGGATGAAAACCGTGGGCAGAGGCATGGCGGCCATGGGCGTAAACGTGCTGGCGATGGAGAAAAACCCAGAAAACCTTTTAGCTGCGGGATTTGCGAATATCACAGAGAGGAGGTTTAAACTGCCGCTGGGTGTCTGGCCAAGGGATCCCAAGATGAAGATGATTGGTCTTTACAATCGCTCCATTATCTTTGACGGACTCCATGGCATCAGCATTGGTGCATGTACCCGTGGACTGAAGTGGGCTCCAGATGAGGTGGAAGCCTTCCTGGTTGGCGTTAGGAGAGCGTTGTTTAACGCGAGGGTACATTCATACCTTCCATTCCACGCAGTTATAGGACAGAAACCTCCTACATAAAAAAAAAGAAAAGAAAAAAAAAGGGGAATTTGGTGTCTTGAAACACCAAGTCAAGTTAATATGCCTCATCTCACACTCAGACTCTTGGCTCCCCCCCTTCTCTCTCTCACGAGGATTTATCGAACTCTCCTCTCGCCGTATATTCTGCCGAAGCCCCCCCTCTCTCAACTTTGAACCCGGCCTAGCCTCCCACCCCACCATCCCATCCCATCCCATCCCATCCTGCTTGCGTAAAAGAGAAAGAGGGGAGAAAAAGAGTTTCGGCTACCGAGGCTTCAGACCACTCTCCATGTGGACTAGTTCCAGGTTTAGAACAGAAGTTGCCCCGTAGCCAACGAATCACCGAATCACAAGGGACAAATGGGGGCAAATGTACCGCGTACCCAGAAGCCGGGATTCCCGCATCATGAGCCGACAGGTCCTGACAGGTCTTGACGGGGTCCTGAGTTACCCATTTACTATTCGATACGACACATATTCCGCCTGGCCGTGCCTGGGCGCTCTCTCTCTCTCTCTGTGTGTGTGTCTCTCTCTCAAAACTGTGCAGTGCAGTTCAGATGCATCTAGCTAATGCGCGTGAGATCCAACACGGAAGCGAAGCGAAGCAATGCCCTGCCATGACATGCCGCTCCATCTCCATTCGAGAACCCCGCAATGTCTCGTCTGGTTGGCCATCTGGGCCTTTTCTACCATTTAGAAGAGGGGGATGTCCGTTTTGTCTGTGATGGTGGTTCCAGTCCCGTCCCGGTGTCCTGCTTCCCGCACAGTGCGCGTTTTCTCTTGTCGGAACTGCCTCACTTGCACAATCTCACTCACCTATACGGACATTTGACAGCACATTTTCTTTTCACCATGGCCTCTGTCGAGCGAATGACGTTGCTTGCCCAGAAAATCTCAGAAGACACAGCAATCATCACCGAGTATTTAACCTCCAAAGGCCTCGAAGCGGCATCGTTTAATGTCAACGGCCTGGCCGAGTTTCCCATCCCGCAGGAGGATCAAGTTCCCTTCAAGGCAAGGCTGGAACTGGCTGCTGCTACGAGGGAGCTCCATGACATTGCTGTTGGTCCCAAGGAACATCTGCGGGATTTGAGCTGGCAAGTACGTGTTGCCAGGGTTCCTTGCAGTTGACTTGGTCTCACGCAATACAGTGCACGAATACGCTTTCGTTACGAGCCATGTGGGAGTTCAAGGTCGCTCAGGCGGTGCCCCTTGAGGGTAGCATCTCTTACGAAGAGCTCACGGCCAAAGTTGAAACACTCAACAACAATCTTCCCATCGGGGTGCTCAACCTGCGTCGTCTGGTCCGTCATGCCATAACAAATCGCGTCTTCTGTGAGCCAAAAAAGAACCAGGTTGCCCACACACGGACTAGTCGTCTGCTTCTGGAGGACGAGCCACTTAGCAACTGGGTGGGCTTTTGCACCTACGATATGTGGCTGCCACTCGTGCATGTGACCGATGCCATGAAGAAATGGCCAGCAAGTGACGAGCCCACTGAGACGAGCGTTAATCTCGCCTTCAACCAGAGTCTCCCGTGGTTTGAGTTCATCCAAAAGGACAAGGCCTTTGCCCAGAGGTACAACCTAGCCATGAAGGCTCATGGTGGTGCGGCCGGCTATGATGTCAAGTACGTTGTCGAGGGCTACCCCTGGGGGGACCTGGGCGATGCTACTATTGTTGACGTGAGTACGCCCCGTGTGGTCTGTCGACCAGATCCGACTGACTTTCCTAGGTGGGCGGGAACCAAGGGTACATATCCTTTGCCATCGCAGAAGCCTTCCCGAGCCTCAAGTTCATTGTCCAGGATCAGGCGGGTATGCGCACGCCAGAGACCATTGGGAAGGTACCAGAGCACCTTGGCGATCGAGTCAGTCTGACGACGCACGACTTCTTCACGCCCCAGCCCGTCATTGCCAAACTGTACTTCTTCCGTATGATCTTCCACGGGTTCTCGGACAAGTACTGCGTCAAGATCTTGCAGACGTTGGTCCCGGCACTCCGCAAGGGGACTCTCATCGTTATCAATGACGGCGCGCTGCCAAAGCCGGGTGAGGCGGGCTATTTGGAGGAGAAGGCGATGCGGACACTAGATCTCTACATGCAGGTGACAGTGAACGCGCGCGAGCGTGAGGCGGACGATTGGAAGGATCTGTTCGCGAGGGCGGATCCAAGGTATCGCGTCAACCGTGTGTGGAAGCCAGAGAGGAGCGCCATGTCGTTCATCGAGGCGGAATGGACCGACGCATGATGGGCGACTCGGTGGCACTCTCGGACCTGTTATCCTTCTTCCAATCCCATAGTCCGGTGTCGCTGGCCGTTGGCTTCGCGTTTATGGATGCGAGATTGTCGGGTTGGATCGATGTCTCGAGCGGTGGAGCCAAGCAGTATCCGCAACACTAAAAACTGTTCCGCGGTCGCCGGTGTTCTCCTAGGAGATGGACCAGGAAATAAGAAACCATCCAATTGATCCGCGTGTCGACCCATATAGGGCTATATTGTACCAAGGGCAGGCAGCCCCGCCCGACCCGGGAAATTTGGTTAGCGACGTCGGCTGCCTTGTTCAGCGCCCGTTGGACAGCTGACAGCGGGGCGGCACAAGAAAACCCGGAAAGGGCAACAATTAACCACCCAACGCAGCTTCTGTTCCTGGCAGTTCCCGGAACATGTCGTAACGTGTCCTCCCCATGCGAGCTTCTCCTTGCGGTCGCGATCGCTGCAGCTTCCCAAATGGTCAAGATGATCCGGCAAAACAAAACCACAAAAAGCGATGGCTGGAGCTGCGTCCAGGTGGTCGTGGCTGGCTACCTGTCGTTTCTTCGCTGCTGCCGAGATCGGATAAACGGTGCCATTCGACGACATTTCCCTCGTTCGATGCCCGCTTTTCTATTGGCCCCTGCACGGTGCACCTCCAGCGCGCGCCCTTCACCCCTCCAACCTTGTCATCGGTACCCCTCCATCTTCCCCACTGCGCGCTAGTTAGCTGCCCCTCAGTCCCGCGATTCTACAGCGCAACCAGGTTCGCTTGGCCCAACGCTCATGCGGCTCCCACGCCCAGTCTCCGATCCCCCAGTGCCCCAGCTCGAGCTTGCAGCCAAGGTGAACTAGAGGTTCGTTTTTTAGTCGCCGTCATCTCCTCGGCGTCGGTCTCTGATGAAGCACGTTTTACGGTCAGCCTTGGTTCGCGATAAGGGACTTCCCCACCTGGCGACTTCCCTTCTATCACTCGACTGTCGATGGCCTCGCTGGCCCTCGCGACCGGCTCGTCAAGTCCGGGCCGGCATCCTGCGGTGATAACAACGGCTTCCCTGCCGACATCGAGTGTCGAACCGCCTGCGCAACCCTCCCCTTTTGAGCGCTTACCAAACGAGCTTCTCGTCCCGATCGCTGCCGGCTTGCTCCCCACACCTCCGCTCACGACACGCTTCGCTCTCCGACGTGACGGAACTTGGGAATTTCGAGATGTCGAACACCAGTGGGCGGATTGGAGAAGAGCTTACACCGACCTCTTGGCCTTCTCTTATACCTCGCGACGCATGGCCGCTATTGTCCGGCCGCTGCTTTACCACACGATTGTCATCCGGAATCCCGCCTCGTTGGTTAAGCTCCGAAACCTCCTAGTCAAGCACCCCGAGTTGCGTCCGTGGGTACGTGAGGTTACATGTCTTGTCAACCTAGGCGGTGCCAATACAATACGCCAGCTGGATTTTGAGTTGGTCAGGCAGAATGGAGGTACGAGACCACTGATGCCTCGGCGGCGACCACCCCTAATGGAAACCGACCCAGAGAAACTGCCGCATGGTGTTGGGCCCTGGCTCAGCGTCGACATCACCCTAGGCATGACGTTGTTGAAGGAGATTATCCAGAATGCCCCAAACCTGCAGGATCTGCTTCTAGCACCGGCAGACCATGACCCGCCTTCGCCTGATCAGGACGCTATGGCTGCCGATAGCCTCGACTCCGACCTCCGGGACGCCATACTTCTCTACATTCTGACACCAAATGTGGAAATGCCTTACGAGATACCATTTATCTCAGAACTGGGCTTCCTTGGCTCGAGCAGCGTATCGTCCCTCCGTGTCTACTGCCACAGGGAGCAACGGGACATGGACCGGCTGGACCGCGACTTTACTTTTTCCAACATGATGAGTGACTGCGTCATCGCGAACCTGGCGTCCTTCACGCGTCTAAGGACGCTAGAGTTGTGCTGTTCGTCCTTTGGTAGCTATACTCTGACATCTCACCATCTCCCGCCGTTGCCTCAAATAGAAAATCTCCGCCTCTACGGCAGCTATTTGCACGAGCCACGACTAGTCGCGGCTTGCCTTGCCTGCACGAATTTGCAGACGCTTTTAGTGCACTTTGAGAGCAGTACGACGGATGATCACCGCGATCAGCTCCCAGAAGGCAAGACACTGAGCGACGCCCTCGCTGGCCTTGCGGGGACTCTTCGAACTTTGGAGCTGGTTGCCCTGGCTGAGGGGCATTACTTGACGCGCGGCAGAGAACGACCCAGGAAAGCCGAAAACCACCGGTTAACTTGTATACCCCAACTGACGAGGCTGGAGAGCTTGACACTCGACTACCGAGGACTCTTTGGGACACTCGGGATCCTAGACTTTGATGACGGGGAGCGACTGTGTCAGTTGCTCCCGTCCTCTCTCAAGGACTTCACCTTGGTCTGCGAATGGGGGACGGCCAAAGACTGGAAGCAGACCTACCTGGCGAACCTGGACATGATGCTGATTGGAGTGCAATGCCTGTGCACCGCTACGTCACCGCGTCTCTCCAGCATCTCGCTCGCAATACACTCGTGGCCAGCTAAGAGCAAGTTCCACAAGCGTTTCAAGAGGGAGATGGAGGAAGCTCGGCTGCGTTGCGCAAGCTCAGGTATTCGGTTTCGGACATTCGATTTGTTGCCGTCATATCAAGATGAAGATGACGTAGAGTCTGTTGGTGCTTCCGAAGGCGAAGATGAAGAGAGTGGCGAGGATGAAGAGCAGGAGGGTGGGGAAGAGTACGAGGAAGACCCCGAGTTGGAAGAGGAGGATGAGGCTTCTGAGTACTACTTTTCGGGCGACGATGAGTTTGACCCGGAGAGAGAAGCACGGCGACCTCAGACGTTTGCCGAGTTTCTCGAGCGTCTGGGGGAGGACCATGGACACAGCTTTGATGAGCTGTTTTATGCCTACCATGAAGATCGATGGGACGAATACCTTTTCTGAGAGAACAATGATACCACTTCGTTACCCCTTTCATTTACCATCAGGTCCTGCGCTGCTCATCTTTGGTTCTAACGTAGTGGATCCGCGGCAGTTCAGGAACGACATTAAGATAAAATCGTTGAGTATTTGGAGCTCAGCTTATGGCACCAGTCCGGAGCCTCGTTGGAGCTATAGTTGCCGGATATATAGGCTTGTTTGCACATTCATCTGGGTGTGTGATCGGATGGGACCTGATCCTGCTGCAGACAGATGAAAGAGGACAGCAGCGGGCTCGGCAAAGGAGAAGACGGACTCCGACTGGCCAAGCATGTCCTGCAGGTCGGATATATAGAGTCTCAAGCCCCCATCTTTACGCCACACGGCCACCTGATGGCGTTGTGTCACTTCGGTTATGTACATGGCAGCGCTCCCCGCATCGTTACATTAACCCTCCTCGCTGACGAACATGTTGCCGAAGAGCTTCACATTGGATGTTGACGAGACAATGTGGCCTCTCCTCACTAACACAATAGGGGAGTCGCAATAGGGGAGTATTGTTGCCCAACGGTTCTGCACGTCAGATCCGCCAGTCCAGTTCCCAAAAGACTTGGCTGGACTGGGGTCGCGCATCGGAGGTTTTGAGCTTGTATGTGGGTGATGTAACGATGCAAGCTTGGCTTCCCGACATCGACCTGCATCCGTGGCTCGGCAAACCCCGTATTCCCAACTCGGGGACTTGACGTAGGGATGGAGGTCTAGGCTTTTGGGTGTCATGTCTTGGTCGCTCTGCTGGGTGTGTGTGTAGGTTATGTCCTGGCCACAACTTGCAGCAAGCTCAACACTTACCACCCTTCGGAGCAAGCCGACGGCAGTGGCCACGGATTCGAGAGGGGAAGGGGAAATGCCGACCAAAGAGGACGATCAAGACGGAAAGTTCTCGACCGCTCCATCGATGCGCTGCAGGGGCTCCAACTTGGTTCAGCGGAAATGGTCAATCTCCAGACCAGGTCACGCAAAATGATCCTTCGACCCCGTTTAATTCTCCGTCCGTCTGTCGGTTTCCATTTTTTTTTTTTTTGGCCGTGGTCAGTTTTGCCCCGCATTACGTGGTTGCCAGGCGGCATTCCGGCCGATATTCGACACACTCTCCTCACCATTATGACCACAAATAACCAGCGGGTAAATGTCCGCGTCAGACTGGGATCATGGATTATATCGACAGTGCAAAAAGGGGGAAAATCGACCCTGACTGGTTTTTGCAGAATTGGGGTGCCAGAATTTCCGAGCAAACCAGAAGCAGCCATGCCGCCCACGCAATTCTCTCACGACTACGCCACTGGTGACTGCCGAGCGGGATCGGGAGGCCCTTTGGGGCGGAGGACTTGCTCCACCTGGGGTTTTGCTTCCTGGTACCAGTCATTTGAGAGAGAGAGAGAGGGAGAAAAGCCTTTTGCCGGTCATATGTGTTGTTCCAGCTCGCGACCATTAGCTTTCACAGCACTTACTCTTGGCGGCTATAGGCTCGTCTATGTCCGCCCTGGCTCGCTAGATGAAAGCTTGTTGGTGCTTTTTTCTCTCCACGTACCTACTCCGCTCGGGGAACGGTCTCGTCTCTTGTTGTCGGCCTCCCGCGCTCCACTTATAGCGATGACCGGCCGCGGCAAATCTCTGGCCACACGCCCTCCCCTCCGCTCACACGTTCCTTGGTTTTTAGACGGTTTGTGGGGAAAAAAAAAAGGCCCTGGTTCTGGGATGAAGCAAGCTCAAGGGCCTACAAATTAAAACATCGCCTCCGCATTCAGCGTCTCTTGGCTTTAACTTCCCGCCCTCCCCGCTGATGACTGCCGAGAAGGGTTGTTAAAGATATGTAGGCGAGCCCCTTCCTGCGTTTGCCAAGGGTTTCTGTCTCAAAACTTGAGATGCCAAAAATGTTCTCCGACTTGACGTTACTCATCGCAGCGGCGTCCCTCGTGGCCGTGGCGCGAGGGGCCTACCCGCTGACCACCGACTCTAACTGTGGATGCTACAAGACCAACGCAACCGTGTCCAACTACTTTGCTCACCACAAGTTCTGGGATTTCCGGAGCATGCAGCAATATGTCAATGTGACGAAGCCGCTCAACACGTTCGAGGACAATGCCGAAGCGGATGAAACCAGCGCCTACTTTCTCTCGCGTCAGTGGCTCGATACATGGTCGATCCAAAGCTGGAACAACACGGGGCTCCTGTCGCTTAACGACAGCGACGTCAACGATGCGACGGTCCAGATGACCAACAGTCTCAACAACATCTACTTTGAGCGTGAGGGGAGCAACACGTTCATGACCATGCGCACCGTCCGCCATGACTCGTTCCAGAGCTCGGCCGAGTTTGAATCCCGCAGTGCCGGGTACCAGTTCCTGTCTATCCGCATGATGGCACGTACCAAGGGTCCTCCGGGGGCAGTCACAGCCATGTTCACATACCGACCACCCCCGACGCCACATAACATGCTGCTGGTTCAGGAGGCCGACCTCGAGGTCCGCACGCGTGACCCACCCGTGTATGTCCAATATACAAACCAGCCGTCGTGGAATGCCACCAGCGACATTCCCGAGTCGACGCGGAATGTGACCCTCCCGGGAGGCAGACGGTGGAGTGACTGGGCGCAATACCGAATGGACTGGACGCCGGGAAGCACCACTTGGTTTGTGAACGGCCAATTGCACAGCACTATTTCGTTCCAGGCGCCACGCGACCCAGCCCATGTCATGTTCAACAGCTGGAGCGATGGGGGATCATGGTCGGGACCCATGTCGCCCAAGTCGGAAGCCTATCTCCAGATTCAATGGATTGAGTTTGTATACAACAACACAGACCCGGGGAATGTCAAGACAGGCAAGTGTGTCAATGTGTGCAGCATCGATGAGACGACAAGGTTGGGGACGCCAGTGTTGATGACGGGGAATAGTAAGTCCCTCTCAATCTTGCTCAAGAAGGATGAAGGCTAATGAGAAAAAAAAACAGGTAACCAACCCGCTGTTCCACCTCAGCAGCCCCGTCCACCTCAACAACCACAACCGCCCCAACAGCCTCGACCACCTCAGCAACCACAACCTCCTCAGCAGCCGAGACCACCGCAGCAACCGGCGCCGGGAGCCTGTGCGGCCAAAAAATACGACCAATGCGCCGGCAAGAGCTGGACGGGATGTTCGGCTTGTCCGGCGGGGACGACATGCAAGTTCCAGAACGACTATTATTCGCAATGCTTGTGATTTTTGTCTGTCTGTCTGTCTGTCTGTCTGTCTGTCTGTCTGTCTGTCTGTCTGAAGCTTTTGTATTTTGCAACATGGACTGGAGCGAATGGAACGGAGTGAATGGAGTTTTTAAGAATATGAACAAAACGAAGATGGGCTACTTATTAGCAGGGCATACTGGGAACATAACATATGGAGGGCGTATCAATCATACCAACAAGCGAGGAATTGTGTGAGAAAGTCACTTGAGTGTGGAGAAGTGTAGTGAGAGCAGCAGTGAGAAATAAATAAAACTATAGGATCTGAGTGTGCACTACCTACCTAGGGTCTTGTCCTGTGCATGTGTTTAGGTGCTTCGTGGCAAAAATGGAAGGATAGAGACAGGAAACCAAAAAAATGTGGGATTGCCAGGAATCGAACCTGGGTCCTCTCGGATCGCTGTGAACACTGGAAGAAACCACAACGAGAAGTACTGACCACTATACTACAATCCCTGTCGATGAGTTCTGTGCCACGAAACAGTGCTTATCATACATACCCCCCATCCCCGGTCCATACGGATTGTTTTTTTTTTTTTTTTTAACGGGTACCGGGATGTATATAACGGGAT
>Ga0247765_1001007_pt1 | contig 16568 bp, 15 predicted proteins | sample UWRJL106311C6_FD_179949 | JGI IMG/M metagenome (GOLD analysis project Ga0247765, IMG submission 179949) | Plant litter microbial communities from Arlington Agricultural Research Station in Wisconsin, United States - UWRJ-L106-311C-6 | ecosystem: Environmental > Terrestrial > Plant litter >... | reverse complement strand
TTTTGGGAAACCGAATTCTTATCTCAGAGTTGCGAACCTGTGTACATGTATGTAAACCACCAACGGCGTGCAGGTCCACGGGCTAGTGATGTGCTAGGCCCCAGGATACAAATTCAGCCCTCGGAAACTAAGGACCTATCTAGGTCCATCATCCGTAACAACGCCCCGACTCGGAGACATTCCGCATTGCTCTAGACCTCGAGTCTGAACGAGACCTTCAACACAAACTTTCACTCGCAAAGGTCCTGCGCGGCAAGGGACCCCCCTCCTCGCTAATTGCGGCGCAGCGGTGGGAAGTTCACGTCGGGCAACCGGGAAACACTCGCTAAGAGCCCAAGCCGATGCTGTCAATATACGTGCAATTTGCGTTCACCCTAGCAGCTGAAACTAGGTCTCCATCTTATCTAGGTGCCTAACTAAGGTACCTACTTATATAGGTAGGTGTATGTAGGTACCATAATGGGACGTAGACCGTATCCAAGTCGAGATATCTTCTGATACCCGTATGTGGACATCTATGTCCTTCACATATGTCCAGTCACCACCGATGCTTTCCCCCAAATTCCCCATGCGCGAGCAGCAGCAGCAACCATGCGATCGTGGAAATCCACTTCATCTCTGGGTTCAAAAACCTCTATCCCACGCACAGAAGCGAGTGAATCGGACCTTGAAAACGAGAAATGTGTCGAAATTTCAGATCTAAAATCGCCACGAATATTACCCCCAATAAACTGGAAACCGCAAGATGAAACATTCACGCTTTCGACCTGGCTCTATGTCGCCATCCTCGTCTACAGCACCGCCATCCTCTCGACGGCTCTCGCCGTCTACAAGCTGCGCACCGATACCCACGAGAACAACATGTTTGACAAGTGCGACATGAACCGCACCGATAGCATGTCCACTTCGGAAAGGCGCTTTCAAGTCGACGGACGCTTGCGGAGTGACCTGACTTTTGCGCAGGCCAAACTCCTTGATCTCGGATGGAACATGGTTATCGGACACGGAGGCCGCATCATTCACGGATTGGTCTTTTATCACATTGCCTGCCGAACCGTGACCTGGATCCTCGAGACCTCGGCGCTTTCCCACTCCACGACGATTGACCTGCTGCTTTGGCCAGACTCGTGGGCTTCTCTGTCAACCATTGTTTCTTCTGCCATCTTTTCGAAACAACGCATCAGAGTTGTTTTTGCTTTGGTCCTGATGGCCTATGGAGTTGCTCATGCTCTTTGTTTTAGTATTATCTGGGGCGCCGCGGCTGGATATCAAAGCATTACCTTGGTCGCCTATCCCATGCCCGATCAAACGTGGGTGACAAAAGAGACGGAGGAGTTGAGCATCTGTTGGTCGCTGGATCCTCTGCGGCTTCGGGGAACTCCCATCGCAGCAGCAGACCCGGTGGTTCTCGGGCCGAAATTTTCATCTTTTCAAATACCCTTTGCTCGGTTGGGAGAGGTGGACATGTGGAATTACTACGACGCGTCCAGCGCTCCGACTATTTTCCAGGAAGTTTATGCCTGTAAGATTACTTACTTGCCACTCACTCAGACATGAACATTAAAAGCGCTAACAAAGAAACCCTGGTAAAAAAGACTCGAGACTGAGGTCAGCAATGCAATCATCCTTGCGGGGGCTCAACGCCTCGTCTCTCAAAACCCCAGACTTGACAACACGATACTGGGACGCACCACTCGAACTCAGTTCCTGGTATCACGGACCATGGACCGTCGCGTTTCATGACAGAGACCCGGACAAGCGATTACCCAAAACGATTGTCGGGTGGTATCCCTCGGAGGAGTATTTCTACTACGACATGGCCATCGTTATCCCCGAGTACAATAAAAACGAACGAGATGCTGCTATGAAGCTGCAGCAGAAAGACAGCGGGAGGACAACGTGGGAAGCCTCCCCGTCGGCTATCTTTCGGCTAGACTCATCCATCTCGCTCACCAATACCAGCAGCAACCTGTCGAGTATGACTTACAACTCGACTATACCCTACAATTCAACAATCTGGTTTAACGAAACCAAGATCCCGCTGCAAGCGCCCTTTCTAGAATTCGGCAAGGACTGTCGCTGGTCCAGCAGCCTTCTTGGCGAGTGCGTGTGCTACAAAGGCAAGCCCGTGACGGAGGATTTCCGAGTGGAAAGCCGTCTTCTTTGCACGAGCGGGGAGCGTTATTACTGGGGGATCTCGTGTTTCTTTACGCTCGTGGGACTTGTGCTCGAACTTGTGTGGTGCATTATCGTGGTTTATCTCTTGAGTTCGTCTACGCGAAATAGTGCCCTGTTACGAATGGGGAGACCCACAGTGGGAAGCGTGAGAAATATTCTCGACATTGCCCAAGTTATTAACGCCGAGTTGGGGGACAATACTTGCTTGTACCGAGATCACGAGCTGAAGCGACAACTGTCGCAGTGTCCGCCGGTTGGTTATACCATTACGGAAAGGAAGGACGGGGTTAAGCATTTGGGGCTGGTTCCCGTATCGAATAGATACCGAAGGAAAAGAAGCATGTGGATCAACGGGGAGGACAAAGCGCTATACGGGTAACATGAGAGAAGCACTAGTAGGTTTCATTAGTGATATCATGAAAATAACAACAAATACCACCACCAAAAAGAAAGTCCACGAGACAAAGACGCAATATATAGCCCAAGCAAACACGAAAAAGGGACACTCCCGTCACACGGCAACCTTGATCGAACCCAGGCTGGAACTGGGGACCTTCAGTGTGTTAGACTGACGTGATAGCCTACTACATCATCCGACCGATTTTCGATACAGAGTGGTTGCGTAAGATTGCTAATGTCAAAAACTGCAAGCTTGGTGTACGTTTATCGGGGAAATTCTGTCACTCTCGAGAAGAAAAAAAAGAACCCTACTAGCAAGTTGCCACGGCCTATCTCTCAGTAACAGTTTGTAGGATCGTCACTCCGCCTTTCCCGGTTTCGTGCCTGTAATGAACAAAATCGGTGCATACACCTGCCCGTTTCCCAGATCCTTAACTGCACCATCAACATTCTCCTTGATCTGCTCCTCGTTCCAACCAAAGCCATTCATAAACACGGTCCTACTAATCCCCACGGTCCCCCACTCCAAACATTCCTTAAACTTTTCTCCCGCCGTCTTCATGTCCGGCTCATCCATCCAATCGCCAATGGGAATCTTTCTCTCCTCCACCACCACATCTTGATAGCCCAGCTCCTCCATCCACGCCGCCAACTTTTCCGCAATAGTCCTATCCATGCCACACAATTTCGCCGCCTCAATCCGCTGCAGTGAATGTCGCAACAAGGGGGTATCCCGCGCCGCCGGGTCCGGGTCATCAGTACGATACGGATCCTGCTTTTCCTGAAACTCGACACGTCCACCAGGCTTTAACGCATCCAGGATGCGACGCAGCATGGATTTCGCATCGCGTAGCTGGATGAGAAACATGCGCGTGTGCACAAAGTCAAAGCTCCCCGAGGGAATAGCCGCTTTCCATTCCTCATCCTTTTCGGCATCAGCGACGGCAAAGGCGCAGTTCTTTGGGGTTGATTCCTCCGGTGAAATGGACGGAGGGAAGAGGTCCACGCCCAGGACGCGGCAGTTTGGGTGTTCCGTTGCAAATTCCGTAGCCCAAATACCAGTGCCGGTGCCGACGTCGAGGACCGAGCCGGAAAAGGTAGGGGGTAAGGGCTTGCCGAGGAGGGAGGAGGATGTAATTAAGCGAAACACTTCATGTTGTTGGTTCAAGCGTCGTCCGTCCCCATCGAGGTGTGAAGGGAGGGTGTAGGAATTTCCATTGTTAAAGGGCATGATCGATGGCTGCCCAAGATTGTGTTTGTCAAAGTTGACACCAGACTGGACCATAGAGGAGGAGGGGGGTGGTGGAGCCAAGTCTTGTCAACTACGGAAGATACGGGCTCGCATTGAAATGTGCGTCCATGTTAGTGTGTATGCATAAGTCCGAACCCATCCAAGTTGTCTATCCCAAAGAAGACATCCGAGAATCCTTCGTCAGCGACCCCGCTCTCTGCAAAGTGTGGCTAGTCCATTCTAGTTGGCTTATGCATTTCTTAGTGGCGATGGAGACAAACGCCAGCATGATCCGATCACGTGTATCCTCATGCCGGTGTATCCCTCATGTCCGTGTTAACCCGGCATCCCCAAAAACTTTATCCCTGCTCTCTTTAATGTCAATTCAAGCACACGAACAATGTGACCGGGTTTGGAAAGGTTCTTTCTCAATGAACTTCAGTGGATTGATGGGTAAAAAAAAAATGTATTTTTGAGAGATCTCGCAGACGCAACCGTGTTCTCGTCTAGTCTATTACTGATTCATCATGACTCAATCCCTTTCGCCTGATCCTTGCATACCAAAACGCCTTATTAATAATGTACCTCATGTTCCCGTAAATTCCGTTGTCAGTCATCAAGTCTTGTTGACTTCCTCTCCTTCTCCTTGTCTTCCCTCTTCCTTCTCATCAACCCCAGGTAAGTCCACCGACCCAACCGGGAAACCCCTTCCCACCTCACCCGTGTCCGAAACTGGAGACACGATTGGTGATCACTGCCATCAAAACTCGAGTCCGCATCATCATCATTCCCCTTATCCAGGGGAGAAATATCTTTTTCGCTCCCCGACCCCGAAATGTGCGACCCCCCCAGTCCCAGTCCCAGTCCCAGCCTCAGTCTCAGTCCCATCCAACTCGCATATATTTGCCGCCGTCTCCAGCTCCGCCGCTGCCACGCCCCTCCCACCCAGCTCGACAAAGCCAGCGTCGCTACTGAGCTCAGCAAAGGTTTTATCTCCACCAAGTTCTGCCGTATTTTCATGAGCATATCCCCTTTGCAGTTTCCATGTCGTCATGTTCCTTCTTCTTCGATGATAACAAAAGTACCAAGTTGATGAGAGGAGTATCCCCGTGCCGAGAATCGCAGCTATCGCGATACCGGCTTTGGCACCGCCAGTTAAACCGGAGCTCGTTGGGATAGGGATAGGGGCAGGAACGGGAATGGAGCTGGGGTCGGTCGGTGCGGAGTTGGGATATCCTGAAATGGCGGGTCTTGCGCCGGGGGGGTTCTTCTTGCACACTTGTTAGTTTTTTTTTTTCCCTCTCCTTTTTCTCTTATCTTTTCTTCTCATCTCATCTCCTTATTTCATTAATCTTCTTTGTGTGAAGATCAAGGCACGGTAGAGTAAAAGGGGAGATGAACAGACCACCTGATTTTGGAATTCAAATGGCGGGGAATATCTGGTTATGCTTTTCGACACGGTGGTCATGGAGATGGCGTACAATACCCCGACGAGTAGGTTGGGGTGTTGTTGTTTGGGGATCCAAGTGTAGTTGTGCGTTGTGAGGGTGGCTGGGATTAATTAGTTTAGAAGAAAGGCAAAAGACGACATGGGCCAGATGGAAAAGTGTAGTAAATGATCTTTGGTTGAAACAGGTGTAACAAGATCAGAGCCTGTCTCTCTCTCTCTCTCTCTCACACACACACACACATGGGGAAAAAAAAAAGCAAAGAAAAGGAAAGAAAGGAAAAAAAGCGGGAATATGTCTAGGTAAAAGGTACGAACTTGCAATCTTCCGAGCGGACTTCAACCTGTCCTCCGGAGACACATTGCCTACCACCAAGTCCAGATCCACTGCCGTCGAGTTATCGTCCCATGAAATCACAAACGGTTCCGCGTACCAGATTTTCCAGTGCGAGTTTGTAAAGGCCAAAGCCCGGACAGCGGCAGCACTGGTAATGACCAGCTGCCAGGGATATGGCCGCATGGTTTTTGTGGTTGTGTTTCCAGAAACCGCTGACTGCTGACTCCACAACAACAAAACAAGCAAGAACCAAAAATTAAAAGTTAATAAAAATCGGGCCGGAGGCTCGTCAAATGTTCACATCCCCGGCGGTTGCCTAGACTAGCTCTGGTGCTTTTGTGTCCATATCATCATGCCCAGGCGGCATGTGCCAGATTCGTGCTGTAGTTTGTGCCAAAAACAATTAACTTGGCAGTAATTGAACTTTGCTGGGAAGTCCTTGTGCACATACTTTTGAGCAAGGAAAAAAAAAAAAACAAGGTTGGAAAGGGATGGTGGCTGGGAAGGATCCTTCTGCGCCTACTGCAACGGTGAAGAGACAAGGTTTCTTGCATTCTTGCAGGGCAGTTTGGCCCCCTCTTTCCTCTTGCTCGCATTTAACATACCATCCCTCAACCAAAGGAAGCAAAAGAACCAATCCTATTAAGGAATTTGACTATCTTACAGAGCTGGTGTCAATCCGTGAGGATTCGCGGTTGGAGCTATGAACCACCACCCCGCATCCTACAAATCTTGGCTTTTCCCGACAAAATGTTGCTCCCGGAACCAGCTGCTTGTGCTACTAATTGTACTGACCCTAAAGGAGGTGCATAACCTGTCGTAAACAGGGAACTAGTTGCGTTCTCAACCAGGTTTCATCCCGGACAAGAACAGATCGCCGGTATTAGACCCTGACCAACCGGCCGGCATATTCTACCTGGTAGGTACTGTTTGCGCAAGACCAGACCCCCCAAGAAACAAGAGCAAAGTTCCAGAGTTTAAACATCCAGGATTATAGCGTGCGATGCGCACCCAAGGAAGATAGGTGCCTGTATATCTGCCAAGAACCCAACCAACGAAAAAGTCCTGTGCATAACGTGCATGCAGGCATGCATGCACGCTTGGCTCAACATACCCTACCGTCGGGAACAGACTGACCGCGACTTTTCCGCGACGACGGGGCCGCATCTGCTGCCGGACAAATGGAACCCACACGATAACAGTCTACCTGCCGTAGGGATACGTAAAATGTTTACACTCGAGAAAGAAAAAAAAAGGTTCGTTGTTCTTCAGATTGAATACACGCAACAAGAACAATCCCACCCTATCTATCAATGGTCTAGCTGTTCTCCATATTACGATCCCATATTCTATCTAGGTACCAACCACTGCTCTGGGAACTGCCGTGACGACACGGATTCAGGCATTAGAGATTGTAGGAATCGCGTGTACTTGGACGACGCCGCTTTGGAGCCAGCAAAGATGAAATGTTCGAATTCGCTAACATCCAGGATCGGCTTGGTACTGGAGCGTACAGTACGTCTTGTATCTTTGCAACGCCGGTCGTCTACCCACCCAGCGGTGTGTTTGGTGGAAATGGAAGGGATCGGAGTTCAATGAGGAGCTTGTCGATTTGTGTGCTGATGGACCGTTTCTGAGCGTCATCCAGTTGGGGCCAGGCTTTTTTCAAGTCGAGGCCCGGCACGAAGGGGGGTGAATAGTAAACCATACTGCCCGATACGGATCACACCATGCAAGCGTGGTACCGGAAAGTGCGGCAAGTGTGCTTGCGGGTACGGTAGGGTCCGGGACTCGGTTATAATTTGCCACTCGACGGTGACTTTGGCGACGAGTCCCTCACTGATCCGAAAGACCATGGTAGAAGCTGCCTTATGGGCGTGTTTGGGGAGCACTTGGCTTTCATCCAATAGGCCGATGACAGCCTGGGAGAAAGGTTCAAAATGCTATGATTCCGGCTCCATGTTGTGCCGGATGGAGACTAAAATTCTTGGGGGAAAACATCACGCATGTGTGCAATCCAGGAGTATAAGAACTGCGCCGGACAATCGCCTTCAAGCTCGCTTTCTTCATCAATCACTACCTACCCAATTGAATTTCGAGCAGTCAAAATGCACCCAACAACCCTCCTCCTCGCAGCCCTTTACTTTCCTGACAACCAGTCGACGAAAACTCAACTAGACGCCAGCAGTAGCACTAGCATTCGCCTTAATCTCTTCCACCACATCCGGATACTCCTCATACGTCTTGGACCCATCATCATGATAGATCTTGGCGCTGACCCCAATGCTCAAGTGTGCACGCTGGGCGAGCTCTCTAGGATCCTTGATCTCGCTACCATTCTGTGGTTTCCGGAGTTAGCCCAAACTAAGGTACCTACTCCCACCCTCTTCTTCCACAACAAAGATGTGTAGAAAAAAAAAAACTTACAAAAACTACCCTCCACCTCAGATACTTGACCAAGAACGGCTTTACATGTTCAGGCCTCAGACTCTCAAGCTCGTTATCCTCAAGCTCAAGGTACGACAATAGCAACGGAGTGATGGGCGTGGTGTCGCTGGAAATCTGACCGTGGGCCTCAAGATTGCCGCAGTTGTCGCAGGCGCGGCTGGATGCGACGAACATGTGGTTGATACCGGCGAGGAAAGGCGACTGTGCGAGCGCCATCACGTCATCCGTCGGCAGTTCTCCCTTGAGAGCGAGGAAGAAGAAGATGGTGAAAGGTCCGTCGGCCGCCGATCGTACGACTGCCGAGTCGACGTACCACTCGCGGTCGAAGACGGGGTCGATCTTGGGCGGAGGAGGAGGGGCGACGGCAAGACTACCTGTTAGCACTGCTGCTGCTGCTGCTGGTGAGATGGATTCGAGGACGCGGGCCGTTCTGGTGGTGGCAGCGCTGGGAGCGGGTCTAGGGACTGGTTTCGTGATCGTCTTGGGGTTCTTCAGGCCGGTCATAAAGTAGGAGGCGTGGACCTTGTCGTAGAGGGGTTCCATGGAAGGCTCGGGCTTGGTGATATTGACACTGTTGGGTTTTACCCTCATCCAGTTGTATTTGTGTTTGAGACGCTCCTCCAGCTGGTCGATGGGGCCGCTAAAGTCATCGTAGGTGTAACCCAGGGCCGCCGTGTCCTTGGTGTCGTCCGACGTCCAAAATGTGCCCCTAGCATTGTTGTAAAAGGGCAGTAGGTCCTTCTTGCTTTCCGGCTTGTCTTGGGGGTTCTCCGGCTCGGGAAACCATGTGTCGGGGTGGAAGGCCCGCCAGAGCTCCCAGGTGCGATCAATCTGACAATGATGGAACCAAAAGACGGGATCGAAGGCCGCCACCGGGACGTTACTCATGTGACCCAGATACGTAAGGTTTCGGCCACTCGCTACAAAACCGCCAATATTGACGTGGTAGTTGCCGTGAAACCCTTCGATAGAGCCCCTCCCCCGAAGAGTGCCATCGTCGCTGGTCATGTCGCCCTCGACGAGCTGTTCCGAGGCAACAGCTTGAAACTGATCGTAGGGTTTCGTGTTGACGAGGTCAAAGAAAGTGGTGATTCCGCCCTGGGCAGCTTGATTCAGCCGATTGTTGAGCGCCGCCAGGTTGTGCTCCGCAGAGTCCGCCGTCGGGGCCCAGCGCATGGTATGGGTGGTCGAGTATTGCTTTTTTGCCGGTTCCGATCCCAACTCCCTATCCAACTGCAAAGCATGTCAATGGAGAAGCCCGCTATCACGCCAGGAACGGGTCTCTCTTCCTACCGCATTCCAGTCATTCTTGGACAGTTGGCCGCCCTCCTCAAAGCTGAACGAGTACAGGGGGTTAGAAATCTCTTGGATGGTATCAAGAGGCGGAAACTTGACGTTGATGCCTGGCTCACCGAATACGTCGGGCAAGCGGAAATCGTAGTCTCTCCAATCACCCCCAGGACGGGGGATTGAGACGCCCCTGCTGTCTCGGGCTCGGAAGTAGTCCAGATAGGGGAGCCGGAATGCATCGGCCGCTTTGAGATATCTCTCTCGGTGAGGTTGGTTGAACTGGTTCGCAATCTTGACCATGTTCAAATAGATAGTTTGCTTACATCGCCCGCGTTAGCTCGGAGTGGGATGATGTCGATACAGCTGGGGAAAAAAAAGAAGAAAAAAATATACCTCCATGAGCATCAAGTACGGACGATGCCAGGTGGGAAAGATGAGAAGTCCATGTGGGCAATAGCCGCCGAACAGGGCAGCCGATTTGGGGACAAATTGGTTCACAACATCATCCCATGGCACGCTTGGCAAGCCATGGATGCCGGCGATGGAGTAGTAGCTCAACAACTCATTTTGCTGCAGGTTCGGAACTTTGGAGATGACCTCAGGCTTCTTCTGCATGACAGCCAGAGCCAGGAGCATGAGATTGAACATGTCCGGCTGCTCAGTAAGCATCACGTCAATGTCCACGCGAGCTTGGACACTTCCCGTGAGCTTCTTCATGCCAACAACGACGCCCGACGCCGCGAGATCCATATCGTTGGACATGATGAAGGCTGGATGATTGCTTCAAAGGCAAGAGAGTCGATGTCAAGGGTGAGTCAATGTTGAGTCGATGTGTCAAACGTGACAAGTGAGAGAGAGAGTGGCGACACGATTCTTTGCGCTGCCAAACGGATTGCCTGGTCAATAGGTGTCAAGTATTTATCGTCAAGGCGTGTGGTTCTCACTTCCCCTCCCACTTTTTTTCTGCCACAAACTTCTGCAAAGTCCTGCAGCGTCAGCCGATTCCTCAGCTGGCCACGACGCGTCTTTCCCTCACGGCTTCAGCCATTGATTGTCGCCAACCCCCGCGACATTGGTGGGATGCATGTTCAACAAAGGCACAACTTGCAAAGGTGTTCCAAGGCCTAGGTTGCCGGAAATGGGTTCTAGATTCGGTGTTGAAAAAAAACTGCGCCTATGCGTCCCACCTAGCTAGCCACAGTTCGAACTCTGCCAATCATGGCAAGAGCCTAATGGGCGCATGCATTTCAGCCAGCCATGGGTCTCGGCCCAACCCCGCAACTTAACCCAAAAATGTTTTGCTGTCAGCGAGACGATGGGACACCTGCTTCAGAACCCACCAAAGATGCGACTTTGATCAGCAAGTTTGTTGGAGAACGAGCGAAGGGAGCCAACCCTGCCGCCCCCGTCACGTCAGGTTGAGAGCAGTCCCTCCGAGATCTGACGGTAGGTGCCCGCCATGGGTGCTGTCAATCATAAACACCGATGCACCTCTGCCGCAGAGCGTGCAGATCGTGCAGATCGTGCCGCCATTGGTCCGAGCCTTTGCTCTGTGAGCCGCCGGGTGAGGAGAGACATGCCGTCGGCGTGGACAAATACTGCGGGGGTTCCTGGATTCCTGGTGGCAGCAAAGACAGTTAGCATCAGTGCTGATGTCAAGGACATGTGTGCCGCACGCTCATATTTGGGTTGGTCGGGCGGTGCTCGGTGCGCGGTGGGTGAATTTCTTGTCAGGCACAAACCCGTTAGGAGCAACCCGGTCAACAGGGAAATCATCCCAAGCGATGCGATCCATTGCAACGGTGTGCGAAGTTGAATATTAGGCACAGCTGGTGAGGCGTCGGCATATTATGTCGCCATTGCTCAGCTGGAACGTACCTTCTTTCCCAACGTGTCACTGCTGGATCATGGTTTTAAACAGCGTCCTGCTAACAGGCAGCGTCAAACAGGCCCCATTCTGCCGTCTGGTTAGCGTATCCATCACCCTACCTCCGGAGCAACAAGCCAGCAAGTTTATCGCGTGACCCTTGGTGTGCTGCACATCAGGAGGGCAACATACGTTGGTTCCGGCACAGAAAGCGCAGCCTGGTCAAAATGCATGGCTGAAAAGCCTTCCGCCCCTCGCCCTAGATTAGGGGAAGATTGACATTGAAAATGCCCAGGAGACAGTACGCAATGTTCTCGATTCGGCATCTTTTGCGTCGGGATGCCCAGGATATTTTTCGAACCACACTGAAGCTTTCGAGATCTTTGCCTGTTAGGATGTGTTTGTCGATGTTGATTATGCTGGAGATCAAATCGCTTAAGTTAGCCTTTGTGTGCACGAGATCCCAGGTTATTGAGTAGGGCCGGACATCCTTCGGTACAATAAGTTCTAGCAGCGTCCAACTTCGGGTGAACCATCGAGAGGAAGCAAGTCCGACTTCGGAAGCGACGTCGGAGAGGTAGACGTAGCATTCTGGTCCCATCTAAACATGGAGTTGATGGCCTCGGTCAACTCGGCACTGCCAGTTTGGTCGATGCAGCACCCAAGATAGGTAGTGTTAGCTATGATAGATGATAGGCCCAGGCAAGAAGCGGAAGAAAGACAAACCTATCAACACAGACCCAGTCAAACCCATGGCTCGCGGCCACGGCGCAAAAGCCTTTGATCTTCACAAATCCAGATTTGTGGCTGATACCGGATGTTGTGCGGTCTTCCCATTACCAAAAGGTCACTTCCTAGTCAGACTCCCACGTGTGAGAAAGGGTAGCATATTCGGGGATGGCGTCGTCTGAAACGAAGTCCCGCATGAGACCATTGTGTGCATTGAAAGGCGCAATTTTGCGGTGGCTGGATGAGCGCGGCGATGGCGCGTTGCCGATCAACGCTAGGGCACCCCGTCTTCGTCTTCGGAGCAACTCCGCTAAAACAACTATATCGCCCGGCCATGAAACGACTGTATGGGGACGCATTAACCTAATAGGGAATACGAGGCGAGGACTAGGCCCAGTAAAAACAGTGGGCAGATTCCCGGGGCTCTGATTGCAACTATCGCCAAATCGGCCAGCTGTCGTTTTCGTTGTTACCACCGCTCTCTTTCCTTCTTCAACACTCCAGTGCAACGATTCTCGCGACCTCACTTTCGCACCAAGATGGCCTTGCTGCAAGTCAACAAGATTCACTGACGATTCTTCCCCCTTTCCTCGCCCAAGATAGCTCGCATGAACTCCGACGACGCCAACGGTATCTCCATCACCGACGAATTCTTGCGCGAACGGGGAGATTGGCCAAGATGGTCCAAGGCTTTAGTCTGGGTTCTCGCGCCACGTCAACATGAAGGATCTTAGTCCCAAAGACGCGCCACCAACTCTCGCACTTCCGATCCCTTTACGTAGATCCAATCTACTTTCTAGAAGTCGACCCACGGCAATAGCTTCCATCTTTGCCGGCCCCAAGAAAGAACCATATGCAGCAGAAACGAATTCTATATGGTATCAACGCTGCAAGAGTAGTCGACAGCCAGTACGAGAAAGATGGCGCTCACTGAATACGATAACGCCTTGGCTCTGGCCAATCCGTCAACTGAAGATATGAAGGAGATAAAGCTGTAATTTTCATGGAATTTTTTTTTTTTTTTTTTACACAATACCTACCTTAACCCTTCTACGTAGTGGAAAGAAGGCGGCGACAGGATTGAATGGCCTCCCATGGGCAAGGATTTTTGACATCGTTATTGTTCTCAGCGAAAGCGACTCTCAAGGAAGTTGGCAAAAGAACAACCAGCATTCCAACTTCGATAGCACCCCGCGCGCGTCTTTCCCGACCCAACTCCTGCTACATTCCAATTTTCTCCCCTCCCTCCCGCAGCTGGAACGCTGTCGCTAGCATGGTCCGCCCAGACGGAATCCTAATACTCATTCAAACCAATCACCTCCCTCTCACAGCTCTCTACCTCAGCCTCAAACGAAAACTAACAGAACTTTTTTCGTCCCTGTGCGATTCGTGAAACAATACCCCTGCTCCTCAAACCGGATATCGTGTCTCGTCGTCCTATCCTCCCTCTAGAATGAAACGGTCAATGGGTGGACGGAGGCGTTGTAGTCAAATGAGCATGAGCGCGCGGGCGCAGGAAGAAGGGCGGCGATATAGTGGTGTTTGCTGGTGGAGTGAGGATGAAGAGTACAAATCCGCCGCGGTTGGAGCTCTAGGCAGCCAGAGCGGAAACACCACCCTCTGCAGCCTGTGCCCCCCCCTCCATAAGCGCGGAGCAAATTGGCGTGATAACAACAAGTTGAGCCTGCATGTCGTGAGATCAATGTTCCAGAGGTGCAAAACTGGAGCCCTTATCCTCATGAGGATAAGTCTAGAGAGATGAAGGGCAAGAAATGCTTCTTCCCAATAACGCAACGTCAAGCCACGCACACAGCCGAAAGATGGGTTGGGTAGCAAAACATTCCGGCCGGAACGGCCCAGAAGGACAATTCATGGCGGTGAGCAGGTTCTCCGCCATAGTGCAAGTTGTTCTTGATCTCTCTGCACTCAATTAGGCAAGTATGAAGAAGAAAAGAATTAATACTCTGTTGCTTGGCAGGGTAAATCACGCGAAATCAAGCCTGACGTCCGCTGCGTGTGATGGCATGGGTCCCAATTGCCTGGGCCTGCTCCTTTGCCGCCGATGAATTTGTTAGAACAAGAGAACGGTCTGGGCCTGCCAAGAGACCGGGGTTGGTAGGTCCCTGCAATGGTGGGGCGATCCCAGGTCCGGGTCTCATACCGTCACAATCATGATCACGGCGGGTATGATTTCGTTTCTCCGCGGATGACTTCGTAACTTGGCTTCGCTTTCAGCTCCATTTACCAAGTCATTCCCCACTTTTAAGGAGGTATGCGCCCTCCTTTTTTTTTTTTTTTTTTTTTTTTTTTTTTTCGCATCTGGCTTCGACCTTTGATCCGTTATTTTGTAGCGCGCCGTAGATGCGTGCAGCTGAAACCCGGGTAAAACATTGACCTCTTTGTTCTCTACCTGGATTTTCTTTCAGAATTTCCCTAGCTGCTTTGCGCGTTGAGATATTCCAGACTGAAGGAAAAGGAGAATCGCGCGATATGGTGCCAAGCTTTGCCAAGATTTAGCGTGAAATTCAGGTCGTCTGCTCCCATTCTGCGCAACGAAAAATTCTTAATCGGATACGAATATTCGTAACACGAGGCAGAAACTTGCAAGCGAATTCTATTGAGCGCTGCGACGTGCGTGCAAAATCTAACCCGATAAGCGTAATCATAATACTGAATTCTACTATATTCCAGATTTTCTGGTGCGCGCACCTAGAAATGGTAAAAATCTACATGTCAGCTCTGCTCTCTCTTGCTACCTCTTTTTTCACAGAAAAAGTGCGGGCCTCTCTACCCAAACCGCGCTAAGAGCGGAATGGCTTGGTCAATGGGCTTGACAACGGTGGCGTGCCTGGGATCTTCCGCAATGACCACAATTCAGGAGTTTCCTCCGACGGCTGAGATTGGCCAAAGTCTGATCTCGGCGTCTAGTCGGCACTTTGACCAGTTTTCTCCCCGCGTGAACTGCCGCGCTTCTTCTCCTTCAATTCATCCAGTCTACCAAATGTTGTAATGTTGTTATCGATGCCGGCGCGCCTGCCCATGGTATCTAGTTACCGCTATTGTTGTTATCAGCATGGGGAGTGCCGACGAGGGACGGGAACCATCAGCGCCAACCGCCGGCTGTGAGGTCGGACCCCGGACCCTCGCGGTGATCCTCCCGCTCTTCGCCATCTCACTCGCCGTGTACACGGTCCGGATCTGGACCCGCGCCCGACCCAAGTTGAGGTTAAATGCGGCCGATTACACGATCAGCATCGCCATGGTACCATACCTTTTTTATACACCTCCTCCCACGTAGAGATTTATTCTGATGCACTAACAAAAACGTTGGTAGGTGGCCGAGACCATCGTCATCATATTTACGATTGTCGCGGTATCTAACGGCTTTGGATGCCCAACCGCCTCGCTTACGCCCCGCCAACTCGAAGCCATCGGGGTAACGACGTATACCGTCTTCGCCGTCGCCTACTTTGCGTCCTGCTTCGGCCGCATCTCGGTCGCCTGCCTACTGCTGCAGTTCACACAGGCCCGGGTATGGCGTGCTGTCTTGTGGACAATGATCGTCTTCCAGGGCATGCTATTTCTCGCCTCGGAGCTCGTCGTGTTTCTGCAGTGCAGACCAATCCGGGCATTCTGGACGCACGTTCCTGATGCAAAGTGCATCACGCCCCAGGAGAATTGGACCATGGGTTATTCGTTCGCCGGTGAGCTTAGCTACCTTACCTGTGCCTAGGGAATATAACATGGCTCGGTTTTCTTACAGACTGACTGACTGGATAAAACGCTTACAGGTGTCGGCACGTTTAGCGACCTTCTCTTCGCTATCCTTCCCATGCTTCTGATCTGGCGGTTGAGTCGATCTCTGGTCGAGCGGCTCCTCGTCTGCATCTTGCTTGGGCTCGGCCTGTTCGGCGTCGTGGCAAATATTGTCAAGATCGTGACCCTTCAAACCTTTCAAATTGGGTCGGCGAATGTCGTGGCCGACATGATGCCCGTATACCTGTGGTCCCGAATCGAGGAGATCCTCATCATCATAGCTGCCTGTGCGCCGCTGCTCAAGGCACCCGTCGAACGACTGCTGGGTCGCTGGTTCGGTCTGCAGTTTTATCCCGTCGCCAGGGATCTCAGCTCGGTCTATTCGCTACCATCCGGTTATTCATGGTGGTATAGCTGGTCTCAGCGCTCTCCGTCTACTGAGGCTAGCACCTCCACCGTCATCTCGACAGAGCATAACAGAACATCATAAAGAAACTTATACCCCTTTTCCCTTTTAGTGCTTCTAATAATGGATCCCTACAGCGGATGCAAGGATGTCGAGAGAGCAATGCTTATTCCCGAGGTGTGTGTGTGTGTGTGTGTGTGTGTGTGTGCGGAGGCACTTCTTGAGCTGCCATGCCAGACTACTACGGTCATCAGGGGATTCAAGGTAAACTTTTTCGTAGTCATCGGCTTCGCTCAAATGGAAAGGAGTCCCAGTGCGGAGGGGGCGTTGCCGGTGGGATATTGTCCTTAATTACCTTGATAAATTTTTGGTAATTCTGGATGTTTTGGTAGATCTCCCTCCAGATATTCTGTGCTTCACCTTTTCCCTCAAAAAAATCATTAAAATGGTGTTGCAAATCCGTGTTATCCTCAGCATCCG
>Ga0247765_1001006_pt1 | contig 16573 bp, 10 predicted proteins | sample UWRJL106311C6_FD_179949 | JGI IMG/M metagenome (GOLD analysis project Ga0247765, IMG submission 179949) | Plant litter microbial communities from Arlington Agricultural Research Station in Wisconsin, United States - UWRJ-L106-311C-6 | ecosystem: Environmental > Terrestrial > Plant litter >... | reverse complement strand
TCCCGTCAGAATCTTTCGTTCCTCTTTGGTCAAATCGTCAGGGAGGAAAACGCACTGTCAGACGCAGTAGGAGCTTGCCATGGGCGATCCTCGGGGGGGTATGCCGCCGCAGCCGAGACAAGAATCAGGACGAGACCGAGGATGTGCATTTTGGAGGTGATGGGTTTACAAGTTCTAGTGGACTCGAGACCATGAATTACGAAGAGAGCAGCTTTGTCATAAAACAAGATGGTCCATCTTGTTTTAGTAGGTCCAAGTAAACAATCACAATGATCCGCACATTCTGCCGAGACTGGACCCTAGGACCCTATCTACATGTAGACTCTGCAATCCTAAGCAGGCTAATATACCGTCTTACCCGGTGTACAGCATCTGGTATAAGCAGCGGTCAATCCGGTACTGGGACAGTAGATTAGTATAAATTGCATGGAAGGAACCCCTGACAATCTGTTGGCTCGATTCTGTGCGGGAGGGAGTGCCTTGTGATTGGTCCTGGTGCAGTCAATCCCATGACATGGTCAGTGTCATCAAGCCCAACATGAGTGCCACCATTGCAATGAACAGCACCGAGTTTTACAGAGTAAACAAATCTGAATATTTCCAAAGAATGTGTAGTGTGATAGAATCCAAAAATTACAACAAATACCTTGCCAATACGCATGTATCCTTTACTCTTCATTACTTTCCAGCACCGGCGGCCGACCACAAGACCCAGCCCAGACCAGAAAATAGCCAACGCCTTTGCCCAAGTCCTCCTGCCTCCCTCCCTGCCACTCCCCCCTGTTGCCCTCCCGAATCCTGTTTTCCCAAACATGAGTATCAGTCCCTTCTCCTCCCCGCCATGGCATTTAACAAATTAATCGGCGTAGCCAATCTCGGTGTCGCAATCACGGGAGTTGATCCCGATCCGGATCTCGACGCTCCCGAACTGCTTCCACTTGATGTAGAGTCCGTTATTACTGGCGCCGGAGTTTCCGGAATAGAAATCGGCGGCGGCAACGAAGTCTTGGGCGTGCGTGGTTGGCCAAACTCAAAAGGTGTGACGGGGGTTTGCACAATCATGGCGTTGGGGGGTAAGTTGGCAGGAAAAGGCCGGCTTGTTGTTACTCCACGGCCGTGGGAGCCGTGGGAACCGGGACCGTGGGCGGCGGGTGCTGATGCTGGTTCAGAGACGCGGGGAGAAGGATGTGGAGAGGATGATGTTGAAGAGGCATTGTGGTGCTTTTCGGAAGATGAGGTGAAGGCGGCGGCTTCTTGGGCCCGGCGGGATCGGCACCGACGGAGGAAGAACCAAGCTGCGATAGCAAGAGCGATAACCACGGCGGGGACGGCGACAGCTACACCGATGACAACACCGAGGGAGAGGCCACTCCCACCGTTGGAATCGGAGGAATTGGGGTCGAGGTTAGATGACGAGCCACGGGTTGCGCCAGTGGAAATCCCTCCCGCAGCTCGAGTCCCCGTGGCAAAAATGGTCTGGATGGTCGAAGTTGCGCGAATGTTGCCATTACCGCCGGCTGTGGCCTGAGGGTTCTGTCCCTGTCCCCCTACGAGGGTGGTTGGTGTCTGGTTGACGCGCAGACAATAACCCGCGACCGTGTCTCCCCCGAAACATGTCTCGCCAAAAGTGCAGCACACGTTACCGCACTGAAAGGTGCCAGCTGCGCAGACACGAGCACACCCGTTGGCGCCGGCACTGGATCCACAGCAGAGAAAGGCGCCGTTGAGCGTGTCGAACGAACAGGAATCGCCCGTGTTGCAACACCAGTCGCCCTGTGCGCACTTGGTCTCAAAGTCTCTGCAAATCGGGCCCAGCGAGCTGCGTCCCGCCAACAATAGCGCCGTCCGCCCTGCGATGCCCCCGACAAAGGGGGATTGTGATGACGCAGGGCTGGCTGAGTGGAAAAGGTGTTGCGCTGGTGGGACAATGGCGTGCCCGGCGGGCAGGTTGGGAATGTCGAGGCTCATGGTGAGCCCGTGGCGAGTATGACGATGACGATGACGATGATGATATTGTCGTTGATGATGATTAGCAATTAGAATGGCACAAAAAACTGAAACAAACGCTCAACGACCGAAAAAGATGAATGACATAAGAAAAGGTCTGGTGGTGGTGATTGCTGACTCGGCTACTGTTTCCTCAAGAGTGGCACTGTTCTCCAATGTGTTGAGACATTGCACCCATTTTTGACAGCCAGGTCGTCGCCTTTTGAGGTTCCATCACGGCCTTACCAGCGTCGCGAGCACGAGGCTGTAGCGGGTCACTCCGCAGGGCCGCAGTCCCGGATGCAGTACCCAAATTTCGTTTGGTGAAGATCAAAAGCCCCCAGACCCACATGCCGATCACTTGGTTGTCGCGATCGAAAAAATCGCTACCACATCGCAAAGCGCCGGGGTTGGTCCCAGGGGCGCAACAGCGCACAACAGGGGTTGGGGATCAGCAGGGTCTTTTCCGGGGAGGCGCTATCAAAAACCAAGACATGCTGTTTTGGGAACGCCACAGCCAGGCCTTGCCGATTCTGAATGATTCTCTGAGTTTCTTTCATCTTGTCAACTTCGATCCCTCATTGCAATCCCGATCTCGACGACTCGAGAGTGACTCCATTCACAAACGCCTCGCCCTTTGGCGTCGGCCTCACTTTGTCGGGGACTCGAGCCCAGCCCCGAGGAAGCTCCGAGCCGGCAGCCCGGGTTTGGTTCCGTGTCGCTAGTTTGAAATGCATTCCCCTATTCTCCTTCATCAACAAGCTGAAACGGGATAGGTAAATATCACTTGGAAGACGAGAAGTCCTCGCCCCCGGTTCCCCAAGCCGCGAACGCCCGCAAAATTAACCCCTTCGACTCTGGATAGGCAAAATCCAACACCCGTCCCTCACACCTCCCTTCCACAACTTCGTCCTCCTTCGCCCATATATAATCGACGTGCTCTGCCGGGTTCATAATCACAACCGGCGACATTCCACCATCTCCGGTTCTGTCTCCCGGTGAAGCATTCATGTTATTGCCATCACCAACCTGAACCGCAAATGTAATCTTCCTCCACACCCCGGGCGATCCGTCGGCACGTTTCCCCGTAAACTCAACCGTGTCGTCAATCAAGGCGACGTTGGTTGCAGTCAGGCCCGTCTCCTCGTGCAGCTCTCGGCGGAGAGCATCGAGAATAGTGGTGTCGGTGGGGTCAACACCTCCGCCGGGGGTTTCCCATTTGAGGGGGAAGCCGTCGGTAGCTGCACGTTGAACGACGAGGGCGCGAGAGGGGTGGGAGGGGGAGGGCTGGTGGATGGGGATGGCGCTGACGATGAGACCTGCCAAGTGCGGGTGGGTAGTGAGGTAGGCTGAGAGTGAGAGGGTGAAGGGGTTCGACATTTTGATGGATGTTGTGCCTAAAGTCCGATATGATTTTGATTTTTTTTTTGTAAATGTGTTAAAGCTCTCTTTTCTTATGGATCTCATTTCTCTGTGGTTTTCTTTTCTTTTTAAGATAGAGAGCATGGCGGTGTGGAATTTTTGTTGCCTGATTGGACTTTGCGTCACCTCTAGGCAGACAGAAACTTTGGTGTTTGTTGTCCCCTAATAGGGGGAATGACGCGCGTTAGTGGGCCGCTGAATCACCCCCCTGCCCGACGAATCAGATCAATCAACAACTGAGTGACACAACTCTTGTCAAGCTCTAGGTGCGGGCGGTCCCATGGCCCTTTGGCGGTTGCAGTTGAGGAGCCATGAACCCCGTCTATCGTAGTCGCCCGGGTTGAGGCTGTACTGCGCCCCAAACATGTGGCCTTTCCAGGTCCTGTTCACAAATACGTTGTCCTCTGAGTAGCCATTGTTCGACGCACCCGCATTTGGATTGGCTCCGTCGCGCAGGACCCCCAACTTCGCAACAAAGTCTGTTTCGTTTGCGAAATGCTCCGTCCTGCAGAAAAGTTCCTTTGCTACCACGCGCTGCCCTCCGACTTCATAACCAGGCCCTTCAAAAGTCCAGTGGATACTTGGGTTGCCAAAGGTGAACACGCAGAGATGCTTCTTCATCTTCCGGAGGATGCCTTGATTCTGTCCGGCAACGAGCTCTTGTAGCACGAGCCGAAGAACCAAGCAGCCCTGAGAATGAGCGACCATGACTATGGGTCCCAATTCTTTCTCTGGCTTTTTTAGGATGCTCTCCAAGCGAGTGTAAAGGACTCTCTGGGCAGCGGCGCAGCTCCTTGTCGCTTGAAGCAGACTATCCTGACTCGACGTGCTGCCCGCTTCTCGGTCACTTCTCTGACCGCCACATTCGACCAAGTCCCAGAGAAGTCCGTCGCCCCTGTTAAAGATTCCGGTAACCTCTCTCCCATATGCGTCTGACAGCTTCTTGCAGGCGAGGCCCAGCCAGTAGTATTCCCCGCCGATGCCGTTGATGAAGAGCCAGTGCTCGTCAGGTCTAGCCTTCACCCCGGACGGCGGACTTTGGATGTGATGGTCAAGGGCCATGTCAGGGTTGGGTACCAGGTCGCTCTCCAATGTTGTTTCTTCAGTCATGTCAATGTCGGCCAAAGTCCGAACGGTCCTCGATTTTCGAAAGATAGAGACCAAGGATTTGACCAATCTTTGAACTTGACATACGATGCCGTGACGGTTCATCGGATTCGCAACGTCCAGCTCATTGTACTCTCTTTGCGACGCGTTTCCCAAATCGAAGCCATTTGCAGCGATGAGGCCTTTCGTGCATTCGAGAATATCAACAAGGAAACTGATCAACTCGGTGCGCTGGCCCCACACAAGCTCCAGAGTCGGCGCGTTGACATTGTTACCGAGGATTCCATTGCGAATGACTGGCAGTTGCCCAAAACCTTTTGCAAACGCAGTGAAGATAGCCACAGCGATTTCGCCTGTTGCTTTCAGAAGCGCTTCAGGTGTAGCCCGTCGTACCGCGTCTCCAGCGAGTTTCAGAGCGGCGTCAGCGACTTGCCTTGGGAGTCCTCCGGCATTTTCGTCGACAAAGTGCGAGATGTGATCCATAATATCTCTGGCAGCTAGCAGGGGAGTTTCCCACTGGCCCGCATCGTTACCCGCTCCGCCCAAGAGGCCCGTCACGTACCCAAAAAAGCTGCCGATAGCATTTCAAATAGGGCTTAACACCCAACCGGTTATGCCGCCGTTACTGTTGGTCGATCCCACCATGCTGAAAACTGGTTGTTTCGAGGCTAGACTGGTGGCTTATGACTGGTTTGCGGTGACTAGGAATACTGGAGGTCGAAGGAGCGAAAAACACAAGGTGGAACCTGGGCGAAGGAGTGAACACTAGGTTTTTGTCTGCGAATACTGGAATGTGCCTTCGATTGACGGTGTGGATCCCGAGGCAGCGCCATTCTTTGTCAAAACAGAAGCCGAAGTTGCATGCGTCGAGGCTGTGGTCGAAATCGCACGATATTCCTCGTCCGGAAATCCAGAGTCAGTTTTCAGGTAAGCAGAAAACCCAGAACCAGATCCCGGTGGTGGATGAATGTGCTGAATGCGTGATGTGGCGGTGGCTCGGCGTTGCGTTGGCTGATCATCTGCAACTTGTCAATTTGCATTCGTCCACCGACGCAAAGCCCGCATCATAGTTACCATTTCAACTTGAATTTCATTCTGCTGGCACTTCTTTGAACTGGCCGGATTGGGCTCTTGAGTTGGTGATTTCTCCTTGCGTCGAAACTTGGGCGTGATGATGCGGTTTGCGTCGGCTGCTAGAACCGAGGGGCCATATGTTTCGCCGAGCATCGTCATCAAACAGAAGCGGGAGAATCGACGGCATGCTTTCGGTGATGGTCGAGAAAGTGTCGCCCAATCAGCCAGGTCGTCTGGCTGTCGGGCTGCGCAGAAACCAGCAAAGAGTGCTCTTGCATGTGGAGGCCCTGCTGCGTTCGAGAACGCGCCTGGAGAGAGCGACGCGTCACCTAGTGGCTCCCGTCGCTCCACCACATCACTCCCAGCTTTTCAGACTTTTCAGACTGGGAAGGCGCGACTGCTAGATAGGCACCCGCCCGCGACACCGTGACCCAAAGTTGCACTCCTAATTAGGTGGGTAGGTAGGTACCAAACGCTGAAATTTGCATCGACAGAAACAAGGTCAAAAAGACCAAAGGCGTGTGTGGTCCCTCCGTGCCTTGAAAATGCTAGAAATTGTCAAATTATTGTTCTGTCTACTTCTCATCTACAGCCCACGCAACTCCTCGAACATGTTAAATCTCCACCCCCCTCGCCTTCAGCTGCTTGTAGTAACGGTGCATGATCGGCGCACCTCCCGGCAGCGCATCCAGCCAGCCCTCAACCTCCTCCTTGATCGTCTGCTGCTTGGTGCAAGCGACGGCCGCCTCGGCGCTCTGCGTCTTGAGCTGCGAGCATCGGTCACCAGAGCAGCGCGCGTCGAGAGCCTTTTGCAATGAGTCGCCCTTCCAGCCAAAGACGTAGTCGCCGTGTTGTCCGAAGCCGAGGCTGTTATTTGTGCGTCAACAATTGGTGATCAGGATGATGAGAGGGAGAAAAAAAAACTCACTTGTCGCCCATCGAGTACACAAGAGGCTGCTTGCTCATGCCTTCCTCCCACACGTCCTTCAACTTGGGCGTGTCCCACATGACCTCATACATGAGCTGAGGCAGACGCACGGGGTGAGATGCCGGACAGGGGCCAGTCGACTCGAAGGAGCCGCTCGAGGGGTAGGCGACGTGGCCCTTGTGGTCGGGTGAGTCGAGGTTCTTACCATCCCAGCATCTGTTTTTTTTTATCTCTATTAGTAACCATTCGATTGCAAGAAACAGGGAGAGTCAAAAACTCACGTAGGGAAGGTCACAGTGCTGCGGATACCACCGCCGCAGTACTTGTTGGGAAGCGAAGCAGTGTCATCGCCAGTGCAAGGAGCGCCGCCAAAGGGTCGCTGGTCATAGTTGGGGACGCAGCGGTGGCAGATTTGTCGCTGCATGCCGGATTGAGCCTCTTGGTTGGGATCACCAGCGAGCATACGGAAGCCCTGGAATGTCTTAGTATCTGTTTCACTCAAGATTCGATACTTTCAGGAAGAACTTACAGGCTTAAAGGCAGTGACCTTGGTCTTGCCATCATACGGCGGGATATAGTAAACCGTCACACCCTCCTTCCCGCGCAGACCCAGGTTGACATATTGGGGCACACGCTTGAAGCTTCCGTTCTTGTGGTGGAAGTACAAGTTGGCGGTCCAGTAGTTGGAGAAATCCTCGCTAAAAGTGCAGCTCGTGCAAGTCGACTTGGTTGGCGGGTCGTACTCGACGGGGGTCATGGTTGCGTTGAACGAGTTACCTCCGACAATCTGGTGCAAATGTGTCGACTGCAGCATGCCGGGGTTCACGAGAGGGTCGAGACGCTCAACCACAAGCTGGTTGCACTGGAAACGCATCATGGCCGCCTGCGCAAACTGCGCTGCCGCCTCCCGCGCAAAAAGCGCCGCGACGATGGTGCCCTTCATTTTTTGTGTCTCTTTGTTGTGTCTGATTGGCTGAACGAGAGAAGAAGATGAGGTCAAGTCAAGAAAACAAAACAGAATCTAGCCTTGGAGAAGGAAACAAGATCGACAGAACGCGAACCAAAATTTGGTATGGGTATCTCTTCCCCCTTATATCGACCCGGTTTTACCAAGTTGACAAACACACTGACGTGGACTTTATTCTAGTCCTGCTCATTAAGCCCCTGTGCCCCCCTGGCTCCTCCCACTTAAACATCGTGCCGGATTCCGTTAGTAACTCTTAACTTGTGGGTGAACTGCCGCATATTGAAGTACGCGGTGGATAAATGTGGGCTAAACAACGGCGGCTGTCGAGGTTTGGTGTAAGTGCTATAGCAGCCAATCTATCCGAATGAATTCTTCCGCTCAACCCCACCGCTCGGCCTTATCAGCCATTCACATTGAGGCTTGCCAACTGGACTGGTCTGGTCCAACAAACCTTTTTGTAGGAAGCAATCACAGGACCCGGTTTTAGCATTGGCAGTAATCTTGTCCCTTGGGTAAGGGGGCAATATCTGGACCTTTTGTCACCGACTTGGATGATACCCCCCTTTACGTCGATTTGCGCGCGTACCGGCTGGTGGGTGGCGGCCAAGAAGAACATTCTAGATACCAAAGAACAATAAAATATTCTACGCCGCCGGAGTTGTCCCGAACCAAATCACCTCGCCAAGATGAGTGGGAAGGAAAAATGCATCTATTCCGAGAACCACATATCTTCAGCCAAGCTTCAAGGTTGATAGCAAAACATCTCGGCAACGGGCTTCGGCACATGATGGCTTTTAATGCCAGGCTGGCTCTAGTCGCTCGCCAGGATAGATATGCGTGGACTGAAGTGGGCGCACCGGGGAGCGGGTGAGCTTAACACACGAAGCCATTTGATCATATCCCGTCTTGTCAGACGCTCACCGGATGGGGGCAAAGTAAACCTCAACTCCTGAAATACATGAATGAATGAATGAATCCCGGGATTCGATCCTCCCGAACATTGACTTTTACCTGCCCGTATAGTGCTACATGTAGGTGCCTACCTACCCTCACGAGAAAAAAACACCCCCAAATCAGCCCCTCCTTCCCCTCCCCGTATTCTAATACATACTGTATCTTACCTAAACCCACAAAGTGGCAAGCGCACACACAATCCCCGGGCCGTGGGTTCACTTTGCGTGACGGACGGGAGCCAGGGGGGGCAACCTTCAAAGTGCCTACCTGCTCAAGGTGGCGCCAAATGCGGGTACTTCCCCCCCTTCCCCCTTCCCCAAGCGCTTTTCTTCAATTCTCATCTGTTTTATTAATTTATTAACCGTTATAGACTATGCCTATAGTATATACTATTTTGTGATGCTAATCTGTTCATTTCTAGAACCATTCTAGAACCCCGTTCATCAACCAGACCCCTGCCCGCGTATGTCCTCCGCCTCCAGTGCTGGCCCTCTTCCCACTCTAATTGATCCCAGTCCAGTGTAGTCCAGTCCCACTCCAGTCTGCCAGGCCCGTCTAGTCCAGTATGTCTGGTCGGGGGAAAAGGAATTATTAGCCGAGAATTCTTGTTTAACAAAACCAAACTTCTAAGAGAGAGAGAGAGAGAGAGAGAGAAAACGGTCACGGATATCCGAATGCATACATATCTGGTTGCAAAATAGTCTGCGACTGCGACTGCGACTCCGACTTGCAATTGGATTGGTGCGGATCAATGACACCGTGGTACATTTTGATGTAGCTCTGCAACTATTTCGTACATCAAATAGACTTGGCCTTGTAGAATACATCAAATGTAATAATACATGTATTGCATGTTGCTGTGACCAAGGTGTCCACTCGTTGCGATGCATGTGCTGTCCATGTTTTGACGTTTTGATGGTGTTCGTCACTCTTCATTCGGGGGCAAGAGGCGAGAGTGTCTTCGGCTGAGTGATTTCATCGATGCATGCATTCATGGCATTGAGCGAGTTAAAAAAAAAAAAAAAGGATTACAGGACTCTACTGCGATTAGACTTTCGAGATGCTCATGCAGTCAATGAACGAAGGGGGAGACACTCAGAGCAAAAAAAAAATAAGTTGTTGCAAAGGCTCAGGAGATTAAGAACTCTACCCCGCACTGCGGCATTTATATACCCCATTCTGCCAAACTCTCCCATCGAAGCCCTCACCTACGGCAGGTGCCCACACCTGCAAATCTTCCGTAGTATAGTGGTCAGTATGTGAGCTTGTCAGTCGACTTCGCTCGAGACCCGGGTTCAATTCCCGGCGGGAGAGCTTCTTTTTTCGTCTTTTTTTAATTTTTATTTTTTTATTCGCTATCTTTCACTATTCCCTCACCTCCCCTCCCTATCCGTTCTGCACTGCTTTCCCTCTTTCTTTTTTTCTTCGTCGGTGTCGTGCACCGATCGATCAATCACTCACGTTTTCACCGCCAGCGACCAGCCCTACAAAATGGCCAATAATGACTCAGCCTCCTCCAAGCGAAACCAGCTGAACCACATGGCGCCATGGCGCCGTGAAAAATCACACAATTGTTGCAGGGCGTCGCCAGCACTCAATAGTTCGCGCCGCTGGCCATTTCGAGACATGCCCACGCTTCGCGAACCACAAGCCCCCACCCGTGCATAAAGCCCTTGAGCCCCACGAGAGGCCTCTGGAGCGATGCCACTGGCTGAAGCCCGCTATTGACGCAGAGCAACCTGTTGTTGTCACTCAAGGGGACATCGCAACACGGCCAAGCTAGCAAGCGAGTGGCTAGTTCTGCCAGCTGAACTTTTTTGGTCCTGCTGCTGCCACGAAAGACCCGCCACGACACAGAGCCTTATGAGCATAAAAATGCTCGAGCCCAACTGTGCATTTTAAAAGCGCAAAAATGTCATGCTGCTAGGTTTTTTTTTTTACGTCGAGAATTTTCTTTAGATTGCATTTGCATTTCTTAACGGTGTTTTTCTCGTGACCATGACTGGAATGGTTACCCTAACCCTTTCGGCAAGACAGCAAGCATGGTCCACCATGGACGGCGTAGCATCAAGACCACCAAAAGGGGGAGTTCAGGCTCCGGCGGAATGGAAAGGATCACCGGCAAGAACCCGGCTACCCGACTGCCGGGAACTGTTGCCACCCCGAACGACATCAAATCCCACGCCTTCAGTCTGGCTGCATGAGCCTGCGTGTTCTTGCAAACCCGGCGCCTTCAACGGCCAACAACAACAGGAGGATGAAGCGCTGGCAAAGCGTATTTTGGTTGCCTCCGAGACATACCGGACTCGAAACAAGCAGGCGGCACTTGCAGCGACCAAACCAAAGAAGACGCGACGGCGATACTCGGGCGTCATTTCCGTGTCGTGGCTGTTCCCTTCGGCGCCAACACGTCTTCCAGCTCAGATCGAGGAGCTATGTACGGCGTGCTCATCCCTCGACATTGACAAAGTCACACGTCTCCTCGAAAACAAAACGCCTATCAACACCCCTACACGGAACGGCGCAACCCCGTTAATGGCTGCCGTGCGCGCCCCAGACGCCTTCCACCGGCCAAGGTCCCACCTTGCTCTCATCACTTTCCTCCTCGACTGCGGCGCGGATCCCAACGCCATGACGACAACAGCGGCACACACGTACCCCACCAGCATCCTCGCATCCGCCTGCACGCTTGATCTCCCAGATATTGTCCGACTCCTTCTCTGTCGGGGCGCTGCCGTCGACACACCACTTACTTCCTCGGGCCTGACGGCTCTCCATATGGCCAGTCTCGCGGGCCACGCCGCCTGTGTGGACATCCTTACCAGCCACGGGAATGCTAACATCGACGCAACGTTTGATATTCCCCGCGCAACGCATCTCGGCCCAGCGGTGCTGCGACGATCTTCAGCGCGGGCATCGGCGCCAACGCGAGATGTCACGGCGCTGCATCTCGCGTGCGATAATGCCGCGTGTGCGGCGTCGCTGCTCGCGAAAGGTGCGGACTCCTCGGCTAGGGATAGCAATGGGCGAACGCCGCTGCATTGGGCGGTCTATGCGGGTAATCCCGGGGTGGTGGCCCGTTTGCTCGGGGCGGGTGCCGATGCCGATGCGGTAGATCGGGATGGGGCGACACCGTTGGCGATGCTGGTGGAGATGATTGAACGGGATGCGGCGGGCGATGCGGGGCCTGAGGTCATGGGGTTATTGTTGGGGCATTGCGCCGATGCGAATCGAAGGGGTCCCGGCGGTGGGGGAATGAGTTTGCGGCATCGCGTGTTGATGGTCGAGCGGTGGAGGAGAGCATATGGGCCTGTTCTGGAGAGGTTTTGATCATCCCATTCCGTGTTGTGGGCGGACCCGGTACCGTGCGGCCGGATCAGGTTTTTCGGCGGCGCGTGACGAGAAATATGTGATGATGGGATGTGAAAACAGCTACCAAGTGACGTAGTTTGGCGTTGGGTTTATGGTGTTCCACAATGGATGAGCCATTCGACTTGGAGTGAATCCGGGGATCCTGCACTCCGAGATTGGATAGAATCAGTGGTAGAGAATCTAGAGCGATCATGCCTCAGCTGGCCATTTTCAACTATAAAGAGGGCAAGAATCTGCGGTGTGATAAAGTTCTCACCTCAGCCTGGGCGTCCCCTCGCGTGTCTACCAAGTAGGATTCTCTTTGCAGAAGTCCGAGCTGCCGGGCCCTCCGTGCCGCGAATCAAACAACGCCAAGACGGCGACACTGCCCTGTTCGTCTAGGGCTGACGGCACCGATTGGTGAAGGTAACGCGCGACCAGCTCGTTCTGGTTCGCGAGGCGTCCGTCTGGGGCCTAGCCGTTGTTCATAAACGGTCGCAACCCCGCGACCGCTTTTTCTGTCTTCGGTCCCGGTTCATCCAGCGCGAGCCCGGCTTGAAGAACGACATTAGAATTGTCGTAGAGAGACTGAGGCGGACAGCTATCATCACCGATCGCACGATGACCGCAATCGAGCTCATCACCTCCTTGGTGGCGGCTTGGTTGGTGTATACCGTATTGAAGGTGCGTAGTTTCAAGAGGAAAAATGTCCCCATCTTCGCTTCACGCCCGTAAATTTCATATCCTGGCGGCTGACAGAAATTTTCACACAAGGTCGTTCTTTCCGGCTTGCGTGGCCCGCTCTCGCACCTTCCTGGACCTTGGCACACGCGCTTCACAAATTTTGTTTCGCTCAAGCACCGACTTTTGGGCACCAAAACGCAATGGACGCACTCGATGTTGACGAAATACGGCCCCGTTGTCCGTCTCGAGCCCAATCAGATCGCCGTGGGTGATCCAGATCTTTGGGAAGAAATCAACCGTATGGGTAGCCCTTTCCGCAAGACGCCATTCCACGAAAAACTGCGAATTGGGCCTGACCACATGCTTTTCAGCATGACCGATGTCAAGCAGCATTCGAATCGCCGTCGCCTGTTTGCGCGCGCCCTCAGCATGGATGCACTGCGGAAGAACTGGGAACCCCAGGTGCGTGCCAAGGTTGAGCTGTGCATCGATCAGATCCGTGCTCAAGCGCAGCATGGCGTCGCCGATGTTGTCCGGTTGTTTCGCCTTATGGCCGGCGACACGATTGCCCTGCTGTCCTTTGGTCAGTCGTTTGACATGCTGGAAAATGGGGTGGACTCCGAAAACGAGTACTTCAAGGCGCTCGAGGACGCTGGTGTCTTCATCGTGCTCAAGGACATCCTGCCATTTTTGATCACGCTGGCTCCGATTCTTCCCTGGAAACGCCTACGCCAGATTGTAAACGCGGACAAGTTGATCACCGAGAAAGGCTCTATCGCGGTTAACAACCTGCGTGACAAGCGGCTCGACCGACCGAATTTGTTCAGCAACATGTTGGCTGCGGCAGAAAAGGGCGAAGACAAACTACTCAGCGATGGTGCCATTCGGTCCGAGGCAGCCGGATTCCTGCTTGCCGGGTCGGATACCACGGGCGCCGCCATGGTCTATGTTGTCTGGGCCGTTCTTAAGCGGCCAGACCTGCAGAAGCGGCTGGAGGACGAAGTGGCTGCGCTGCAACCGGATTTTACCGACAAGGACCTGGAGCAGCTCCCGCTAATGAATAAGGTCATTGAGGAGGCCTTGCGACTCTACAACCCCGCTTCCGGGTCCATCTTGCGCAGGGCGCCGCCCGGAGGAGTGACTTGGCATGGCTACCACATTCCTGCCGACACCATCATCGTGACACAGCAGTGGACCCTGGTGCGGGACGAAAAGCTTTTCCCTCATGCAGAAAGGTATAGCTCCCAACGAGAGACACAGTATTCGCACGGTTGGGGTCCAGACAAAGTGCTGACGCTAGTTATGATTCTGGTGTGACAGGTTCGATGAGACACGGTTCGACCACGCCACGGAGAGACAGCGGCGCGTTGCACAACCGTTTGGACTTGGCGCCCGCAGCTGCATCGGCATTCATCTGGCCAAAATGGAGATGCGGCTCGCTACGGCTCTCTTCTTTCGGAAGTGCAAGGGGGCTGTCCTAGGCCAGGAGATGACGGATGACATGATGGAGCAGCTCATGAAGTTCTTTACCTATCCGAAAGGTAACCGTTGCGACATCACGCTATATGAGGGCAACTGAGAGAAGCGAGTATGATGTCAGAACACGTAATGTCCCTATTTCGAGAGCCCATACCAGTACCGGTACTAGGCGCATCGATATTGTTGCAAAGCGAGAAAAACAAGAACCAGAGATACCCTTCCTTGGTGGCACCACGCCGACCGAATGACACAAGGTACCTGGTCGTACGACGAGTGCAGCAGTCCAACTGCCCAGATTCTGTCAGAGAAAAAGAAAGAAGAAGCAACCAAAATGACGTGCCGAGGTGACATTCGCATTACCATTCCTGCAGAAACTGAGCTTGTTGTTCGGGGCAGGCCTTTGCCCCGAGTTACACAAGGGGCGTACGACGTTGGGCGGACATATGCTCATCCACTAGGAACGGACGGCCCGATGCACACTCCCGCCTTTCGAACCAAGAGAAGCAGAAAAAGGAAAAAAAAGAAACAGGTGGGAGCTTGGACCCCCGCCAGCGACGGCCTTGGCATATGCAGCCAACTGTGGGAGATGGGTCTATGCAGCAGGGTGAGAAACGGAAAAGTGCCGGCCGAGAACAGGGTGATGGAATGGGCCGCTGTCACGGTATCCCGGCCGAGCTACGGGACTGCGAGTTGTCCTGTTGTGCTGTAGGGAGGTAGCAATGCAGTGGATGCGAACCTATGACTTTCCAGGACTTTCCCAGGAGCCCCCCACCGGTCAACTCTGATAATCTGCAACACCGCTCACCGGTCTACCATGCAGCGCATCGGCTCGGGTCCCAGGGAGAAGAATGAGGCAATAAAATGGTTGACCGTTACCTTATCTATACCTAATACCGAGCGAGCCATGTACCTACTACTGCCGATCGCACAGACGGCAAAGTTACCCCCTATTCTTTTTTTTTTTTCTTTGCAGACTCGCCTCTTTTTTTTTTTGTCTTGTCCCTTTTCCACCAGACACACTCCATACTTCGCGCGCGTCTCTCAACGTAACATGCCATTCACCAACAAATCGTACATGGTTCGGGCATTGCCCGCTCTTTTCTCCATTCGGCCCCAACTCCCGAGGGTACTTCGTACCTGTTGAACGGCATGCAGTTGCATCTTGTCTCCCATTGTCTGTCCGTCTGCGGGACCGACTTTGTGGAGTTCCAATGCCATGGCCCTTTTTTGCCCCCCTTTTGTTTCTTAAACAAATTATTTGATAGTGTGTTAAGTGACAGTATAAATACTCGGCCCACGACACTTTTTTTTTTACTTTGAACAAGTAAAGCAAAACTCCAAGAACAAAGTCCAGACATTGACAACAAAAGAAAGACAGCACGAGAGACTACTTTTATTACTGATCAGATTAATTCCCATCCATCATGCACTCATCCAACGCCAACAACTCGTCGAAGGACTTGGTCCTTCAACAACAAGCAGTTGTCCCAGAGCCCCGGAATCACATGGTATGTTGTGGCACACACACAAGCACACACACACACACACAATTGGATCGGTTCCGCTTTATTTTTAAAACAAAAAACGAGATCCTTTTGTTTTCGTTGATCTGACAGAGATACTCCCGTGTCAGCTTCCCGGAGTGCGCTGCCCTACCTGCGCCGCCAACGGCCAAGAGGTCTGGGTGATCCCCGGACGGGCCTGCGGGTACTGCCGAACCCCTGCTCCTTCGCAATAAATAAGCAGAACCAGAACCAGAACCAGAACCAGACCTGACGGACTACGGAGACCACGCAAGGTCAGATCAGATCTCTGCCCCCTTCGTCTCTTTTTGAGAGAGGCGGGCGGGGGCAAAGAGAGCTATCATCACTACCTACCGACCTACCTTGGCTACAAAAAAACATTATGAAATGAAGAGACGACGAGCATCATTTTTTTTTCGGGATTTTCTTTTCCCTCTTTTCTTTTTTTCCTTTTCTGGAGGGAAGGCGGAAAACAACACCCAGGCAACATGAACACAGACACACACAGACACACACACACACACACACACACACACACACACAAACACAAACACACACACACACAGCATGCATGCATGGGATGGAATGAAAAGAAGACGGCGGTTATCGTGATTTTTGCGCTTTCGCTTTTTTCTCCCTCTTTATCTTCATCTTTTTTTTGGCTCGGTTCTAGCTAGGTACGACAGGGCTGGCTTCGGAGCTATAGTTGCGGAATGGGGAAAAACTATCTAGGGTTTTGGTTCAGTACAGAGAAAGACAGATAACATGAACACAGACTGAAGAATCTTTGTTGAGCCAGATAGTTTACAGCTAGAGAGTCAATTTTTTTTTCCCAGTGAGAATCGAGCAGACTTGTGAATAAAATTCCGGAGTGCCAGATATATCTCCCCGAACATGCCAGCCGGCTCAACCACGGAAGGATCATAAAGATAGCTGGGGGGCTGGAGGAGTGCAGATAGTAAGGAAAAGAAGTGGGTAGTGGCCATGGCTGCATTCCTCAATTCGATTGCACTTCCCGATCTAGAAATCCGCAAATCCTATGCCAGATTCAAGCCTCATAATGTGTGTCTCGCCTGGTCTTACTCGACACACGCCCCC
>Ga0247765_1001005_pt1 | contig 16601 bp, 12 predicted proteins | sample UWRJL106311C6_FD_179949 | JGI IMG/M metagenome (GOLD analysis project Ga0247765, IMG submission 179949) | Plant litter microbial communities from Arlington Agricultural Research Station in Wisconsin, United States - UWRJ-L106-311C-6 | ecosystem: Environmental > Terrestrial > Plant litter >... | reverse complement strand
TGACGCACGCCCCCCCCCCCCCCCCCCCGGTGACATTATTGGTATTGGCTATATATGTGTGTACAGAACCAACGCTGAATAGATCAGCATCATGGCCCAAGAATACGACGCCGAGTTGAGCTCATCCCCAATGAATAGTGTGGCGGCAATTGATATCACACACACACACACACGCTTTGCCGTCAAATGATACGTCCAACCATAGTTCCCTTTGCGGCCAGATGTCTCTCCTGTATCCGACCAGCGCCAACCCTCTGATAGCCACCCATGAATGTTTCCTTGACGACAAGAACATAGAGTTCGACATCGCCCGGCAATGAGCCGATGCTGGTCCTAGATCTACCAACCACGACGACACTTGCCAACTCCTCGAAATCGACGGCCCCGGGATTGTCGATGCTCAGCCTCCATGGCTCTCTCTGGATTTCGGCTGCGCAGAGCGCGCTCACGCTCACGTTCAATTCCCTGACGGAACTCTGGCTCTTGGCTGGAGCCGTGGTGGCAACAGATCCCCGCGCTGGAGGGAAGAAGATGCAATTATTCCATTCTACCCCCTGGTTTGGGACTTTGAGATACTCGATGGCGCCGTCGTAAGCCATCCATGACCATGATGGGATGCTGCGCTTTTTAGGGTACTTGATCCGTCTGAGAGGCTTCTCCGCCGCGCGCTGCCACAGGAGGCTGCGGTGGAGGTAGCACTCCATGACTCCATACGCCGTGATGCCGTCGAGGTTTTTTGCGAGCCTCCTTTCGAGGCCTGAAATGGCTACCGACTTGTCTGCAGCCACCGTGAGGTTCATGGCCGAGTACGTCTCAAAGAGCTTCTGGAGAAGCGCTGCCCTGTCCGCCGGGTTGCGTTTCAGGATCACCTGGGGGAACTGCGGGTCGCCGAGGAGGGCCGCTTTGGGACTGTCGGAGCCAAAATTAGCCTCTGGTGCGAGAGTACCTAAGGTCCGGTAGAGGCCCCGGCAGGCCACATAAGATGGAGGTACTCACTTCCACAGCCAGGTCATAGTTTCACATCGTACGCCACCACCGCATTCGAAGTACGTCTGGTTGGAGGTGAAGTAGAGGGTCCGGCGAGACAACACTCTTTCCTGAAGCACCCACCCTCTTCGGTTGACTGGGCCCTCCTCCACATCGGCGCGGAAGTCGTCGACAATTTCGGAGAGCCAAAGGGGGCCCGCGGCGCTAGGCGCATTTGGGACGGGCATGTAGTCCCGACTGGGCCGGGCGTGGAGAAAGCCGTCGTGGAACGACCTGGCCGAAGTGGCCGAGATGGTGCAATACGCCGAGCTGAATACCGATTCCATGAGCGCAGCCTCCTTCTCCCAGTCCTCTTCGTCCCGCTGAATGATACAAAGCGAGTCGATCCAGAGGTAGCGCTTCCCTAGCTTCCGTGTGGCGGCAATGGCGTCCTGGAAGGTCCGAGGAAGATGTGCGAAAACGACCTCTTGGCAACGCGCCTCCACGTTTCCCCGGTGCGTGCAGACAGCCTTCCATTCCGCCTCGCTCGGGACCCCCCAGCAGTGCGACAAGGCTACGTACTCGTACCGATCGGATTCCTGGGTGCAGTGCAGCCGGATGGGGCACGAGCTGCTCGGGCCAAAACCAAGATCGAGAACCCTGGTCGGGAGGAAGGGAGGATCGCGTACACCCGGCGGCTTTCCGCATCCGAATTTGGCGTGGTCATGGTCACATTCATTGATCCATTCCCTCAGAGGGGAAAAGTCGTAATCATGGCCGGCCTCGGGTAGGGATGGATAACCCACCTGTATATCCTTGAATTCGCACAATTCTCTCTCGGCGCAGATGCGCAGCGCCGGCCGAGTGCTGTGGTCGGCCTTGAGGTTGGTCCCGTCTCTGTATATCATGATTGGTCGTCCCGAGGATGGGAGTCCGACCCGCTTGAGCGAGCGTCCTAGCATCCGGCAGAGGCGGCAAGTTCCGGATGCGCCCCTGAGCTCTGCTGGATTGATGAAGTGCTGGAAGCGAGGAGCCAGAGGATTGAGAGCCCGGCATCGCTCACAGAGCATAACCGACGCTGGTGGCACCGGTTTTGATCTTGACTCGTCTGCTCGCCCGAGGAATCCCGAAGCGGCGCTATTTTCGATGACCCGAAACCAAGCATCGCTATCAGCCCCCATATATATCTCGTGGGCCACGTCGAGCAAGTCCAGGGGGTCATGGAGTGACTAGGTATTTTAGGCTGAGTCAGTGATCCCTGCAGGTATGGCCTCCCTCCTGCCACTGAGCCAATTATAATTATCTCCTTCCACCTTCCACAGCAGACATACCTCGGGTTTAACTTCTCGGGCTACCAGAAAGCCAAAGTCTGGCAGAATTTGGGTGCCCTGCGGGGAGATCAACGCGCCCCCATCATCCTCGCCACAATGACCATGCTCGGCGCTAAAACAGCCATAGTCAGTGATTTGTTGCTGCTCAGGCTCTCCGGCAGGGATGGAATTCCTAAAGGGCAGTCCAAGGCCTCCCGCAAAGGCATGTGCATCCAGTCTGGATACGGCGTGGTCTTTTAGGTGCAACCCTACCCAACTCTCGAAATCGGCGAGTTCATAGAGCAAGAGCGACTTTGGTGCATGTGAAACTCGGTGTGCGGCAGCGACTGCTTGTCGTTCGTCCGAAGAAGGTTGTGGTCCTTGCCATTTGCCGTGCTGGCGTCACTCGAGACGGGGGATCCCGCCGTGGCCATTTTCAGATAGGGCCGGAGAGTTTTCAAGGTCCAATCCGTATCTGCTGCAAAGTCCAGCGACCCTAGTGGAAATAAATCCAGCAAGGTGCGGCCTTTGTCTTGGACGCCGGCCCAGAATGTCTCGAGTGTCAGCCGTGTATCCTGCATGATCTTGTCGGCGGCGTGGAGCCATGGTGCTTCGGACAGCCCCAGCTTCAAGATGCGGCGAGAAATCTTGGCCAGCATCATGAACAGCATGTCGTGAGGCAGACCAAGGGCCACGGCCTGTTCCAGAATCTCGCACATGAAGAAAACTATAAATCCCTTGTACATGTTGCGCGGGGAGTTACCCTGCAGAGATACGGGCTCCATTGTCAACTGTATCGACACCCGGAGGAGGAGCCACAAGGCAATTTGGTGACACCCATCGTCCGTCACGTGATTTCTTCGCAGTTTCTTGGAAATCCCGGCCGGGTGGAGGCTGGCAATATCAGCATTCCCGCCCAAGTGATTTCTGAGGCCAGTGATTATCGCGGCAAGGCTGGGACACATCTTATCATATTCTTGCCGTATGCTCCACCTACCAACGGACTTGGCAAGCGGATCCACTCGATGCACGCGCCATGAGAAAGTAGCATGCCCAACATGTCTGATCGCAGCAGCTGCTGAAAGGCCAAAAAACTGCCGATATTTTTTGCCCTCCGCTTGAGGGATGCAGTTACTGCTGGCGGCAAGATCAAAAGCCTGGAAGTAACCGTAATCAGGTCTTCCGCGGTGTGTGATGAGGAAACCTTCCCGTTGCGCCATAAACAGGATGTTGGAGACGTCTGCCGTGTCCGGGCTGTCAGCGCTCCGTCTGGTAATGACCTAGGAACATTGGCGCTGGCTGGGACACTTACAGCCTCCTGCCATCTGCTTCAGCTCCTTCTTTAGCGTGGCCGCACGGAGATAGCCACCCACGTGGCGAGTTGATATCATCCGCTGCACCATGACAACGCAGCTGGCGACTCCCTGCAGGTTTGGGATGCTGGGATCCACGGCCCGGTCTGCGCCCTCGTACAGCTGCTGGAACTTTTCCAGAGCATACTGCACATACTGTAAGAATGCTCTTTCGTGCGACGCGACCATGTCGATGCTCTTCGCAACCTCCAGAGCGAAGACAAGCTCGATGATATTGACGAGGATCTCTCTATTGAGAGCCACAGGCGGCGAGACGTTTGATTGGCCTGCTGGTAACCGAGCACCTTCCATGTTGGCGGTTCAACCATGGGATTCCGAGGAAAGACTTGAGGGCGGGAATATATGGTCTGTGATTGTTGCCTAGGCCTCTGCGTTCCTTATTCTACCTCCTGTTTTGGTTTCCTCCAACGTCGGGGGAGCACAGCTTGGAAGTCTCGGACGCACCTTACCTAATCTCCCAATACAATGCTTTCGGTTGCTGCGGTTGGGCATCCATGCATCCGTGCTCAGTTGCAACAAGAGCCTAGCGGCTGCAGCTAGTTATCGAATAAAGCGCGCCGAATGGCTAGATTTATTTCCGAAGAAGTCACAATGTCCAATAGAGCCCTTTCGAGGCGTTTGCCACCCTCCAGTTTGTCCCCTATCGGTGACACGCAGGTGGGGCCTCGAATATCATATTTGATATCTATCTGCCTTGGGGCATTTTGCCTTTTGCTCTTCCCTCTACAACTGCCAAACAACGGAAGGCTATTCCCGTCGGTGCCCACCGCCAGACTGGACCCCAGGCACGTAATCTTGGGCAGCCGTCATCGCCTACCATGCCCGATGCGAGCCCTCCCCCGGAGGACCCCCGGAGGTCTGATCACTATCAGCAGCCACGAATTTCAAGCATCCTCGGAGGGCAAGAGAGTGATGACAGACGGCTGGCTCAGATGTGCGGCAAGCTCTCCGATATCATCAAGAAGTACAACGAAGCGGCAGAGACTGCATACAAAAGTAGCCCAGAGTCCACTTCGGTCATGCTCCTCACCATCATGGAACTCTGGGTGGCATGCGATATTATCGCGACCAAAACATGCCCTTTGCTCCTAGATTATTCCGTGGTCTTTTTGCCAGGACTACTTGACCCGCTCGTGCTCCCCAAGAAGGAGCAGATGGATCGACTCGCCAAAGTCGAAAATTACCTGGCGTATCGGGCTTCCAATGCCAGAAAAGAGCCGCCATGGGAAAATTGCGGGGGGCATTCATTTGCGGCAAAGTACTTTGAAAAGTATGAGGAAGCAAAGACACTACACGACAAGATTGTCAAGCGAGCCACGGTCGAGAAGGAACGCAAGCTAGCCGAGCTGAGGGCGACAGAACAGCAGTACAGAAGCCTGATGGCTGAGTACAATTCTCTCTGCATGCTGCATAAGCGCGATGTGAAGGACGGGAAGTGTTTGATTTCAGGCTCAAAGTGCCTGGTACGGAAAAAAGCTCAGAGTTTGCGCGTCAGCCCGTTCGAGTGGCCGGTCCCAGAGGATTCGGTGGAGGCGAAAATCGTTTTCGTTGATCTCGTCCTCCCGGCTCCTATCCGCCATTGGAGGGATATCACACTGTTAATTCTCTTGGATATATTCGACCGGCGCACGGCACCAGAGAACCAAGCCAACAGATGCAGAGCCGACAGAAGCGGACTATTCTACCCGACCGATAATCCCATGATCCGCAATAGCGTCTCCGTTGACCACCAAATTCGGTTCCGGTTCCGGTTAGGCAATTACAGGCCCAAGCTACACCAATGGGTGGAGGAGGGATCCGAGAGAAATTGGGACGTGGCCAACATCATCATCAATCACAGGATCAAATACTGTCTGTACGACACTTTTTATGCAGCCGCCATTCCACGTTCTTTCAAGCTCGGCGTCACCCCTCAGTGCTGGTATACCCCGCCGACGGTCCCAGCGCCGCTGCGAGGCTGGGCCACCAGCACTCTGCACACAATGAACGATGTCATTGCGTGCCAGGCGGATTGCCCAGAGGCGATGGGATTGGACGAATTCAAAGCCTTTGGGAACCTGAGAGGGGTGGTCTCGCTTCAGTGGTACAACATCCTCTCGCAGCTCGCCATGCCCACGCTCAACTTCAACCGTCCCGAAACCTTTTATCTCCTCCTCCAAGCCGCCAACGAGGCAGGGCCGAGAGGTGGCGAAAGTGAATTCCGCGAGGCCCATAATGTCATGCAAGACCAGCGCTTCAGCCACCAGCTCCGCAGGCACCTAAGAGTTGCCGTGTCCAGGATCAAGGTCAAGTGGGAAGCCGATGTCGCCTTGGCCACGTTTGTGTGTCTTACGACGCGCTTGCTGTCGCTTAGTGCGAGATTGATGCACGAGGGCTGCCTTGCTCTCTTGGCAGACATTCGCTCCATGTGCATCAAGGAAGCTCGGGTGCTAGGCAAAAAGATCATCCAGACGGGTTCCGAGGAGGACAGTCGCGACCTGAGCTATCGCGTTCTTTCCATGGCTTTGATATGCTACGCCACCTTCGACGTTGGCCCCCGCCACCTCCCGAACGTGTTGGCAAGCGTACCTGAAGCGTCTATCATGATAGAATCCTCCATGGCCATTTCCGAACGCTCTCCGCTTCACACTCTCAGCCGCATTTCCAATGTACTCTTTCATCGCTACATCAGCCTCTCTTACGAGTCTGCATCATTGCTGAAGCAAGCTATCGTGGAGGGGGGCAGCTCCTGCCTAGACGATGCCATCAGAAGAATCTGGCCAAGCCACCCATCAGGGGTTCGCTGGCACCCGGCCGAGTCGGGTCGCCCTCATATGATCGAAGCCAGCACAGTCGGCGATGGCGCCCACGACCTCAGGTACAACCTCCTAACCGGGGAGATTCGCGTCGACGACTCTCCTCTCGCCAACCTCCCCGGCTCCTATACGAGGCACCCGACGTATACCAAGCTGTTCAAAGTTCATACAATCCCCGTGATGCCATCAAAGCATCCGGGCATGCAGTTTACCACGAGGTTCCCCTACCAAGGCCACGAAGTCAGCTTTGGCATGCAGGGAGGAGAGCTCAACGTCCTAGCCCGCCGGGAAGGGGCTGCGGATTACCGGCTAATCCCGCCTAGCATGCTCAAGGGCGACCTGCCCCGGCTCTTGGTGACCAACTATGTTCATTGGTTGAACATGGAGAGGAACACGATCGAGTTTCGTCCCGTCTCTGCTGCCTGGAAGGAAATTGTTGAAGGGGTCATATCGGACGGCTATCTGCTGAAATTCCAGGGGAGCCTCGGCGATGGGCGCGCTCGCTTGACTACGCCCAGTCTCAGGCTGCTTATTGACATCAAGAGCCCAACGTTTGCCCTCGTATCCGACATCTTCTCCCCGATCGAGAGTCCGACGTTCTTGCACCTGGTGTTGGAAAGAGACAACGGTTCCACTCTGAGCATAGACCTCCCGAGGTTGCGGATGCACTTCACGCTTCGAGCCGGCGAAACAGTCATCACCTCCAATCACCCGCGGGGGTTTGTGGTGGACAAAGATCAATCCATCGGGGCGTTGTGGGGCTTGCAGAACCGGCTCGTTCTTTGCTCGGGGTCGGGCGAGTCTGGCCAACGAACCGTGATGATCCCCCACGGAACCGTCAGGCCCAAAGCAGGATACAACGGGCACGCGAAGACATTTGTGGAAACGAGCGACGACAAGCAGGTCCTAGAATGCCATCTTTACCGGATAAACGATCGACTCGGCCAACTTGAAGACACCGGGGCGCTAGCAAGCAAGTTGTTCTTGTGCCACCTCCACGCGGTGACGACCCACTGCCTTCCCGACCGGCTCACCGGCCGCACCGGCACAGAGGAGGCGCTGAGGATTCTAAGATCGGCCGCCGTGAGGTCTTTTGGCAGGCTCAATAGCGACGAAATCAGTCTGCTCTATCAACTAGCAGCCATCAGCCCGAGTCGCAAGGGGGCGTTCAATTTTGTTTTCTCGTCAAAAATATCGCCTCTCGCACGAAACGACGACTTCTATCCGCTTGCGAGTTTGATCATTGACCAGGCAATACGGAGCGAGGCCTTATTACCCGAACGCAATTCCATCGCCCAGCTCCAAGGCCGCATGCCTCCATGCTATACAGCGCAAGCTGATAGGGCTGCACTGCGGCGCGCCCAGCGCGACATATTAGAGGACCTCTTCACTGTGGGCCCACCTGAAATTCCGGTACCGGTGCCTGTGGCTTTTGGGGAACATGTCTCCACCGACTACCAGAGGAACGAGGTCCGGGCAGAGATTCGGGAACTACTGGAGAGCTTGGAAGGGACCAGCGGCCCTCCGCAGACGACGAGATATGTAAAAGAGCTGGCGAGAAGCCTCAATCACCTAGAGAGCCCAAGCAGAAGCGGCTGTTTCACACTCCAAACGTCCACGGACAACTTGAAACCAATCTTTGTGGCCTACCGGGACAGATGCCAACACGATGTTGAGAGGGCCTTCTCAAAGATCCACAGGACGCTAAGCCAGGCCCCTGTGGCTCCCGCGCCCGTTGTCGGCTGCCCGACACTCTGGCCGTGGGTGACTCCGATCCTGCTCTTGGAGCAGCTGTCTAAAGACAGATGGAAAACGCTCAGCCGTCCATGGCGCGAGTGTCTGGTGGCCTACGCATTATCGATTACCAACCTGCAGCGGGCGGAGCGCCTTGTCAAGCTGGCGACTAGGCAGGATGATGATCTCGTCCAAGAGATACTAAACGTTGGCCATAGCAACTGGGACCCGATGGAATATCCCGAGTCGCTGCTTTTCGAGGTCGAGAGCGGCGTGCTGATTCGCCCTGTCCAGGAGAGCATCGCGGCGCAGATGAGAGCCCCTTGGACGGACCAGAACGCAGTTATGCAGCTCAACATGGGCGAGGGCAAGTCATCCGTTATCATCCCCATTGTGGCCGCGGCGCTGGCCGATGGCACGAGGCTAGTACGCATCGTAGTTGGCAAGGCGCAGTTTAAGCAGATGATGCACATTCTCACCAAGAAGCTCAGCGGCCTACTTGGCCGCAGAATCTACCAACTGCCATTCTCCCGGGAGATGGAGCTGGACAGCAAAAGTGCAAAGATGATCGAGAAAACTTGCACAGAATGCAAGGATCAGGGCGGTATTCTCTTGATGCAACCGGAGCACTTGCTCTCCTTCAACCTGCTCGGCCTCGAGCACATCATTGCCCGCCAGCCCCAGGTGGGCCGCAGCCTTCTCGAAATCCAGGACGCCTTCGATAAGGGCTCGAGAGACATTATCGATGAGAGCGACGACAACCTCAGCGTCAGATTCGAGCTGACCTACACCATGGGCTCGCAGAGCCCGTTGGAATTTGCTCCGCACCGGTGGGTCATCATCCAGAACGTCCTCGACTTGGTCCAGATATGTGCCGAGGAGGTTGCCAAGGAGGACCCAAGCGCGGTCGAGTTTGCCGAGAGCAGCCATTCGCCGAAAGGGGGGTTCCCTAGCATAAGGATCCTCAACGACGACGGCGAGAGGCTGGTGGATAAGGTTGCCACCCGGATACGCCGCGACGGAATTGAGGGCTTCCGGGGTACAGAGAACCTTCCCAGACCGCTAAAAGTGGCGATCCGCAAGTACATGATGCGGAGCGAGCTCGAAGAAGAATCCGTCCGCAAGGTGGAAGCCCATGTCCCGGCGCACATGCTCACGACGCTCCTCCTGCTGCGGGGGCTGTTCGCACACGGCATCTTGGCTTTCGCGCTGAGGAGGAGGCGATGGAGGGTGAACTACGGCCTCGACGACAAACACAGCCCGCCGACGGGGATGGCGGTTCCCTACCGGGCAAAGGACGCACCAGCGCCACGATCCGAATTCAGCCACCCCGACTTACGCATCATCCTGACCTGCCTGAGCTACTACTATAGCGGCCTCCGAGACGCAGACCTCTTCCGGCTCCTCGAGCACCTGACTCGGTCTCCGGAGGGGTTGAACGATTACGCCGCCCTGGTCAAGTCCATCACGGGCTTCCCTGCCAGCTACTCCCAGCTCAAGCAAGTCAACCCAAGGGACCGAGACCAATGTGTCCAGGACATATTCCCTTTCCTCCGGCACACCAAGAAGGCCATCGACCTGTACCTCTCGCGGATCCTCTTCCGCGAGGAGCTCAGGGACTTTAGCCACATGCTCACGTCGTCGGGCTGGGACATGGCCAAGACGAAGCCGCACGTGACGACGGGCTTCAGCGGCACCAACGACTCCAAGTACCTCCTTCCGCTGAGCATCACCCAGCTTGAAGTGAGCGGACAGGAACACACCAACGCGCTCGTCCTCGGCCATCTGCTGCGGCCCGAGAATAGCGTGCGTGAGGTCGGAGCTAGTGAGTTGAGCGCGGCGGGGTCCGCATCCGAGTGCTTTCTTCAGATGGTTGCCCAGGCCGAGCCGTCCATACGCGTCATCCTGGACGTGGGAGCGCAGACGCTTGAGCTGACAAACCTCGAGATGGCGAGGCGCTGGCTGGACGTGGACCATTCAGCGGACGCGGCCATTTACGTCGACGACGACGACGAGCTCACCACCATTACACGGGAGGGGTATATGCGGCCGCTGCTAACCTCGCCCTACTACACAGATCTGTCGAGCTGCCTGGTCTTTCTCGACCAGGCGCACACCCGGGGCACCGATCTGCAGCTCCCGGACGACTACCGAGCCGCCGTCCTGCTGGGACCAGGCATTACCAAGGATGTGTTGGTGCAGGGTAAGTTATCGTACCCGCCTCACTACCTAACTAAAAACACACGGCCTTGCCATGTGATTGACTAATCCACTGCTGCTAACATGCACCCGCACCTGGCAGCGTGTATGCGGATGCGGAAGCTGGGAAGAGGACAATCTGTAGTCTTCTTCGTGCCTCCCGAGGTGCGGCAGAAAATGACCCGGAATCACAGGGGTTACCACCACGCGGGCAGCAGCAGCAACAGCAGCAGCAGCAGCGGCGGCGGCGGCGTTATGGTAGCGGACATCCTCAGGTGGTCGATAACCGAGACGCTGGACGACTGCAGCCGGCTCGCCGCGCTCTGGGCCACGCAGGGTGCACGATTCCAACGGCAGGAGGCCATCTGGGAAGAGCTAGCCGACGCGGGGGGCGTCAAGGCGGACATCGAGAAGGAGCATGCTTCCAGGTTCCTCGAGGAGGAGTCCCGGGACCTGAAAAGGCGCTACGGACCCATGCCCTGCGGTAGTGGGAAAGGGGTGCTGGGCCAGCAGAGTGGTGGCCGCTTGCCGCCGAGGCAGCAGGAACAGCTCGAGGAGATCGGGCGACGGTGCGAGGAATTGGGCCTCGAGAACATCAGCAGGGCGTCGGCCCAGGAGGAGCAGCAGCGGGAGCTGTCGGTCGAACTCCAGGCGGAGCAGTTGACCGCGAAGGTGCAGAACCTGCCACCGCAGAAGCCCTCCCTCCACGCAGACGTCAAGGCATTTGTCACGACGGGCTTAATCTCGCCCACTTCAGCCGCCTTCCTGCCGGCGTTCATGGCCCTGCGGCGCACGAGCGCGGCTGACGCCATCGACCTTGGCCAGTTCTCGCGCGAGCTTCTCGTGACCGAGGACTTTGCGCGCACCGTGCAGCTCCCTGAGGACGCAACGCTCAAGGCGGACAACTACCAGCGGCCGGTGCAGTGGATCGTTACCAAGTACCGCGAGAACGCGTACCACTCGAGCACCCTGGAGCACATGGTCATCTTCAGCCCCTGGGAGGTCGGTCAGCTGCTGGATGACTTCCGAGGGTGCCGAGCCGTCAACCTACACTTGTACGCACCCCGGGTCAGCCTCTCTTACCTCCCGCTCGACGACCTCCGCTTGTACACCATCAATTGGTTCAATCAGCGGCACGACATACCGCGACCGCGCGCCATGTTGCTGAACCTGTTTGCCGGCGCGCTCTACCTACGCAGCTACTCGCAGTACCTGGACCTGTGCTGCTTCCTAGGCGTGCAGTGCAAGGAAACGCCGACAGCCGGAGAGAGAGAGGAAGGGGCATCGCGGTCTACAACGTTTAGACAAGATCCGCTCCCTTTCTTCCGGGAGCTGATCAAGATTAGATGGGATAGGAGAGACGTCAGCAAGACCGACCTGGGACGTGTCCTTGCCGGGCTGCAGCTGTCAGAGAAAACGTTTGAGGAGAGGTACGCTGTGGAGGATGAGAATGAAGATTGGGATGGAGGGTCGGATGGCTCGAGTTCAATGTGCTGAGAGCTCCCTGGCACTGCGGACAGAGAGCATGTCTATTCCGGACAAGCTATAGAACAGGTGGGAACACCAAATTAAACGCCATCACCCTGTGGTAACGTGGCAACGCGACAAAACGTAGGCTGCAGTGGATAGTCAAGCACTTGTTAGTTTTCGTATCTCGTTATTGTACGGCGTGGAAAATGTTGGCATATATGCTGTACCAAATATAGCCGCTCTTCCAAAACTTTGGTGAGAAAGCTTTGGACTATGTGCGGGCGATGTACCGGAGGGAATTTATCAGAAAGAAAGGTGGTTCTGACCACATGGTGCAAGGAATTAGTTTTGTGTAATATATATAACGTGCGTGATAAGCGAGCGCAACAGACAAGCGAGCGCAACACTTTCCACTTCCCCACCACAATTATCCTCAATTACACAACCATAATACTAGGAAATAACTATAACTGAATCGGAAACAGATGAATCAGACAATTCTGCAGCCTCTTTACACGTACGTGCATTATGGCCAGGCTTGCCGCATACTCCACAGCACCGAATCTTCGTACGAGACCCCCCTACACCACCACCATTTTGTCGTATTTCCTGGACCAACTACTCACCCATAGCCTTCTGATCTAGTAGATCCTATGCCTCTTGTACAGTAAGTAACCCTCCAAGCCGCATACGTATTTTTTTGGCTCTCCGTCGCTTACTAAACCCCTCATTGGCCTTTCGTAGTACTAAGACCTCCGTACGTAGAAGAGCTACCTCGTATATAACAGCCATCGTACCTTTAGCCAGTTAATCTACAGCAATTAGCATTAAGGTTGGAGAGCTGCCCTGATGGTTGGAAATTCGAGTTTTGATAAATGCTGATTGCGAGGTAGCCTCTCGAGGGTTATGTAGCGTTTAGGAGACCCAAGGCAGTACTGTACGTAGGCTTAAGGTTGGGGGGGTTAGGGTTCGAATACGGATATCTAACTTAAATATCACCCTTTTTAGGTCGTACGGCACAAGGCCGGCTCCGGCAAAACCCCCCTGAATATTCTTTTCTGTAATCGAAGCAAAAAACGCTTTTTTAAACGTATAGAGAAATTCCAACTTGCTGATATATATAATATTCATCCGCATCAACTGCTTAATTTAGCAGCTGTACGCCTTCTTCAACGGCCCAAAACAACTAATATCCAATGGCTAAAGTAGGTACGAGGAATACGGAGGCATACAAAGTGTAATAATATTGTACTCCTGGTAGTAGGTTTCGAATTCTTCGGAGTAGTAGCTATCGTAGCCGTTAAGGATAAACAGCCGATATTTACCCTTCGTACGAGATGCTATATAGAAATCGAAATACCGAATCCAATTTATACCTTTCTTATTAGTAATCCACCCGTTATCGGTTATTACAATACGCTAGGAGGCCGGAAGGTTGCACTCTTAATACCAGTTGGCGAGGTAATACTGCCCAGTTAAGATAATAAATAGCGGAATAGCCCAACCCAAAGCGTTCACCCCTTAAATAACTATTACCCACTCTCGATTTCCAGGCTAGGCCTATTTAGCCCTACTGCGGCCGTTAAAGGTAGTAACTACTATAGCGGCGATAATAATACCCATCATAAAGCCGGTTTCGTCAAAATTATACGAATCGTCGTCGAGGATACCATACTTAACTTTAATATTATGCACAAGGGCAAATTACTCGCGAATAATTATTAGATCTTCGCATTTAGCCCTCTGGTAGTCGTATTTACGCGTAAAACGTGTCCGGAGTTCTAGCTGGCGTTTAATAAAGTTGTAAGCCCATTATACGCCAACAGGGGGCGCGTCGCGTTTGCGTAGTAATCGGTTGGCCATATCTTCTACGTACGAAAGCCGGGGATGGAATACGCGTGCACATAGCTTAATTATATATTAAACAATCGTTTTTTCTTCTAAATCCGTAAGTTTGCGTAAGTTGGCTGAAATATCGCGTCGCGTAGGCCAACCGGCGCGCCGGTGGAAAAGAGTTATATAATCAACATCGTAGATCTCAGCTGCCTTACGTAAGCTTAGATTTTTATCGTCTTAAAGAGCTTAGAGGGCCAGAAGTAATCGTACTTCGTTTAAACGTACTGTTATATTGGGTTGTGGAGAAAATAAGGGTTAAATATGGAAATGGTGGAACGCGTGAAAAGTATTGCGCTCGCTTGTCTATTGCGCTCGCTTATCATGCACGTTATATATAATTAATATAATTTACTCAAGTTAAAAAATTAGTTAATAATATAAATAGGGGTTTACTGCCGCGACCACCCCTATTGCTGCCGCGACCACCCCCCCCCCACACTCTGACAGTGCCGGACGGCTGTTCCTCCTGCAGGCTACTTTTTGGCTGTAAATTTCTGAAATTTCCAGGACCTGTTGTCATCCCCGTATCAACACTAGTCGCCTGCTGTCGGTACAGACTTTCCACCATTACACGCGCCACCCCGCCAGGCGAGGCCTGGCGGGGTGGTTAGAATTTTAACTTTGAAGAATTCTTTGAAGTTGCGGCGGAGGGGCATTATTAACCTCAGCGGTTGTTACAACCCTAAGGCGATAAGGTACAACGCGCGCTTTTAACGTATAGTCTCCTTATACTAATTTGTTGTAGTTTTAATGTCTTCCGATGACGATAAGTCCTCCGAATTACAGGGCTTATGCCTTTCGTCAGGCTCCGATAAGGCTGTTTTAGCAAAGCGCTACGTATTTAGTAATAACCGTGTCCTTTATCCCGCGCCTGAGCTCGCCCTTAGCGAGTCTTCTTCGGAGGAGGATTTTATTTAGGGTCCTGATGATATTTGGGAGGTGCTATACAATTGCGAATTGTTTTTCCTAATAATTAAAATAAGTAAATTCTTTTTTGATGGGATTCTGGAGTATAGCTGGCGTTATAACTTCGGTATTAAGTTCTGGCGGTTAAGGAAAAAGGGTAAAAGACTTACCCGCGTTATTATATGCGATAAGAATACAGAGGGCGCGTAGCTACTGCGGAATATTAAGTGGAATATTACCGTGAAGAAGAAATGCGTTTACCTATTTGAGATCAAATTTAACCGCTTTGTTGCTGATTACGATACCGATAATAAAGATAATAGCTACGTTGCTACCGCTGTGAACCTTATATACCGTGGCTATGGGCCCTTAAAGCACGTTAGTAAATATCGAATACTAAAAGGTAAAGCGTTGCCGCTAGAGGAGTGGAAATACGTTGAATCTCTTACGGTAGATTGCGCCGTTGTTGCAAAGTTAATACTTTTGCTGGTCCAAGAACGCTTCCCCTTTACCGCTTTTACAGCTAAAGATATTTATAATATTTGTTACGTAATTAAGTTGAGGGCGAGAGATAGCCGTTACGATACCGCGGCCTTTATATAAAAGGTTGAGAAGTGGTACAGCGCCGTGAAACGCGGCGTTTACTGGTTCTGGTATAATAACGGCAACAAAAATGATATTTTCGGCGCGTTTTGGGTTTATCCTTAGTAGGTTAAGATATAAAAGCGTTACTACGAGAACCTTTTAATAAATATTACGTATTGTACGAATTATTATAACTAGCCGCTTATTCTCAGCGTTGCGGTTACTAAAGAGAGGCTTACGATGCCTATATTTCAGGCGGTGATGATAATAAAGAAGCAAGATGGTTATGATTTTATCGTAGAAAGCCTTAAATTCGTTACTGAATACCTAGGGCTATTTGCCTTCTACGTGATTATTACCGACAGCGACGCTTAATTAATTAAGGCTTTTAATAGCAGCTTTCCGGAAGTTTAGAGATAACGGTGTATTTAGTATCTCAATTACAATATAGCTACGAACATTACAAAGTTATGGGTAATTATTAAACCTAGTGAAGTAGATGCCGATGATACAGCGCGCGATGGTAATAGCGGTCCTTTAAGTAGTAAAAACCCGGATTCTGGCATATAATAAGATAACGTAGACCTTGCCGATGTTTAAGAACTTAGGCGGATGAACCAGAAAGTCACCACGGCCCATAGCGCCAGGGAGAAGATCGGGGAGTTACCGTTTGCAGTTGCCTATACCCGGGCCGGATTCTTTTTTCTCTGGTAGTATATGGTTTATAGCAAAACCTAATACGAATTTAATACGGCCTTGTAGCTCCTCCGTAATACGTTTACTATTACTTAACCTGTTATTGTAGAGTATTTGGAGGAAGAGAGGCTACTATATAAGGAGGAATAGGCTGGTTGTTATACCCGACTTTATTGCAATTACGAGTACTTTACGACCTTACCGAACGAGTATACAAATTACGCCGTTAAAAGCCGTAGCCTTTCGCTTCGAAATAGGCTTGTTAAGGTCTTTCAAGCGACCCGCTAGTATTCCAACGACTGCTATAACACTTACAAAGCAAAGGCTTCAGCCTTTATAATAAGGGTCCGTTCCAGATTAGGCGGTAAAATTTAGATTAGTGATTGCGCGTACTGGGTAACGTATTGGGTTTTGGATATCTTAGCCGAATAATACGTTAAGATGCGTGAGTTTATACCTAGTAAGAAGAGGCTATTTATAGCGTTAATAAGTTGTAACGGCTATTTATAACGCCAATTCGGTCTCCCTTGCGCTTATATTATATACTGTTGAAATTACAGCCCAGTTGCCCTGTAGCTACAGCACCCTTGGGTGCTGTAGCCTAGTTGATCTACTACCCTGGGAGTGCTGCCGACTGCACTATGGCAAAGTGCAGTCACCACAACTACGGG
>Ga0247765_1001004_pt1 | contig 16602 bp, 18 predicted proteins | sample UWRJL106311C6_FD_179949 | JGI IMG/M metagenome (GOLD analysis project Ga0247765, IMG submission 179949) | Plant litter microbial communities from Arlington Agricultural Research Station in Wisconsin, United States - UWRJ-L106-311C-6 | ecosystem: Environmental > Terrestrial > Plant litter >... | reverse complement strand
CAGAAACCAAAAACAAAAAAAAAAAAAAAAAAAAAAAAAAAAAAAAAAAAAAAATTCAGCGGCACGTCCTGATTTGCCAGCTTCATCGGAACAAGGTGCAGGCGCGGAGAGCAGATCAGTCGGGACAATCACTTTGTCGTCATTTGTCTCGTCAACCAACCGTGTCAACCCGACCCTCTTTTGGACCTTTGCTTGTAAGTCAAGAAAAGACGGATGCCAAAAGTGACATCCGGTTCAGCACATGATGCTCGGTCAAAAATCCCAACCTAGTACACCAAAACAGCATCACGTGGAGTACAGCAGGTTTCTGACTGGCAAAAGCAGCATCCAAAATTTTCGCTACTATCTGTGCAATTTTGGCCCTTCCCAGAAAAACCTGAACGAGTGGATTCCTACAAGTCTTGAACCCCTCAAGTGCATATGAATCTCATTTCCTATCCTTCATAGGATTTAAACGCCCTAGGACCCAAAAGTCCGAATTGCCTTCCCCGCGGAAGAAAAAAGCCCAGCCCACCTGAACGTTGTAAAAATGCCCTGTTCCCAAAAACATGAGAAAATTGAAGTAAACAATATGGATTATCATCCATTGGGTCATCAACGGGTCATCAAACCATCCCTCACATCCAGTGAAGGCCCTGTGATCCGAGACAGGAAATATGACAAAAAAAAGAACAAAAGTGTAACGTATATCCATCGCCCTCTGCGGCGATTCCTCTGTAAGCTTGTTATGCGTAAGTGGAAACGTCCCCTTTTCGGTGATGCACCACCTCCAAGGTGGAACCCAGCGTGTGGCTGAGATATCCAATCATAGCCTTGCTTACTTCGGGATCCTCAGAAAGATCCGCGCAAACTTCCCGGAATTGGGCGTAAACCTCCTCAAGCTTCCGAAGCTCCCTAACCAGAATTTCCATCTCCAGCCATCGGCCATCCTCGCCCATGAGTGTGTAACCGCCCAGGCTGACCCCAAGGGCGTTTGGAGACGCGGCTGGCTGCATAGATCCGTTCTCGAAATACGTGTGCGACGCATTCTTGTAGAACGACGTGATCTTACCAATGACGGTTGCGAGCAGCATGGCGGCTGTGTGGGTCCCCGACCGGCTCATGCAGCGTTGGCAGCTCAGCATAGAGGCGCACCCCTCCACTGCCTTCCGGTTCAACGAGAGCACTAGGTCGAAGGGCGGGTTTGCCGGCGATGAAGCGTTGTGAAGAGCCTGCAGCGATTGCAGGCAAGCTGTAAAGCAGGTGCATGAGGCCGATGATCCACTCGAGCCGATGGGTGCCGGCTTGTGTCTCGGACTAGGCCTGATTTGAGGTGTTGCCGTGGGACTCGGAAAATACGTCGGCTGCATGCTGCCTGGCGTCGGGAGCTGTGCTTGGGTGAAGGCGTACATGTCTTGGTGATTAGGATCCGACCACTGACCCATGGGATGACCCATGCTGTAGTCGTAAGACTGGGACCGGGCGTGTCCTTGGCCCATGTGGGCGGCCATGTTTGGCGACTCGACAAACTGTCCCGACATATCGTTTGGGGGTGTCCATGGTATGCCGGCGGCGTACATGTCGGCCACCATGGCGGCATCTGCCGGAGCGACGGGGCTCGTGTCGATTCCCATCAAGGCGAGGCCCGACATGGAGTGACTGCGGCTCATACCCCCGTCAACGCTGGTCGGGGGTGTCTGCCAGCCCGTTTCCAACTTGTACAGCCTCGGAACCGCGTTTTGGTATACGATACCCTTGGTGTCATCTGACACCGGCGACATGGCTGATATATCCGCAGCCATGGAGCTCTGGAGGCTTGCGTTGCTGTCCGACTTGGGCTTTCCGGTCCGGCTCGAGGGCGAGTACCGACATTCGATGCCGCAGGCAAGGCACCGCGAGCATATGGGGCGAGCCTTGGAGCATTTGACCTTGGCGAGGAAGCAGCCGTCGCAGGAGGCACGCAGGCGTTGTTGGCGAGGCTTCGCTGAGGCCATGGCTGCGGTTGAAGGCGAGGGAATAGGATGGAGAAGATGAGCTAGACAGGATGCCGCTTTCGTGATGGTCCGCTCGAGGTGCAAATCGGTCTAGTTGGCGGGGACAACGGTGCGCATGGTATATAAGAGGGACGGACGGGATGCTGGAGAGACGGGAGGGAGGAGTGGCCAAGCGGCAAGGCGTATATAACTGGTATTAGTCGGGTGAGGGGTGGGGATGTATTACAATATAACGTTTGGGCGGTTCGCTGGGTGCAGGATAAACTACGTATTATGGCAGCAGCAACGAGGGGGCTTGAGGCAGCGAGTGTGGGAGGGGGCGAGGTGAGCGAAGGCGACAAAAAAAGGGAATTATGTCACAGCCATGAACCGGGGCGCTTCCTTGAACCAGCAGCGAGTGGTAAGCTGGACCTAAGGGGGGAGCCAGCCGACCTGGGATAATTAAGGCTTATGGGGTGAGGATGAGGGTGAGAGTGAGAGTGAGAACGAGGGCAGTGTTCGTGGGGAATGGGATGGGCCAAGACGAATGCTTAAAAGGGACCTGACCAGAACAGACGCAGACCCGGTTAAAGACGCCGCCGCGCTGCCCTCTGAGCTTCATCCTAGACCCGAGCGACGGTTGGAGGTCTGTGAGACCACTGCAGGCCTGCAGGGCTAGGCCGCTGGGTGCTCGTGGCCGTGAGTGTGGGAGCTACGAGGGTGCTTGACTTCTCGATCGGGAGAGCTGCTAACGAATCCCAATCCCAGCCATGCGGCGAGAGCGAATCGAATTGTGAATGCGCGTAAGTGGCACTCGGCAGCAGGAAGGCAAACAGGGACATGGGTGGGAAGCATTCCGCGGGCCTGACTCCAGTCCTGAAGTGTTTGCGAGAACGGGCCTGAATTGGAGATTGCGATGGCACGGGAACCGCCCGCAGTCAGGGAATAGCAACAAAAACCATCCATGGCATCCGTGCTGACCGCAAAGCTTGGATACCAGACAAGACGAAACTGACGACGCCGCTGGCACAGTCTCGCGAAGCGCGGATGGCGGATGGGTCGGGGAGAATCAGGAGCCCGTTCCAGGGCAGAGCTTGCCCAAAGTGGTGGGTGTGAATGTGCTGGCCAGTGAATGACGCAGGACATGCTTTGTCACACTCCCGCAGTAGGTCCATGGTTGGGTTGCAAATTCGATAGGCGAATTTTGGACCAAATTTGGGGCTTCAATAGTGGGGTGACTGACCCTGACGGTTCATCACAGGCTTCGTCGAGGTAAGTGCCACCCACAACTGAATCAGAACGCCAAACGAGCCTCGCAACCATCTCACCTTCCTTCCAAGTTTTGTTGACATGCAACCAACCCGATATCCATGAGAGACAAACAGAGACAGCGTCTGGTCAGGTTGGTAGGTTGGCTCAACTCGCTCTCGCCGCTGCGTCTGGGTTGCACTTTCAATACGATGCAGGAGACATGCATGCTGCAAATAGAAGCACTGCAAGGCGAGCTACCGATGCAGGCTGGAAACAACAAGGACAAGCTCACGGCCTCGAGCTCTCCTCCAACCACGATAGAGGGTCGACCATGAGCACCTGAGAAACAGGTGATTCCGGGCTGTGAAGCCTCGAAGGCTGCATCATGGCTGAGCGGAAAGTTCCAGCTCATCCCAATTTCGAATTCGTGGGTGGGAACTGGTAGGAGCAAAGCGTCCTTGGAAGAACTAATGCAACTTAGCTACGGAAACAAGCCCTGTGCTTGGACAGACTAGCCTGTTTCCCCGCCAGAGTGGCCTTGGAGCAGTCAACGTTACCTTTCTCCCAAGCTGGGGATAGAGAGGACGTCTTGGAGAATTCACTGTGATCGGGACTGCTTACAAACCTCAGCTCACCACTGCCAGCACATGCCAAGCCACCGCTAATCACATATTGTTCACAGAGCGAAAGAGCACGGTGCTTATCGTGGTTTCTCGAGAAGGAGCTGTCTAGAAATGACGCACGAGAAGGCTCCAGATTATCGTGGCGTCCAACTCAAAGTCCATTGCAAATATCCATGTGAGCTCTTTCATCACCTGGCAAGCCTGGCAAACTGAGTGGTTATCGCGGGGTACCAGCAGGCTCGCACCTTCCCCCCGGTCACCACCAGCAATCCATGGCATGGGGCATCAAGCCCCGCATCTTGTCCAATTCTGGTGGCCTGCTGCTTCGACCGATCAAATTCCCACATAACCATCTAAGGACTGGCCAGACATCCCAGTTTCTCACCACATAATGCAGCACAGCTGGAGTACTACCCCGTACACCACTGATGGCACTCGCACATGTCGGTTCGGTCTCGGAGACCAAGCCCCAGAGTTGACGGAACAGCAGGCATTCAGAGCACCCGCAGGCCTAAACCTCCAGGCTAGCATTTTTGAGTTCGGCGACCTTCTGCACGATTGCGTTCGAATTGGGCAGAAAAAAACAGGATATGGAAGCAGGCTCTCTTCACCGACCACAGGTGGCTTGCGGCACATGGTGAAATCCCGCAGTTACAGGGGCCTCGTTGAACCAACCGCCAGCTTCAGCGCAACCCGACCACCCCTGTTGGCCCAAAGCTCCCAGTGGGTGCTCCCACTCCCCACCTCTCAGGGAGTGGCGATCCCGACCCAAATGAGACATACGAAGTCCCGAATGCTCTCATGGGGCTACTGCGGCTTTCAACAACCAGCCTTACCCCCTGCCGCAGGGCCCGGAATGATGATCGGAGCACATCATCCCCGCTTCACGGAAGACATACAGCGTTGACGTGGCGACTTGAAGACCAAAATCTGCTTGTCAGGCTCGAGAAAGCAGGCTCTGGACCGCTTTGGTACCGCATACTCCGCACAACGACTCCCCTCAAGCAATGGCCAACCCGTCCCTGCACGTCATTGGCCCCGGGTTCTGCCGTTGAAACCTGCCCTGGTCGTGGCATGCATCTACGCCTGGCACCCGCGCGGCGTGGGTGACGGAATTCCAAGCAACTCAACCCCTGCTACCCGAATACTCTGCCTCGAGCTCGCCGATAACGCCATGTAGCTCATCTCACACCGCTAAGACACGAGCTTCACATGGAATGGGCTTGGAATACGCAGTATTGAAGAAACAGTCTCCACGAGCGTTTCAGTCGCGAGTTGGCCGCTGCAAGGTTGCACAAAACAGCCCTGTCAGCTTTCCCTCAGCTGCTTTCGAGATAGAGGGTTGTGCCACCAGGACAGTTTGGCCCCATATGCGTGCGAGACTTGGTTCGGTAACCACTCGTGGAGTCCAAACGAGCGCGAGTGCGGAAACATGCTTAAGGTGCTTCTTTGCTTTCCGCTCCACGGTTTCTACACCACACTGCTCAGGGACAGCAGCATAAACGCTATCCGCGCGGCTCACCTACAATCCAACCCCTGGAAGATTGCTAGCGCGGAACTTGGCCAGAATTGAGCAGTTTGTATAATATTTGGATAACTGGGAATCCATTTACAAGGGGTCTAGATTGACTTTTAGAGCCCTGATCTTAACAATCAGGGGCTTGAACTTTCCCTCAGCACCTCAAATTTCCTCATCAAAGCCTCGAGTTTCCATCATCATCAAGCCCTGGAATATCTGGGTAGGTTGACCCAAAAGCCGCCGCCAAGCTGTGAAGTACCACGCGAACAATCTTTCGGGGGTTGGACTGTACATTCTGGTTCTATCATCAGTTCTTATCCGCTGCGGATACCTCACCCGCGATCAGCCTGGACCCGTCAGAACTAGCGGTCTGTGATGGAGATAAGAAGATACCGATCGGGCAACAACAATGTGCAGAAGGCAGTTTGCATGACAGGAAGGAAGTGGGATCGAACGTGACCTCACTCCCAGGTCAGGTCAATCCGGACGCCCAAATTCTCGTCCTAGGGTGGAAAACGTCGGATCAATCCTCGGCCACTGTTTTGTCTTGGTCCTGGGCTTGCTTGCCAAGATCACCCCTTTCCCGAAGGTCAACAAAGTTTGCTCAATTGTGTTGGGATTGAGTTTGGCTAGCTCTGGAGGCAGTAGTGTTTGGCTTCAACCCCTGAAGAATGCTGCCGAAAGACTTGCCACCTTTGAAATACCTCAGGGCCCCAAGAGCATCTTCTAGACTGGCAAGGGTCTTCTATCATACCCAGCGCCGGGATCGAAACCAATGGATCACCATTCCTTCCCCTGCCTGACTGGGTGCAGTCAGTCAGTCAGCCAGCCTAGACATCCGGAGACTTTGCAACACCCGACAACTGCCCCCAACGCCTTTTGGCTACTGGCATCAACCTTGATTCGCGCCAGTAAAGTCTTGTAGTAATCTTTCAGGGCCCGAAGTGGACGCTTGTGCATTTAGTCTCGTTACACATGAGAGACGAACATTCTCCGACTTTTCTTGGAGCAGGGGGATGCTTCTTCAATTCACTGGAATCTCCGAGAAGCAATCCCTGGAAGCGGCCAATACGCCGTGCGACATTCTCATGTCTCGAAAAGGAAAGTCGCACGATGCAGTTTCCCGTCCACCAAGGGTCAACCAAAAGGATGTAGGGAATGCTGTGCAGTGGGGCCTGCAGTCGATACGATGCTGAAACTCGGGCCCGATCTAGAGATCTCCCACTGTGTTGGACTGATCTGAAAAGCAACCAGGCGGCTCGACCGTTTTTCACGAAGGCTGTCTATTTGTGGAGGTTCATGGAAGCGTGGATCTCCAGGGATCCAGTGCCGTCTCACCGCCTGCCACGGTACCACTCGGAACAAAACGAGGAGTTAGACCAGGGACGCTTGAGGCGTGGTCTAGGGGTAGGCGGTGGCACAACGGACAGGTGCGATTCACGGGGTAGTGCTCATGACGCTCGGATCAGATGAGCTTTCTCCGCTGCGAGCGTCCTTCTCATCACGAACACTGCGGACCCTGTGGGCGGCTCCTTGAAGCTATGGTTGTGGAACTCGAACGAGATCACTCTTCTTGGACCGAGCCGCTTCGGAACGCCACAATATACCTTCGGCTCTGGGCGCCTGGCAGTTGGCTATGGACAAGGGTGATGTTGCACCTTCTAGAATGGAAACTGCTGGCGCTCCAAGTGGCGGCATTGGTCTGGCAGCCGCTTCATCGGCCAGCCATGTCGATCGGCCGCGATCACGAAAATTGCTAGCGGTCATGATGAAGCTGTCTGTGCAACAGCATGCGGCATCGAGTTCATGCAGGAAATCTACGAATGCAGCCAGGCTCGGCCGGGTCAGGTACGAGGACGATGTGGGTCCGGGAAGAAACGGCCAGGGCAGCGACGTGTGAAGCACGAGATAGCATCATGGAGCATATTCACATGTCCTGCATGGGTGCCGCGATAACCTTTGGTCCTACATGGCAACAGATGTCAGGCTGCGTGACGCGACCAGTCTCCGAGGCAGCAGGTTTTGGAAGAAGATGCCGAAAGACCCGAATAGTGTTCTCCTCCTGCCGACGTACTGCCGCGAGACGTTCCTGTAGGCGCGAGGCAAGGATGTCGTTGAGATGGAAATACCGTGAAACGGATGACAAGAGTGGTACGATACTGACCGCCAAGCGGTCGTCTCCGCCGAGGGATTGTTTCCGGGACCTCGTTGAGGGCCTCTTCCTGCCCTGCCAAAGGGCCCTCACCTCTGCGGAAGGATCGAAGAGTCCAACCAACAAGGAGGGTAAGCAATACATTTGCCAGCCATTCTCATGAGATGGAAAGCCGTGGACGTCGACGTGGCAGCGTTGTTGTGTGGCGGCGTTGGTGTGGCTAAGAAGTATTCGTAGAAGTCTTGACTCTTGGTCAACCAAGTTTGTTGGCTTGCGGTGTCACGGGCGAAGCACCAGGAATACTTTTTCTCTTGGTAGCAAACAATCCAATTCCCGTTTGTTGTTCAGCTCACGATTCTACTCCCTACATATTTGCTGTCGCACTGCACCACGCCGGCACTTACCAGCGGTGACCGGGCGGTGTGCATCCGAGCCCAGCTGTGTTTCGGTTAAGGAAGAGACGGGCGAATGAGAGCCGGTGTCCCAAGAGAAGAACATCTCCTGGGGCTGGGGCGTCAGCCGCGCCGGAAGCCGATAGTCCCGATCTAGCCGATGCACACAGCACAACACGACACACTACAGGGCGGAGCGGTGCGGCGTGGCGAGTCCTCTCGTGTTTCTTGGTACGGAGGCGGGATGATATATCCGGTAGGTAACATGCGATGCGATACTACGACGGCGGGGGGGCTTTGTCCGTCGGTGGAATAACAGCACGTGAAAAGTATGGACGGACGAGGCAAACCAGCAGTGGAAAGTCACCCAGATAGGTAGCTCTTCAGAAAAGGCTCTGAACGTGTGCAAAAGTTTGGTACGCCGTCAGGTGTATATCATATAAATCTCGGCGTTCCGTGGAGCGCACGGCAAGATGTGGTCGGCTCGGCTCCAGGCCAGGCTCGGCTGGTTGAAATCGAAGCAGGTTGCTTACGTGGTGTTGCGTTGTGCTGTCTGCGTTGCGTTTTTGACAGGCAAGTCAGGTTGACTTGACTACTAATACGCGGGCCAGGCCGCCTCTTGGTGGTTGTGGCTTCTTGGTATCGAACAGTATCTCTGGTTGTCGAAGCTTTGGTTCGACCAGTGAGTGTAAAGACTTCGCTCTCTGTAAAATCCTGGCCAATCATTTCTGTCTTGGTGCATCCGTGGTGACACTGGTGATCTGTGGTGAGGTGAGAAACGAGAGTCTATGTTTCAACTGGACTTGGTATGCCGTGGTGCACCCGTGTTATAGATGTCATCCTAGTATCAGCTTGCCTCATATTACGCCATTGATGTTGGTCTCCTTCATGACTGTTGGGGACTGGAATGGTCGACCAAGGGGGTTATCGGCCCGAGGGAGATAGCTTCGAAGGTGCGGATGTGGATGTGGCAGCGTTGTGGGGGTGCGGGCGCAGGCTGCGGGAAATGCGGACGTGATCCGGGATGGGCCTTCCGTTGCGTGCCTAGGTAGCTCCCGTGTTTTCGGTGGGGAGTTCGGCATCTGGGCGGAAGGTATCGTAGCTTCTGGATTGTTGACTGGACGGGCGTCAATGATGTAATAATATAGAGAGGCTGTCTCCGTCATTGATATATACTCCTTCGTGCTCGTGTCGCAGTGTGGTGTTGTTTGGGGCGAATTGGTTTCCTTCTTGGTTAGGGGAGGTGTGTAGTGCAGGTGCAGGTACAAGTGCTCAGTGAGGTAGGTACCTAGGTGTGTAAGTCCAGTCGGTGTCCTTGTGGGGGAGACCGCTTCAGTGAGTCGGCTCACTCACGGCAGTGGACTGACTACTTGCAGACCGGTTCAGCGGGGTGCGCTTCCGCGGTTTCAACGGCTCAGCACGTGCCTGCAGCCGGGCAATTCGGCTTAGCAATCGAGAGGGTTCATTAGAGTCAGTGAATGAGTGCAGATGTCCCGTCATCCTTGATGTCGACCTATATTCTTTCATCTCTCGTGTTTGCGGGTCTTGATCAAACTAGGTAGGTACCTAGATAGGTATCAATTTCCAGCTCTTCCTCCAAACGCCCAATCCGAAATATCGACGTCCATCCATCCACTTGTTTTCGTTGTTCCTTTCGACCCCAATCCAATTCCTTCCCTTGTACCTTACAATGCTTGCTTGCATAATCAACCAGTCGAGAAACTCAGCCTTTCTTAACAAGCACGCAATCGGGGAAAGAAAAAAGGGGGGAAGAAGGAAGGAAGGGTTGGAGTTGTATTCTCGAGCAACGCTCGGTATTTCCTTCTACACCACACCACACCACGCCATGCCACGACGCCCTGACTTAATATGGCATGGTGCGTGGGTGATGGGATGGGGATGTTTCACTCGCCTCACAAAAAGGAAAAGACCATATAAGTCCTTGTCTATAGGCAACTAACTCTAATCCGATCTCATCGGATTTTTTGTTACCCAAAAAAAAAGAACCTTGCGTCCCCCCCCTTCCTCCAACCTATCTATCTATTTGAAACAAAGCTTTTTTTTTTTTTAGAGAACTTGGAGAAGGTAGGCAGACAGACAGGCAGGCAGGCAGGCAGGCAGGTTCATCAGCTTACATGTCAGTTTTCTGTTTTGATTTGCTTGCTTGCTAGGTAGGTTCTCTCGCCCTTTGCCTCACTTGGCGCGGGTTCCATGCATATATACCTACCTACCTAGGTACCTTACCTTCTCGGCAGTGCCGGGTTTGGTTGGTGGTGCCTTGGCCATTCGGATAAGGATTCGGCCCGGGATAGGTAGTTTAGGTAGTTTTTCTCTTGTGTGGAATTGGTGGAAGAGTTAATTTGTCTGCCGTCATCTTGACGCCATGGAGAGAAAAAAGGGTTCAGGCGCTTTTGAGAGATAGATAGTAGAGGATTAGGTAGGACCCAGAGATAACGAGTGGGGACTGTCAGCCGGGCGGGTGAGCGGGAAAGCGGACGGGCCGGCGGGGGGGCGGGGGGCGGAGACAGAGAAAAGAATTGAGAAGTGATAGTTGGATGAAATTTGACTGCTGACTGACAGACAGCCAAGTAAAATAAACTGGCTGGGCAAGTCAACAAGTCAAAGTCGTGATAAGAGGTGTACACGGTCCAGAACCTGGACAGACTCCCCCAGTCAAGGAAACCCGAGCACTAATGCAATGTATGTAAATCATGGCACATTAGCGTCGATAGAGCACCTAGATACCGTGCCGCACTTGAATCCCGGGTGAAGTGCTACCTAATATCTATACCACACCTTCAGAGAGAGAGAAAAAAAGAAAGAAAAAGGAAAAACACACTCAAACTACGTACTGAAAAGTAAAGCCGACATTGGTATTGACCAGAAGACCACCATTCCCTAAAACCAATGGGGGAAAAAACGAGAAGGGACCACCAAAAGAAGATATTGAACCCCGAAATGGAATCACCACACACACACACACACACTCATGTAGTAACAAGTTATAAAAGAAGACCACGACACAACAAAGAGCCAATGAAAACCCACCGATCTTTAACCTCAGTGTGTTTCCCATCGAATCGTACCAAAAAAGAGACATCACATCACATCACTCTCTCTGTTTCCATTCCAATCATGGAGTTGTGTTACCACCTTCGCACTCCTTACCCCCCCTTTTTTTTTTCTTTTCTTGCCAACCATTTCGTCTGCGCCTAGCCAAAATAGCAGCAACCTGGAGAGGGAGGGAGTGAATGAGAGAGAGACCGAACACGACATAAACGCAAGAGCGCTAGCAGCGGCGGCGACGGTGACGGCGACGGCGGCTCGGTACCAGATTGGTTGGTTTATTGGTGCGAGGGGTGTGTACCGGACCAGACCAGGCCAGATCAGATTAGACCCTGCGCTTTTTGTGCTGTGCCTCAACGTGGGCAGATGGATATATGGCAGGAAGGTGGTAAGTGCATAAGTATGGAACGGAACTGCCGAGGTGATAGTTGGGTGGGTACTAGAGTCCAGATATTATGGCGGTTTTGCTGCTGTACACTTTGCCTAGAACAATACCTAGGAAACCGTGATGCGTTTTATTCTAACCTACCTACTTACACAGATGAGTTGAAGTGGGCCAGACAGAAATGAATTTAACAACCAAAAAAAAAAAAAAAAAAGAAAAAAAAAAAACCCCCAAAAAAAAAAAAAAAAAAAAAAAAAAAAGGGGAGGGGGGGTAAAAATATATACTAGCTGGCTACCCGTTCTATGCACCATAAAACTCAAATTTCTCCAAATTCACCCACCCGTGACTCATCCATCCCATAGCGAGTGATGAGGCTGCAATGGAAACCCCGCCTTCCATCGCCACCCCACACCCGACAAACTTTTTAGTGGGTCTCAGGAGTGCTTAACGTAGTGCTAATGCCGTGAGAATGCAGCATCGGCAGCTGCCGGGATGGGGATCCGCCTAGGTACCTAGGTAGGCCTGGTGGTACCTATTCTACCTAGTTAGTTAATCTGGGACCCGAGCCAGTCATCCCATCCATCCACTTGAATGAGAGCAGTTAGTTAAAAACTGCCCTCCTCCTGCAACAAAAGAGTCCCTTGGACCGCGAAAACTCGAGCTGCGTTTTGCTGTGGTTTTTTTCTTTTCTTTTTTTCCACGGCGAAGGGGTTTTGCTTCTGTCGCCTTGCACTTTTACATTATCTCATTCCATTCCCTCTTAGATTGTAAGTTGAGAAGGACGACGACACTCTCTATTTTCGACAGCGCAAGGAACGGGAATCGTTTCCAGTGTGCAGCGAGGCGAGGGGTCGTCAATCACGTTTTCAGCTCAGCTCAGGAAGGAGGAACCTTGGCAATTTAAGCATTCGGCATTACGTTTGGCACTCAGCTCCTCAGTATCACCCAATTTTCCACCACCAACTTTTTCGGAAAGGATAAAGCGACATCGGCACTCGACAATGGCGGAAGGCCAAGCTGAGGCGCAAGCTTCATCATCACAGCCACGAGGGCGCGGGAGAGGAAGGGGAGGAAGGGGGAGAGGAGGTCGATCAGCAAGGAGTGATCTCAATGGGGGCCAAGGTAGAGGTCACGCCCAGGTCGGTCAGGCTGCGCAGAGAGAGGAGGGCTTGGATGTGCCGAGGGTGCCCTCATCAGGATCGGTGCCCCGGGCCGAGAGGGAGCGAAGTGGACGTGGCGGAGGTGCAAGCCGTGGCGGAGGCGGTCGCTCGATCAACTCCCAGATCAACCAGGCTGCATCGCGAGAAGGAGTTGCAGGCTCGAGTGAGGCACCAGTTTCAACACCACCATCGGATGATCAGCTGGGATGGCCTCGAGGTGAAAGGGGTCGGCGGGGTCGGGGTAGAGGTGGTGTAGACGGTACGAGAGGCGGTCGCCCAACAAATTCCCAGGTCGAACAGACTGCGCAACGAGAGCAAACTGCAGGACCCAATGGCACGCCAACCCCAGCACCCCCATCCACTGATGAATCGGGACGCCCTCTGGGCGAGCGAGGATGGCGGGGTCGGGGGAGAGGTGCTGGACAGAGATCAATGGTGGTTTCGCACAGAACGCACGGCAGACCGGGACCTGCACCCGCGTCTGGGTCTGGGTCCATGTTGAGTGCGGCCGCTGTTGAATTTGTTCCTGGACAGCCAGTGGCAAGCCCGAGGTAAGAAGATGCCGCCACTGCTCCCATAGGAAAACACTGACGGTGTAGTGCCGCGAAACCTCCATCACTACCCAAAACCAAGCCTACCCCCAGGAGAATGACCAAGTCCTCGGCAGCAGACTTGCCCACCCGGATTCAGGAAGATATCCAAAACGGCCAGTACGAGTGTGTGATATGCACTAATGAAGTTGTTCTCACATCTCGAGTCTGGTCCTGTTCAACCTGCTGGACCGTCGCTCATCTCCACTGCGTCAAGAAATGGTACACCAACCAAATCAAAGAAAAAGAGCAAAATCAGCACCCCGACCAGGTCCCGGGATGGCGTTGCCCGGGTTGCAACTCGTCTCTCACCCAACCACCAGGGCCATATCACTGCTGGTGTGGTAAGGACGTGGACCCTAAACCTATCCCAGGACTTCCCCCGCATACCTGTGGACAGACATGTTCAAAAACGCGTCCTACCTGTCCGCATCCATGTTCCCTCATGTGTCATGCCGGGCCCTGTCCGCCATGCACACTAATGGGCCCATCACAAACTTGCTTCTGTGGTAAGCATACGGTAACCAAAAGGTGCGTCGAAAGCGACTACGGAAAGGGCTGGAGCTGCAACGAGGTTTGCGGCGATCTACTTCCCTGTGGAGAACACACCTGTTCTCGACTGTGTCATTCGGGCTTGTGTGGCGCCTGCGAGATACCGGTTTTATCAACTTGTTACTGCGGGAAAACGCAGCGAGAGGTTCCTTGCGATCGGCGCGACGACACTGCTGAATCATTTAATCACGGCCAACTCATCCACCAGGACAGCCCCGGGGCCTGGTTTGAGGGTTCTTTTTCTTGTGTTAACATCTGCGGGAGGAACTTTGACTGTGGCCATCATTCTTGTCAGAGGCCGTGTCACCCGCAAGACGAAACTGCCGCTCACTGCCCACTCTCGCCCGATGTTATCACTCATTGCCCATGTGGCAAGACACGGCTCGAGTTTATCACGCCAACACCGAGACCGTCGTGTGAGAATGAAATCCCGCACTGTGACAAGGTCTGCTCTAAGAAGCTCCCTTGTGGCCATCTCTGCCAACAAAAGTGCCATACCGGTCCCTGCGCGCCATGCACCCAACAGATGGAAATCACCTGTCGCTGTGGAAGAACATCAGCCGCCACGGCCTGCCATCAGGGCGATGTCCAGAAGCCACTTTGCTTCCGCATTTGCCGCGCACAACTCAACTGCGGTCGTCACGAGTGCGGAGAACACTGCTGCTCGGGCGAGAAAAAGGCAGCTGAACGTCGCAAGCAGAAGCGCAGCGCGGCCGATAGCAACAACTTTGAAGCAGAGCACATCTGCCTCCAGGTCTGCGGTAGAACTCTGAAGTGTGGTAAGCACACATGCCAGCAGCTCTGCCACAAAGGACCGTGTCCTTCGTGTCTTGAGGCCGTCTTTGATGAGATTGCCTGCTCGTGTGGCCGCACCGTACTCTACCCCCCACAGCCTTGTGGGACGAAGCCACCAGAGTGCCGGTTTGAGTGCACCAAAGCGCAGCCGTGTGGACATCCGACAGTCTCTCATCAATGTCATGCCGAGAACACGCCCTGTCCTAAGTGTCCGTTCTTGGTGGAGAAGTCGTGCATCTGCGGGAAGAAGGTACTCAAGAATCAGCCATGCTGGTTCGACGAGGCGAGATGCGGTCTGCCGTGTGGGAGCAAGCTGAAGTGTGGGGCACACGAATGTCGGAAGCCATGTCACCGGCCGGGTGAGTGTGAAGATGTCGGCATTGCTGGCTCCCACTGCTCCCAGCCATGTGGAAAGGTGAGGAAGTCGTGTGAGCATATTTGTCTTGAGCAGTGCCATGCTCCATTTCGTAAGTCACTCCGGCTTGTGTGGAAGAAAATGGACTGACAGAATATAGCCTGCAAGGAGGACAAGCCATGCCAGTCCAAGACGTTTATCACCTGTCCCTGCCAGCACCGCAAGCATGAGGTTCGCTGTCTTGCGACCAAGCTGAGTCCATGGCCAACTCGAGAGACGAGCCTGAAGTGTGACGATGAGTGCCTTATTCTTCAGCGTAATCGCCGGCTAGCCGATGCGCTCAACGTGGATCCAGCCACGCATACAGATGATCACATTCCCTACTCGGATACCACACTGAAGTTTTTCCGCGAGGACCCCACATGGGCGCAGACTCAAGAGAGAGAATTCCGCGTGTTTGCTTCAGCACCGGAGGAGAAGCGACTTCGCTTCAAGCCGATGCCTTCTAACAAGCGGGCATTTTTGCATTCCCTAGCTGAGGATTTTGGCTTCGATTCCGAAAGTGAGGATCCAGAGCCTCACCGACACGTCTGCATTTTCAAGACCCCTCGTTTCGTGTCTCCCCCTTACAAAACGCTCGCACAATGCATGCGTATCATTAAAGCTAACGCTGCCGTATCCGCTGCATCTCACCGTCGGCAGCATGTCGCTGAGCGACAGGCGCAGTCACAAATTCAACAAACCTTTAATGCTCTTCTTCTCAGAGACGCCCGATTCGGGCTGACTATCGACGAACTCGAGCGAGCTATCGCCAATGACCTTGCGGCAGCAGCCCGATCCGGGCCCGCCCTGAAATTCACCACGAGTTTCTTGCCTTCGGAGGAAATCCTCATCCAGGCGGCGCCTGTATCGACAGCTGCAGCCGTAGCGACATCCCTACCTGCCACGCCACAATCCATCGAGGCCACCCTTACAACAATGAAGCCGTCACTGGCCAAAACGATTGCGCGTCTTGGCCTTGCCAATGCTGTGTCTCTCTGTCATGCCGACAATTCGCTCAACATTACAAGAAGAGAAGGCGACAAGGCCGCTGGGTCGGGCGGTTGGAGCGCCGTGGCAAGCCGTGGGTCTTGGCGGAGAACACCGACTGCTCCGGCATCGGGGACGGCGCCGGTTCCCAGATCGTTCCTGGCGCTGAGGAAGCTGGAACCCAAGAAAAAGGAGAAAGAAGCGGTGGAGGAGGATTGGCTTGAGGCGGCGGAGCAGTTGGAGAAGGACGAGGGGAGCGAGGGTCATATCGCTGAGGAGGGAAATGGTGATCCGGCAGCCGGGAAGGGGGGTGACGGTATTGCTAGCGAGAGGAACGGGGACGCGGATTCCGTGGAGACTGTAGGCGCGGTGTAGGCCGTCAGCAAGCTACCTTTTCCAGGCGGTTCACGACCGAGGTATACCGTAACCGAGAGACCGGCAGTGTCTATATCATGATGCAATGATGCTCTGTTTCTAGGAAACCACACGCCTTGTTTGCCAGGGGTAATCATTACTTAGCTCCAGAACAACTGAACCTTTGCCGCCCAGAATACGTGAAAAAGGAAAGTCACATGGGAAACGCAAGCAATGCACAATAGAATCGTGCCCGTTTCTACCCAAGGGGGTCGAAACACTCAATGAGAATTGCGTCAGGGCGCTTTAAGCCCCGTCATCGTGGATGACTTTGCATTTTTCTGTACTTGTATGGGATTTGGGATAAGTATAATGAACTACCTAACAAGGAGGAGGCTTACCCTCGACCTTGAAGAAAGGAAAAAA
>Ga0247765_1001002_pt1 | contig 16639 bp, 12 predicted proteins | sample UWRJL106311C6_FD_179949 | JGI IMG/M metagenome (GOLD analysis project Ga0247765, IMG submission 179949) | Plant litter microbial communities from Arlington Agricultural Research Station in Wisconsin, United States - UWRJ-L106-311C-6 | ecosystem: Environmental > Terrestrial > Plant litter >... | reverse complement strand
ATTTTGAAAAAGAAGACAAAAGGGGAGTTCCGGGGGGGGGGGTGGGGGGTGGGGGGGGGGGGGGGTTCGCGTTGCGAAGAGATGCGCGTGAGCGGGTCTGTCAGTTGCCAGCAGAGCGTGAAGACGCAAGTGGATTCGCACTCCACACTCAGCTACACGCCAGCTGAAGCTGCGCGCCAGATGGTTTTATGTTATCCGGTAGTATCGCAGCTAATGGGGGGTTGAAGATCGAGAGTCACAATTGAGCCAGAACGGCGACACAAGCTGAATCGACGGGTGCTGCGAGCTGAGGGAGTGACAGTGGTGAATTGACCAAAACAATAAGAAAGGAACGTAAAAAGGAGATACGGGCCAGACGGGTATCAATGAAAAGAAAAAAAGGAGGTCGTTGTGGGCTCCCAAGAGACTCGAGATCTTCCAGGCGAATGCTGTTTGACTTCTTCCCGTTTCGAGTCGTCGCAATGCCTCGCCCAAATTCCAGGGCGGTGCCACAGCAACGCCGTCTGATAAGACCCAACCCCTGCCGATAACGAGCTTAGCAGGAACGAGCAACCCACCCCTGCCACCTCATCGTTGCATTCCATTGCCAACAGCATCTCAAGTTCCCACGGCCGTGGGTTGGCCGAGGCTGGGACGGCTGGAAGTCCAAACCCGGCCTTCGAAACATGCAGCCTCCGTGGCCGTCGTGGCGATCACCCTATAGCTGTCAAGGCTCGCCATGCTCAGGACCACGGATGCATCGCAAAAGGGTCCATATGCAGCTCTGAAACCGGGTCCAAGACCTTCTAGAGCCTGCCAACGGGATCGCATTCAAGAATTTTCTTCTCCTCTATTCATTCTATCGTCAGTCAATACAGAACTCGAGAACATCTTACCAAGTCCATTAGCATCGCGGGTTTCTTGCATTATCGTCAAACCCGCCGTTGTCACGCATCCAAGCCCTCAAGTGGTGCAGTGAACGAATTCGACTGCTGCGCGCCAGGGCTCGAGCAGGTTGTCAAAGCGCTTGCTGCTTATATGCTCGGAATCCCTAGCAACTGAACACCAGCGGGCACCATCTAGTTACAGATCCAGCTGCTGAGTCGACGAGCTGACGGCCTCCCGAACATTGTTGAACGAAGCGATTCCATTCGGACCCAAGCTTCCCCCAGTTCCATCACTGCCGCCGGCCCACTCTCCGAGATACGGAGACCAGATCTGGTTGTAACTCATTCCCCACTACGTGAGTTGCCAACGGCATTTTTATCCGAAACATTGGTGTTTGGCCCGGCGGGACAAGAATTGGAAACTGATTTTTGTGCCCTGGTTCATGTGATGGTTGCGTTCGCGTGTGCTTGTGCTCCTCCGATAGCTTCCGCATCAGATATCCCCATAATCGCCATCATCAAACATCACTTTCTTTCCAGACAAAAAGAAGCACATGGCTGTTTCGCCTTCTGTGACGCTTTGCAAGGCAACAGCGGGGAAAACACGTCTCGTGACAGCATGGAGCTAACCCCTGTGGACGCAGCTGCCGTCTGAAGCTTGTCGTCGCATGTCGTCACCTAGGCCTAAGCCACACGTCCCCGCTGTTCGGGAAACCTGAAATACGACCCCACCGCGAGACTCAACTGGCCGAATGTTTCTCTCTAGACGCTCCTCTAAGAAGGAACAGGCCGTCATGACGGCACCTTCAACCTCCGCGACTGCCTCTCCCGCTCCGAATCAGCATCCCTTCCAGTCGCCCGCTTCGATTCCCCCTCGAACATCGTCCTTCTCGACGGGAAGCACACACCCTACCGCGAACACACAAGGCAGTTCCTCCAAAGCACCGCTGCAATCTGTCCCCGAGAGCGATTGGATTGCGAGATCGAGCAGCCAACCTCCCCCTGGTCACGCACGGCACCGCAGCCGAAAGGCGTCAGTCGCGTCAGCCACAAGCACAACCCTGTTCGGTGCTGTCATGGCTCAGCCCCCGCCTCCACCTGACCCGAACCGATTTGCGACCGACGATTTCTTCTCCAATGCGCGCAGGACGTGGTCTGAAGATAAGGATAAAATCCTGACGGGGCCCTACGACTACCTGGTCGGGCACCCGGGCAAGGACTTCCGGTCTCAGCTGGTCCGGGCCTTTGATGCCTGGCTAGAGGTGCCGCCAGACAGCCTCGAGGTCATCACAAAAGTGGTGGGAATGCTACATTCGGCCTCGCTGCTGGTTGATGACGTAGAGGATAGCAGCCTCCTGCGCCGGGGGTTTCCAGTGGCACACGCCATCTTTGGTATTCCGCAGACCATCAACAGCTCCAACTACATCTACTTTTGCGCTCTTCAGGAACTCCAGAAGCTCAAGAACCCAAAGGTCATTACCATCTTTGCCGAGGAGCTCCTCAACCTGCATCGTGGTCAGGGCATGGACCTTTTCTGGCGCGATACCCTGACGTGCCCCACGGAAGATGACTACCTGGAGATGGTGGGCAACAAGACGGGCGGCCTCTTCAGGCTAGGCATTAAGCTCATGCAAGCCGAGTCGCGCAGCCTGATCGACTGCGTGCCACTTGTTAACATTATCGGACTCATCTTCCAGATTCTTGATGACTACCAAAACCTCTGGAGCCAGCAGTACACAGCCAACAAGGGCATGTGCGAGGACCTCACCGAGGGAAAGTTCAGCTTTCCCGTCATCCACAGCATCCGGTCCAACCCGGTAAATCTGCAGCTGCTTAACATTCTGAAGCAGAAAACCAACGATGAGGAGGTGAAGCGTTATGCTGTGGCCTACATGGAGAGTACTGGTAGCTTCGAGTACACACGCAAGGTTCTGGCGGTTCTCATCGAGCGGGCGCGCAAGATGACGGAGGAGATTGATGAGGGCAGGGGCAAAAGTCAAGGCGTTCACAAGATTCTAGATCGCATGGTCCTCCCTGAGAGTTGACTGCTAAGTTTTTCTTCGATTTTGGGTGATATCCATGTGGGAAAGCGGGGCGTCTAGGTGCCTTTTTTTTGGGTGACACAACATTAATATCTTATCTTGTTTGATATCTTGGAGAATATTAAACCGCCTTGACTTTGACTTTAGCGTGTGGTCTTTGTGATTCTAGAATCGCTTCCATTGTGATAAACAACATCCTTGAAATGTCTTGGGGGGAACTAGCATGATGCAGTTGGTGTTAGTTGAGATGAAAACATTGTCACTCTTACTCGACGCAGTTTTCGGGCTAGAATCACCATTTGAAAAAATATGAACCATCAAAACCCATCAAACCTGCAACGCCGTATCCTCCCTCGCGGCATGCGATCCCCTCTTCCACCCCTGCGTTGGGTCCGTCTTCTTAATGCTAACCTTCTCCTCGCCGACCCGCCCCCAGCCGCCCCCCCCCGGTGTATTAACAATGATCCGATCACCCGTCTTCATAGGCGCGCTGTTTTTTGCGCCCAAGTTGATATACCGCTCCTCGTACTCTCCGTCATCTTCGTCACCATCCTGCTCACCTTTCAGGAGTTTCTTGAGGCTCGATTCCCAGCTCGCCTTCTTCACCCTTCTAACCCACAAATTCAAGCCGCATTCACCATCCTCGCCCCCGGCAAGTCCATACGGCCGGTAGACGCGGCGCTCGCTGAGGATGGAGACCTGCACTGGAATCCGAAACTCGATATCACGCACGACACCATCACCGCCACGGTGCTGGCCCTTACCACCGGAGCTCTTACGGATAGAAAACTCACGCAGCAGCACGGGGTAGCGACGCTCAAAAACCTCAGAGTCGGTGATGCGCGTGTTGGTCATGTGGACGTGCACGCCGTCGGTGCCTTCCCAGGTTGGGCCGGCGCCGCTGCCTCCGGCGATGGTCTCGTAGTAGCCGAAACCCTTGACTTCGGCTTGACCAGTGATGTTGCCGCCGAAGCCAAAGGTGAGGTTGTTGCAGCAGCCTTGGCTTGCGGCGGCGGCTTGGAAAGCCTTGAAGATGACGTCGGTGATACGTTGCGAGGTTAGGACGTTGCCGCCTACCACGGCGGCGTTGTCTGAGGGATCCAGCAGGCTCTTGGGAGGGATCTTGACTTTGACTGGCTTGAGGCAACCCTGATTCAGTGGGATGTCCTCTGACACCATGCAGCGGAGGGCGTAGATGATGGCGCTGTAAGAAATGGCCTTGGGTGCGTTGATGTTGGCGTAGACTTCGGGGCCTGTCCCTTCAAAGTCAAAGACCGCTTCTCCCTTCTCCCCATCAATTGTGACTTTGAGTCGTATGGGACTTCCGTCATCCATAAAGTCGACAGCAGAGAGGTCCTTGCCTTCGAACCGCTTCGAGACTGTCCTGAGCAGATTCCGAACCTGCAGCTCAGCATTGTCTTGAATCGCTACCATGTAGAATTGCACCGTCTCCTCCCCGTACTCGGCGATCAGAGCCTCGATGAGCGAAATGCCCTTCTGGTTGGCTGACACCTGAGCGCGAAGATCGTTGATGTTGTCGGCCAGACAGCGTGTTCCACTCGACCCAGGGTGTTTGGCGGGTTCGTCATAAAAGAGCTCAATGACCCTTTGCTCGTTGAACTTGCCCTCGCTCACCAACTTCTCACTCTTAATTGACGCGCCCTCCTGAATCAGCTCCCTGGAGTGCGGAGGCATACTACCAGCCGTGATGCCTCCAATATCAGCGTGGTGAGCGCGGGAGGCAGCGTAGAACAGGATATTCTTTCCGGCCTCGTCAAATGCCGGCATAATTAGGGTAACGTCAGGGAGATGTGTGCCGCCGTACGAGGGATGATTCGAGGCAATGACGTCTCCCTTCATCAGCTTCCCTTTCCAAATCTCAGCCTGCCGCTTCACACACGTCGACATTGACCCTGACCACATTAGCTTCAATCCCAACGAGAGAACAAATAAACCATACCAAGATGAACTGGCAAATGGGGAGCATTGGCAACCAAAGCACCTGTCGAGTCGAAAATCGCACAGGAAAAGTCAAGACGCTCTTTGACATTGGTGCTGACGCTCGTCTTCTGAAGCGCCCTGCCCATCTGCTCAGCAATGGCCATAAACCGATGACCAAAGATGCTGAGCATAATCGGGTCGACCTCGCGCTCGCCAGACTGTCTCAAACCCCTACACTAATTAGACACAATCCCTGGGTCGGGGAGTCGTGCAAACTCACTTGTCCTTGCCATCTCCCTGCAGGTCGATGATCACATGCGTTTCGAGAGCCAGAGCTGTTGATGTCGGTGTGACAACAAGGGTCTGAGTCCCGTCTGCCAGCATGGCTGGACCCTGAACCACATCGCCGGTTTCGAGATCAGCCAACCGGTAGATAGGTGTGTCCAAGCGACCGGCCTCAAAGTAAACTTGAGCGACAGAGTGCTGTTTCTGTGTGGACACCTCACCGCGGGTCACCGCCTTCAGCTGCTCATCCACAGATTTCTCGTCGTAGTGGAAGCCCCTGCCTATTCCGCGGACTCGAACATCGTCGACAATAATATCCCTTTCATCCAAGGTAAAACCAAACTCATAGCGGTGTTGCTTGACAAACCCACTGCCGAAGTCCCAGTCGTTACCGCTGTAGAACTTGTCGGCCTCCTCCTTGGTGGGCTTGATGATCATAAGAGCAGACTCAGTACCACGGTACCTCATGTTCAAGTACTCCTCAAAGACAATTTCATTATCGTCAAAGCCCTGTTCCCGCAATGCTTGTCGAGATTTTTCTTTGAGCGCATCCATCTTGTGTTTCAAATCACCAATAACGTCATCTTGTTCACTCCAAACTGCGGAGTCCGGCTCTTGCCTCTCGTCCACGACATCAGCGAGTGCCATTCCGTAGGCGGAGAGGACTGACGAGTACCGGTGGATGAGAATCTGCTTGATACCCAGGGATTCAGCAATGGCGACAGCGTGTTGGCCACCAGCACCGCCAAAGGTGGCGAGTCTGTGCTTCGAAGAGTCGTGCCCCTTGGCTTCCGTGATGCTCCGAATAGGCCGGGTCATTGTCTCGTTGGCGACGGTGAGGAACCCGTAAGCCACCTCGTCGATGCTCATGTTTTTCCCCGTCTCTTGGTTTATCTGGTCCGTGAGCTCTTGCAGAACCTTCCTGCTGGCCTCGGTATCCAGTGCTTCATCCTCATTTTTTCCAAAAATCTTGGGGAAAAACCCGGGTAACAGTCTTCCAAGAAATAGATTCGCATCCGTTACTGTTGCAGGACCTCCTTTTCTGTAGCATGCCGGACCGGGGTGTGCACCGGCAGATTCGGGCCCAACGACAAACAGTCCATTCCTGAAGAACAGCATGGAGCCACCTCCAGCGGCAACGGTGTTGATGTCCAGTTGAGGCGATTGAATCGTGACACCGGCAGTGGTGGTCTCAAAGGTATGGTCATAGCGGCCTTCGCCGTAACGGGAAACATCAGTGCTGGTGCCGCCCATGTCGAAGCCAATAACCGGTATCCTCGTGTTCTCGTCGTATGATGTGATAGCATAACCGACAACACCACCGGCGGGACCTGACAGAATGGCCTTCAGTCCGGTAAATCTCTCGACGTCCACAAGGCCACCATCGCTCTGCATAAACTCGCAGCGAGCGCCGCTGGCCCCTTCCTCCTGCTGCACACTCTTGGACCCAAGTCCGCCGGCGAACCCCTGTTGGAAGCCAGAGATGTATTTCTTGATGGCCGGGGTGAGGTATGCATCGGCACACACCGACGTGGCGCGCGACACTAGCTTGATCATGGGCATGAGCTCGTGGCTCAGAGAGATGTGCTGGAAGCCGATCTCGCGGGCAACTTGCCCGACAAGAGCCTCGTGGTCTGGGAAGGTGTATGCATGCATTAGGCAGACAGCTATGCTCTTGATGCCACTGTTGTAGACACCCTGGAGCTGTTGACGGATGGCATCCCTCAGTGGTCGGCGCAAAATGCGGACCGCTTCACCCGAGAGACCCATGACGAGGTCACTCGTCGCAGCCTCGGCGGTGCCGGCCTTGATGTCGACACGGGTGAGATGGCGGGAGGGGTCTTCGGCATAATCCTCCAGGGTCACACGTTCGTCGATTTCCACAACGGTCGAGTAGAGGACGTCTGCCTTGCGGATGGCCAGATCAAAGATTTTGGGCCGGGACTGGTTTCCAATGACAAGACAGTCCTTGAAGCCCTTGGTCACAATCATGGCAATCTTCTCGCCCTTTCGCTCTAACAGGGCGTTGGTAGCCACGGTTGTTCCCATGCGGATCGACTCGATCTGGCTGGTGTCGAGGAGCTCCCTACGTGGGATGTCCCTTTTGAGAAAATGGGACACGACACGGCGGATCGCTTCAAGTGGCGCATCGCTGTAGTTGGCCGGGTCCTCGGAGAGGAGTTTGATAACGACATCCTCGCCGCGGAAATTGCCGACGCAGTCTGTGAAGGTGCCGCCTCGGTCGATGGCGATGCGAATGCCGCGCTCTTTTCGTATATTCGAATCCATTTTTTGTATCCGTATATTCTGGGTGGATGGTCTGATTGGTTGCCTCGTGCTAGATCAAGGGGGGTCAAGATCCAGCACACAACCGTGAAGGTGCAGAGGGGAGAGTGTCCGAGATGCAGGACTTGATGCAGACAGAATGGGGGATCCAGGCAGCGCGGACGCAGGCTGAGTGATAAGGAAGAGAAACCCCTCTCTTTGAGAGTGGACTTGACTATAGTCAAATAAGACGATCATGGGAAATATTGCCTCTACCTCCCCTTTTGTTTTTTCTTTCTGATCGTCATCCCATTGGAAACCCCGGCATCCAGTGGCTCTCACAGAGGGAAAAAAGCCCCGCGCCGCGGTTTCGGCGACCCGCAGAGCAGACCCCACCATCAACCATCGCTGCCCCACACCGCTGATCGTCGGGAACCCCCCCCGATCAACTGGCGCCACCGTTCTCCTGCATTACCCCCGGAATCGGAATCGGCCTCCGACGGCAGCAACTGGCCCCAACGGTTCCTTCATTAAACATCGAACTTGCGCAGCTTCTCCCACTCGTGTTCCAAAATTCCCATGACAATCACATCAACCCACCTCCGCTCCAGCAGCGCACTTTCCCGCTCACGCCCTTCCTCGACAAACCCCACCTTTTTGTAAGCCCTGAGCGCGCGCGGGTTGACATTGTAGACGCGCAGGCTGACGCGATGAAGGCCTGCGCGCATGAAGGCCCAGTCGAGCGCCCAGTTGAGGGCCTCTTGTCCGTAGCCCCGGTCGCGAAAAGAGGGCTGCAACGCGATCCCCAGCGTAGCGTTTCGATGGTGAGAAGTATTGGGGGCCATGGGCCAGAGGAAAAGCGTCCCGATTGGCGTTGGTAGAGGTTTCTGTTTCTTTGGTTCAGCTATCGCTTCACCGTTCTGTTCCTGGGCCGGGGGCAAGCAAATGAAGACGCGAAGGTAGGCGTGGTTAAGCCAGCCGAGAAGCGTCTCGGCCGTGGCTTTGGTTCCGGGAGCTAGCAGCCGTGGACTGCTAAAGGCCATGCCGATGGGGTCGCCGTCGTTGCATGCAGTTAGGTGCGCTTTGTCTTCGTCGTTGTCTTCAACGGTGCGGTAGACGAGCCGGGCGCTCTGCCATGCTGTCGCGAGGGGAATGACAGGTTGTGCCATGGTGGTGATCGTACGATATCTGGTGCCTAGGTAGATACTTGCCGGAAGCGACTAGAAACCCCTTCCTGAATCGCTGCCCTTTTAACTTGGAGGCAAGCCACGGTGGGGTCTCTTGTGCGGCCGCAGGTTTGTTGGGTGGGAGGCATCATGTCGTACGGCTGTTTGCGCTCGCCATCGTCTCGGCTATGCAAACTTCAAAGTTCCACGACAACCCACGACATGAGCGAGGTAAAAAGTCATACAGATTCATACTCTAGACCTGCCTGTTTGGGGTGTCTCGCCAACACTCAAACAATCCACCACCGATGGGACTCGGTAGTTTGCTCGCGGTCAGCTCAGCAGTCGAAGGGCCTGGTCCTTTCGCGCGGGCCATATCGGTGCTTACGCAGCTGCATTACTACGCCGCCAGCAGCGGTCACTTGAGACCGAGGGTAAAAGGGTCCTAAGAATGCATTCGGTCTTCTACCGGACAGTGGTTAGCATCGCGAGGATACGAGATTTGGCGTCTGTGTCAGTGTCTTGGTATTGTTATGAAGAGATCAGGATATACCAGCGGGCTTAAACCACATCACAGCATGTCTCGCATTCGACCTGACACCTGCCAGCACGACCTCATAAATCGCCCTTTTCCGAACCAAACCCAGGCTTCTTGCAGCCGATGAACGCCGATAGTCCCACCGTAAAATGCACAGAAAACACTCTGCCAGACCCATGATGTTGGTTACAAGGCATGTTTGGCCAGCTGCTGCCCGGAGAGAGCGCATGCAAGTCTTGGCAACCGCTAGAGGAAAACTTTCTCTTGGTTGCCCTCGTCGTCGTCACAACCGCCACCGTCGATCTTTTCGCAAAATCCATTCTAAGAGCTGCTGTCTTCTTCATCGCTGGTGGCATCAATGTTGGCCTTCTTCTTGGTCTTTTTGGCCTTTTTCCCGGCCTTCTTGACCACAAACTCATCGTCGCCAGGCGAGAACAAAGGGGCGCCGCCACTGGCCTCACCAGAAGTGGCCGAGGTTGGCACCTCCGCGTCGGCAATGTCGTGACCTTGTGACCGGAGCTCCTCATTCAGGGCCGGGATGACCTTGAGGAGGGCCTGGTATTGGTCGAGGGTGAGGGATATTCCCTAGGTTGGGAGAGTCAGTAAGTCATTTACACTAGCAAGTTTGACAGCAAAGAAAAGGAGAGGGATGCTGGGAGGAACTACCTTCTTTCCGGGCTTGAGCTCACCGGCTGCCTCGTAGTACTCGCGGATATTGACAAGCGAGGTACCCTTGAACTTGGACGTGCCAATTCGACGCTTATTTCCAATCTGTGAAAGAGAGAATGTCAATGAATTGAGGATACAAATGCCACATAGCATTGGAGAACTTACTTCCCAGTACGGATTGCCCTCGGCATCCTTTGAAGTCTTGGTTGAGGTCGAGCTTGACGCAGTTTTCTTGACCTTGGTTTTCTTGACCACTGGAGACTCAGCCTCGTCGCTGTCTTCCGAGACATGGCGTTTCTTGGGCATCTTGATTGTACTTGGGGTTTGATTGACGGGTTACAATATCTGAACAAGTCGACACGCGTCACTTGAGACGAGTTGAGAGGGAGCGCGTCGCCCAAAGGTGCTGGGGAGTTGAGCGGCCCGTGCAGCGTCGAGGAGAGCGCGACATCACGTGGGTGCTCCGCTTTGTCCGGTGTGAACTAGGGTTCCGTAATTTCAATTCATTTTTTAATATTTCGTTATTTCACATTTTTCAAAGCTCGATTTTTCTGAAATGAAATTTCACGCTAAACCAATCGGGATACATTGGGGTTAGGGTTATTTGCAGCGAAAGATAAAGTGGTCAATGCTTAGACAGGGTGAACAGGTCACGTGCTTACCAGAGATACAAGTCCTCCAATAATACCAGTTGCGGGCGGGAAATCTGGTCCGTACATTTTCAACCATTTCATTCAGCCCAACTGGATTTCTGAAATGATTTCGGCCCAAATCGTGAAATTTTGAAATGAAAGAATTTCATTACGGAACCCTAGTGTGAACCTTCCGCACTGAAGTGGGATTGCATTCGTTTCCAGCGGGATGTCAAGTTATTTATTCGTATTGGATGGCTATCTAAATGACTGTCAAGCCTCATTGTCCAAATTCAAGGCTGCTGTGTCTGCTTAGCTCTTCAATAGCTCTCCAACCGTCTCGCCAACACACCAAGCTCCCACGCTCACAAATTCTTGAGTCTCAATTGCGTGGTTCAAGCCCATCTCATCATGGACTCCTCGTCAGTGTTGGGACAACGCCTTGTTGAATGGACCTGTGGGTCTTTGCTGGATGTTAGTGGAGTCACTGGAGTGGATCCGCGTTTAATGCTTCGTAATAGGGGTGCGAAATTTCACAACAGACTTTTTTTTTTCGAAATTTCATTTTTTCAAGCCTTTTTTTTTTCTGAAATGGAAGTTTCCGCTAACTCAATTGGGAACCATACCGGGTTAGGGTTATATATGGGATCCGGTGCCACGAGCCAAAAGGGACTGGAATCAAGATGACTAAGCTTTTCCAATCTTGGAATGGCGGATTTCCTCCCCACTCGTAGTGGGCAATCTGACCTATACCCAAGATGACCCACATTTCAACCATTTCATTCAACCTCCTAGGTTTCGGAAATGGATTTTAGGCCCAACTGTGAAAAAGTGAAATGAAAGAATTTTATTTCCCACCCCTACTTCGTAACAAGTCGGTTAGGGGAATCGCATTTCAGTCCCGGGTTTGCGAACCAAAGCCTCAGATTCTCATTGGTGAATTTCAACGCCTGCGAAGATAGCTCGAGTCCTTTGTATTTTTCATTAGCTTTGGGGAAATGCAATCTGGATTGGCCCCACGCTACCGCGTCCCAAGTGTTTCGGTAATACGAAGTAGTTATTTCAACATCTTCCCGCTGTCCACTGTCACACGTCAGCCAGCCCCGCCAAGCCGTAGTGCCATCAGGGTAGGATTTGCGAGGTGAACCAGCCCCTTCCCCTTAAAAATAGATGTCGGTTTGAAGATCCGGGGACGAGTCGAAACCTTGACACAATTGCCGGATGAACCGTCGTCTTCGATCATCCCAGTTCCTCTTGAGTAGCTCGCCCCAGTTCAGCTTCAAGCTGCCTTCGAACTACGAAGACGCCGCCTCACACCGCCGATCGATCCGTTTCGCGTTCCACTCCCACGCCGGTGCCGCTGACAACGCGCCTTCATCAGCCCTGATTCCTTACGATTCCAACGGCTGATATCCAGCAAGAAACGTGTTATGATATAAGGAGAGGCCGTAAAATGCGCGGAGTGGGCGCGCCACAAAAGACAAGATGGAAGACGACAGCAATACACACATCGAGAAGGCTGATCCGACTGCAAATGTGCCACCGGGCGGAGACAAGATTTCCGGCGCTCCCGGGCCGGCAGATGTGAGCAGCGACGAGGATATCACCACCAAGATTTTGCAATTTCTTTCGACCGCCACGCCGGGAACCCTCGGTGGAGTTGCAGTGGGTCTCGCTGCCGTTACATACTTCGTCTTAGGACAGCTAGGACTGCTCTTGATCGGCGCATTCGGCGGAATTGTAGTCTTTGTACATTGGGAACAACGGAACGCCGAGGTTGCTCGTGTTGCCCAGGGGGAACGAGGACTTGATGTCCTCGCGAGGGTGCTGGAAGTCAAGAGGGGCTGGGCCGCGGAAAGGGAGAAAGACGAGACATTGCAAAACGGCATGTCGGCAAGCGCATCTGGGTTTGATGACTTTCGTCCCGAGACGCGGGATGCGCTAAATGCGTTGGTGGATGCCGTCGTGGCTGACTATGTCAAGTGGTGGTACTCGCCCATCATCCCATCCGAAAAGTTCTTTCCTCTTGCCTGCCGGAAGACACTGGTGTCGTTCATTACGGCCGTTTCCAACCACCTCAGCAGGAAGCGACCGGCAGATGCCTTTCTTGACTTTCTGACCAACTCTTCATCCATCTTCATCGTCTTCTTCTCGGAACTCTCCAAGGTGTTTGAAGGGTTGCCTTCTGACTCAAATAAATCCGCGGCTGACATTGTCTTTGATTACCTTGCCGCGAACCCAGACTCCAACCTAGCGAACCTGTTGAACGAACGGCAGCAGGCCGGAAAATTCCGCATGGTTGCTGAAGATCTTCTCAGTTTTCTCGAGCGACAGACATATGATTGTGATCCGGCAAGAGTCTTCTTGCGCGAGATTCTGGCCGCTGTGATCCTCGAGACGACACTGCAGAAGTGCTCCAAGGCCGAGTGGATAAACTCGTGGATCGTCTACCTGTTGGAGGCGGGAGAGCCTGATTTCAGCCATGCAATCGATGTTGGCATGCAAACCGGCCCTGGGGCGGACGTTGTGTTTGCTGATCTCGACGGGAATGTTGGTAATGTCGGCCTCACCAAGGGGAACAGGAGCTCACTCGAACAAGAGCGAGCCCGGCGCAAGGAAGCAATGTCGCATAAGAAGAAACTGAGCAAAGCTGAGGAGGAGCTGGAAGCCATGGAGGAAGTCAAGAGGCTGAATCAGATGATTGCCGACGAAGATGCACGGAGATCCAAGGCATCGCTGGAGATTTCCGAGTCAGTTCTTGCCCCAGTAGCCGAGCGGGAAGTTGGTGAAAAGAACACAACAGATGCATCAGATCGGCTGGCCAGCGCTTTCCAGCGCAATGCAAACGAGCTCGATATACAAAAGGACGCCAACGAAACGCAGATGTCTACCCAGAGCGATGGATCCTCTGGGAAGAACGAGAATATTAACACGCCACTCACACCACTCTCAACGCAAGGATCGATAAGCCAAGAACCATCTCCTCCGCCACAGCCGAACAGAAACTCTCAGTTTACAAGTTTCGATCAGATTGTTCCTCCAGTTCAGGATGGAACGGATGCGGACGAGGAGCCACTGAAGCCGCCTCCTCTCACGCTACACCAGGCCACCATCACGGTTCTGGACGAGCCTGGCGGCAAGATCAAGGCGAAGCCTACGTGGGACTACCTAGTGCAGATCGAGCCGGCCACGACCCTATATCCAGGGTGGATGATTGTCAGAAAGTACGGCGATTTTGAACGTCTGCACGAAGTGCTGAGGCGGATTGCTACAATCTCGGGAGCCACGAGATTTACAGAGCAACACGGCACATTGCCGAACTGGAAATCTCATACGAGGACAACCCTACGGGGTGAGCTGGAGCGATATGTTCGGGAGGCCTGCTGGTACCCCAGTCTCGCTGAGAGCGAGGGGATGAAGCGCTTCTTGGAGAGGGACAATGTACCGACCCCAGGGGGTCCAAAGCTAGGCTTTCAAGCAATCGAGAAGCTTGGAAAAAACGTGTTCGACGTTCTGACAAGTGCGCCTGTCGAAGGCTCCAAGGCCGTTGTTGGCGGTGTGACAGGTGTGCTGGGGAACATTGGTATCGGGCAGCGCAAGGCCGTCCCAGCCCCATCACCAACCCCTCCGCCTCCCCCTTCGGCCCTGCAGGACGTTACAGCGGCGAGCCGGCTGTCTATGTCAAGTTTGCCGCGGGTGGAAAGTTCCGTGTCACTGAACGGGCGCAAGACGCGCGACAGTATTGACAGCCAACGGTCGTCAGTGATTGCCACGCAGCCTGGCATGGCCCCGCCGATGGACCGACGTCCCAGCTACAATTCGCAGGGCGAGATAGAGCCTGACAGCATACGTCGTTCACGAGCATCTGCCCGAAACAGTCGTGATAATAGCCGTGCATCGAGCTTAGCTCCTCGATCTCCTTCGGCGTTCAGCCTCGAGGGACTGCGTCTGCCTCCTCCGCCGGATACCATGGGGGATGACTACGAATCCCCCATCAGCCCCTACGGTCAACGGCAAGAATACCCATCGCACACTCGGTCGCTGACCATGCCGACTCTTGGGGGCCAACGCGTTAACACGCCGCCACTCAGCGGGCAAAAGACAAAACCACATTCGAAGCTTTCGGAGCCAGAAACCCGCGTAGCCGTCGAGCTTCTCTTTGCCGTTATCAACGAGCTCTACACGCTCTCTTCGGCATGGAATATCCGCCGCACTCTTCTCGCTGCGGCCAAGTCCTTCTTGCTTCGACCAGGAAACCCGTCGCTACTTTCGATCCAGTCCATGCTGCAGGAATCGGTCCTCGACACAAACACGTCGGATGCAGGATTGGCAGCGCATCTTCGAAAACTGCGCGAGAATGCACTGCCCACTGAGGCAGAACTGGCTGCATGGCCTCCCGAATCGAGTGCAGAGGAGAAGGAGAAGTTGCGGGTCAAGGCCAGGAAGTTGCTGATTGAGAGCGGCGTGCCAGCCGCACTGATGGGGGTCATGGGTCAAGCAGCGACAGCCGAGGCCATGGGTCGGTTGTTTGACTGTTTGCAGGTGGAAAAGGTGGCAAGGGGTTTAATTTTTGGCATTATGCTGCAGGCGGTACGGGGGATCACGCATTAGCAAGCAAGAGTGCACGTCTGGTTTGCCTGGTGAACGGGTTCGGTATGGATAGCAGGCGGGCAGCGGTTTGCTTGCTTGGCGCATGGGAATGCGAGCGGGTCATGGGATCGAGTTATGATACACATGGATCCTTGCGATGATACAACAAGAGTATATACGTACAGCATTTAATAGAGGCCTAGAGGCTTTTTACGACCGGGATAGCCTTGGAAAGTGACCCAGCGCCGCGGATACCTATTGCGCCAGTTCTGGGGACGGGATTGCCCGTTAAGTATGCGAGCTAGTGGTGATGAACTGGACCGAGCAGCGTATTCCAACATCCGCGGCGACAGCGCGCCTGCCACGCACTGCCTTACTGAGGAGAGGGGTAACAACCACACCTTCCTCTTCCTGTCACCAGCGTGCGATATCAGTTTCGCCCACTGCGCCATTCGGAACAACTGAGCGATACAAGCGAGTCGGCAACTAATTGCCAAGCCCAAACGGACCTCTTTGCTGTCGAAACGACAAGCTTTACGAAGCGCACCAAGCAAAAGCGCCAAGTCAAGCCACACTGCCATCGGCCCACGCCAAACTGTCAAGCTTGGTCAAGCAAGACGCCACTGCCGACTCGGCGCTCCTGGGCGATCGCCAAGCGGGGAAATCTCCGAATCAAGTTCACCACACTCACTGACCTCAAGTCACCACAGGAGAAAGGACACAAGGTCTTTGCAGCGAGAAGGAGGAATTGAGTTATGACCGCAATTCTGACGAATCCGCTACGCTGGGACGAGGGTTCAATTAATTGTGTCTTGAGAAAATCCCGAAAGCAAAGTCCCTGGGTAGCGACGGCATGTTGCTTGGACTGGACTGAACTGCCGTGGATTCTCCCGCTCGCCCGTTCGCTACGCTCAGATTCGCCCCGCGCGCCACGGCCAGGGAGATGCTTATTCAACGGTTCGTTCTATCTAGCGTCCACACCTTTTTGCAGGGAGGACAGCCGCGCCTATCACTTTGGCCTCGCCTTTGTTTTTGGCTTGCCTTGGCTCGATGGCATGTCAAATGAGGGAACCGAACAGATGGATATGAGATAACAAACGAGCAATTCACCCAGACAGTAACCACTATGTAGGTATTTCCTACTACTCTACGCCTGTCCTTACGGATACCCCAACGCATCAATCATCCCCCCAGCCCGCGGGGAAATATCCCTGTTTTTTCTGTCGACACGGCCGATCACCCACCCATTCGGGCAGGAGAATCCCTTCCCCAACCCAACCAAAGTGAGGTTTCTCTGGAAATGGAGTTGAAGGCGTCACTGTGACTACTTCTCCCCGACCGACAGAGCGCCGTGAAAAGATTTCCCCGCACTTTGGCATTTCCTTTTGCTAATGTGACGCTGATGTACCTACCTAACCTGCGGAGGGGGGGTGGTTCGTATGGATATCCGGTTTAGCGGAAGAGTTATTAGCCCTCCCCAAAAGTTTTAATAACCGCAGCGAATCAAGATGGGGCCTTTTAGGTCGTCTTTCGACCAGAACAGAGCAAACAGGGTGTGTTATTATATTGTACGGAGAATAAAAATCTGCGGGGACACTCGAATCGTCCACCCCGGTGTTCGGTGATACTTACCTACTACGTATCT
>Ga0247765_1001001_pt1 | contig 16697 bp, 20 predicted proteins | sample UWRJL106311C6_FD_179949 | JGI IMG/M metagenome (GOLD analysis project Ga0247765, IMG submission 179949) | Plant litter microbial communities from Arlington Agricultural Research Station in Wisconsin, United States - UWRJ-L106-311C-6 | ecosystem: Environmental > Terrestrial > Plant litter >... | reverse complement strand
CCCCCCTAAAAATAAAAAAAAAAAGAAAGAAAAGAAAAAAAAGGGGGGCCGGACAGAATGGATTGGATTAACAGGTCGTTTGTAGGTCTACCTCTTTGTCGACTGGGACAAGGAAAGCTTCTACCTCGGAAGACAAAAACAACGAAGCGACATTGCCCCGGCTCTCGTTCCGTCCAAAACGGGGTCGTGTTCTAACTCAGACTCGGACTCCCAGGGGCTAAGGGCAAGGGATATTGGGTTGATTGTTGGTGTGGTTGTTCTCGGTGTGCTGGTTATAGGTTTAGTCTTCTATCTGTGGAGGAGGCATAGAAGCCCTGTCTTACCACCTCCCCCGTTGAATGGGACTAGAACACCGTCTCCGGTGGAAATGGATAACATGGCCACTGCGGGGTAAGACTTTGTCTTATAATTTATACTTGCAGTGAAATATAGATATCCTACACTCTTTCATCTCCACCTTCATCCCTAATGCCTCACTAGTCTAGTCAGCCCACCTGCCGATCATAGCAACCAAAGTATACTTAGGTAGGTAGGCAGGCAGGCAGGCAGGCAGGTAGGTAGGTAGGTAGGTAAGTAGGCAGGCAGGTAGGTAGGTACTCTGTAGGTAGGTAGGTATTACCACACGCACGGAATAAAAGTTGATTGGACCGTCGCGCATCTCATGCTCCCAACATGCGTGCCGGGGTCGTCGCAGAGTTGGCATCTTGGCCTCCTACTGATTCGCCACTAGCCGAGGAATTTTGTTTTCTTTTCAGGTGCCATATGCGTCTAGTCCTGCAGTCGCGGACGCAATAGACCTGTATGGTCGTTAGTTAGTCTTATTCAAGCTAAAAATAAAAGAATAATAAAAAAACACTTTAGGCATTAAAAGTTGGGGACGACTGCAAAAGATTGGCCGGATTTACGTGTCCAAGAAGCAACGTGAATAAACAGAGCGGCCCTACTGGGCAAGTTGGAGGCCCACAACTGGTTCGCGCGCAATCCCTTGTGGAGGACTGTGGGGATCGTCCCCGCAAGATTCAGAATGCTCCGCCCATCAACGTGCTTGGAGAGATGGGATTGCCTTGGCAATCTTTTATGTGTGTGTGTGTGTTTTAGGTCTGTGAAACTCTCCTCGCCCTCAGATCCAAGATTCTCTCGGCTATTTCCCCATGCCCCCCTTTATATTCTATCCCCAGACATGATATCATATCATTCTCTATACGGCGGCTCTTGACCTCGGACAAAAGGGATTCGATAGGACATAAACTTGGGAAGTGCTTTCAAAGCAACCCGGCCAACGCCGACTTTCCCATCCTCAAAGAAGAAACAATCCAGCAAGGTCGCAAGGATGATAATATCCTGGACCAGATCAAGGCGTTTCTTCAACATGGCTCGAATGTGTTCCGGCATTCCATCAAACAGCTCAGTCCAGAATCCCCTTTCCGCAACTTCAAACTCATCCGGCATCCAGAACTCGCCTCCAGTAAATTCGCCGGCAAGGGTGTGGATACGGCCGAATCCGGCCCCGAAAGGTAGCGGCGTAGATAGTTCCCAGTCGACCAAGGCGGTGACCTCACATTTCTCGTCGATGAGTACGTTTACATCGTTGAGATCGTAATGGGCAACCCACAGCGGAAGGAGGCCAAACTCGTCAAGCCTTTTGGCCAAGGTCTCGGCAGTTGCTTTATAGGGGAGGACCTCTTCCAACGGCGATGCCAAGAGGGCGTTTAGGTGAGGTCGAAGCTTGGTTTCCACAGCCTTGTGGCTAGCCTCGGCGAGATAACCCTGCGAAAAGACACGGCCCAGTGACTTGTTGATGGCAATACGCCCTTCGGCTCCCTTGCCAGCGACTCCGTGCAGCCACATCTTACCCGACATACGGGTGAGCGAGTAAGCCCAGGCACCTGCGTTTTCCAACTCTTCGTTACCGAGAGCTTCAGCATCTGGGACAAATGAGCTCAGTGCGCCCTTGGCGGTCTTGAACGCGTCGACGTCAAGCGGTTCGGTACGAAATTGCACAACCACCTCAAGACCGTCAGCAAGGCTAACGAACAGGGTCCTACTAAACATTCCCTACATGGGAGGCTTGTAGATGCGTTTCGCGCTACTGCCTAGATGCTCGACGACCAGTTTCTTTGCCCATTTGACCTGCTTCGACAGGGTATTGAGCAATTTGGACAAATCCTTGTCTGTAGAGACCATTGGCATTGTGGAGAGGAGCTCGGGAGGATGGAGATGAAGAAAATGGAAGCCGAGACAGGTGGGCACGCAACCGCGGGTTTAGATGCGAGATGGAGAGAGCTTGATCAGAGTGGTGGGGAACGCTGTGAGGAAAGTTGTGGTCTGGAGGAAGGAACGCTGTTGTCCGGAGTGGGGAACGCGGGACAGGACCCGATTGGCTACTACCTACCTATCTGAGATATTGGTACCCGAGGACTTTGTCTTCATCCTATCCGGCAGTGAAATATTGATGCCCTGTTCCGTCATCCATTTCCCTTTCCACTCTTTCGTTTCCCATAATCACCTCCTATTTCCTCAATAGTCTAGGTAGCCAACCCACCTGCGCCGATTACAACAACCCAAGCCTACCTTACCTAGGTAAGTACTACATGTTGGGAAGGTTTACCACACCCACGGAATAAACCTCGCCGTCGCCGCATGCCATCTCTCCCATTCTTTTCCAAACTCCCCTCTCAGCATAGCCTCTTCCTCCTCGACCCGTTTACTCAACACAAACAATAGTCCCCCCAACATGATCGGGAATGCCACCAATTCCGCTCTCCACGAGGTGTAATACCATCTCCGCGATGATACCCAACAGCTCAATACCCCATCCATTCTACAGAGTAACACTGCCAGGGAAACCTGTAAGGTAACAACCCCCGTATAACTCGGATGCTGAATAAACCTGTATATTCCAGTTGTCACCAACCTATCTGGCTGGGCTAGCGCAAATGTGAAATTCTTTCCGAGTTCCGCGTATGGGACCAAGCGGAGGGGGATGCCGATGAATAACGCGATGGCGAGGGGGATAGCCGTGGCGGGAGACCAGGTGATTAACCTTGGGTTTAACTTATTGACTTCGCCATGATTATGGCGAAGAAATTTTGGGATAGTAGGGTAGTAAAGAATTAGTAGAAAGGTATGCAGTGCGAGAAATGCCAGAGGCGCAAGAAGAATCTTGGTGCCGTGTTGCGAGGCAAGTCGCGAGCGGAGGAGAAAGTCGCCTGTTTCAAGTGGTGGAGGGGCGGCCGTGTTGTTGGCATGTGGAGGCACAACGGCTTTGTACGTGCCGATGATGGTGGCGAAGAGGGTTATTGCGAGAGAGGCTTGCGCGAAGGAGGGGCGGGGAAGGAAACCCATGATACCTGACCTAAACTCAGCAGACGGAGTTGATCGATTTTGGCTTTTAGGGGTTGACTGCGGCAACGGGCGACTTAACATAGGTATGCAGCTCGAGAAATAGAATGCGACAGTAAATCGCCCAGAATGCGTTCAGAATTGACGTCCCAGCGGGGTGGTTGGGTGGATGCTCTTTATCTGTCCCCGTTGAACAACGCACAACGTGGCGGGCTAAAGTGGGCTGACGGCACAGCTGCAGTAATCCGCTCGCAAGCAAGGGCAACCCAACGCAGCCCCTCGTGCCTACCCATCCAGATCCTGTCGGATATCTCCGTCTGCATTTGATCAGTGCAAGGCTTCGGACATGTTCTAGCGTGCATAGGTAGGTAAGTAGGAAAGTACGGAATGCCTAATCGAGAAATATACGCTTGGAAAGACCGGAGCTATCAGTTGCCAAACATGAAAAAACCAAAACGAGACCACGACCACCGACCTCCCAGTCCCTCCGACCGTTCTGCAAACCCAATCGTCATGGCTTTCCCATTCCACACAGTATAATACCCCTTGACGAACGGACTGCCCAGAACCCAAGCCGGTCTTTTTTGCAGCGGCTCTCTCGCCGGCTGTAGTGGGTTCAGGAACAAGGCCTGACAAATTCCCCTCTTCCCGGGATATTCGCCCAAGTTGAAAAAGTCCCTCGACACCTTGACATCCACGGTTCGTCCGGGTTTGCCCACCGAAATGACCGCATCTCTCGCTACGCGATCGAGTGTCGCACATGCAGCGCCCCATGATCCGCGCTCATCAATCGGTTGGATCTCGCTGGAGATTTTTCCGTACAAGGCTCTTGCCGTGTCCACGTCCGGTACCATGATGTAGGCCGTACCGGTGTCTAGCAAGGCCACGCCGGGTGGAATCCCCTCTCGTGATGTTGACGGCGACGAGGGGGAGGAGGAGGAGGTATGATTCTTCCTTGAACCAGGCATGGTCCGCAATGACCTTTTACCCCCTCCCCCTCCCCCTCCCCCTGGCCCTCCCACCGTCACACCTTGCACCTCAGCGACCCAACTCTGGGTAACTTTCATCAACTCCCCATCCAACTGCGCTGTTTTGATTCCACCTTTATATCTCCTCTTATCCACTCCCCCCAAAGTAATCCCTCCTCCAGAAACCACACCGGAATGTAAATCCAAACCGAATTCCTCCGAGGGGATCAGTCCATTCTGGACGAACCTCCAGTAAAGCGCGTCGAATTTATTTTCGCCAGTTCCATCCCAGGAAGATGTGATTGCGGAGCCTAACCCCACAATCCCATCGGCTGGTTGAGAAGCTAAACCGACGCTGTATTCATCACAGAGAAGGAATTGTTGATGTTTCACCGCGAGATTATCTCCGAAAGATACCGTGTCGGATACAACAGTGCAGTTGGCACCCTCCGGAGCGACAAGGGGGATGGTATCCCCTGCGGTAGCAAACATTGGGTTTACCGAGAGGTTTGCGGGAAACGGAGAGAAAGTTGAAGAGTTGGTGGGGTCGAAAAGATGGTGAGGACCACAGGTGCTGCAGTTGCTCCGGGGGAGGAGGAGGGCTGTAGATCCGGTGTCGAAGATGACGTTGCTATAAACCTAGTCAGTCAAGTGTCTACATGTACCTACAATAGATGGTCACAGTCTCGCACACAAAAAGGGGAAGGGAAAATGGGGAAAGCCTAGGCCTGGGCTGAGAGAAGAAAAAAAAAGAGAAAAGACTTACAAAATCTGCGGCGGAGTGCCCACGCTTATCTGTCCGTACCATTGCAAATCGGTATTCCCTCTCATCCAGTTGGTTAGGGGGATAGTGACCGGGTTACCTCCTCTTCTTTTCTCTCCTCCACCTCCTCGGAGGCCATGACCATGACTATGACCATGATTGTGAACATGCCTGTCGCGAAAGAGCGTCGTTGTCGCTGCCGTTGCGTGGACCGGACACGCTGCATGGAGAAACACTAACAGGAAAAGAAAACGATGCTTCATGGTGGTTGTTGCGTTTTCGTTGAGTCTCAGTGATGTTGCGATTGCTTGCTCAGCTCTACAACAAGCCCCAGCTGTCGATGATCATCTTGGAAAGGAGACCATGGGATACCATGTTTATATCTACCTACCTATCTACCTCAACCAAGTCAAGTCATGACAGGACAAAAAATCATGACACAATAGCTACCCACCTACCGAGCCTTCTATTTGTTCCCACCAGAATGGTAGATGACCAGGGTACCACAGACGGCGCAAAGAACAATGATAGGTAAGGGGTTGGGAACAATATCAAGAATGTGACCCACCCATCCACCCCCCCCCATTTTGGCGCAGGTCGCTTGGTTCTGGGGGCTGTCCCGAATAACTGGGGTAATAATACCCAGGAATTAAAGCTTAGTATTGTCCACCCAGGAATGCGATTAGCCACGTGCTGCTATGACGTGCAAGAGACAAAAGAGGGCTGGTCACCGTCCAACATAATTCAGGTCGGCTTTGCATGTGGGATCAGAAGAGAGGTAGAGCGCTCAAGAGGGACCATGAATAAAAAAAAAGAACTAAAATAAAGGACAAAAAACAAGGTGACAAAATGTACCATTAAGGTTATTATTTACAAGTTGCATCGAGCGCAATGTCTAGGTAAGATAAGGTAAGGTAAGGTGTAGCTTAATCTCAGGGTGCTATCAAGACACCCAACGCCCCGCAATGCAAAACAAAACAAATGTAAATGCTCAAGACACCGTTTTTACCATTTTTCCCAATCCAATATTCATACACTTAATACCTTCGCCCAGGTTGTCTACCCCCGTCCCACAGATGCATCTCCGTACTAAACCTCTGCGTCCCAGCTGGTGGTGGCTGGAGAGGTCCCGAGAGGTTGCTCACGGGTCTTTGTGGCTCTGCCGGCTCATTGCTCGGCAACTCGGCCACATGACTTGACGTTTCAGACAACATCAGCGGTACCTCAAGCTCAGATAACTGTTGCGAGTGCATTGAGCTGTGGTGATGATATCCCATGCGCGGGCTGGTATGTGCGCTCCCGGGATGGCTGGGAAGAGGCGGTGACTGTGGGGGCAGTTTGGCAGCAGCATACATGGGGTGGAGTTGTTGTCCATGGGGTGGCGTGCTGGGAATGGATGGTGACCCGTAGACTGGGGTGGGCGTGTACGATTGGGGGAATTGGCCAAAGCTGGGAGAGCCTGTGAGGAGTTAGAATGGGACATCATCATTTACTGCAACGGGGGAAAATGGAACTTGCCTTGGGGAGGCATGGGGGAGGGGGCGCCCGAATCATACGGGCCTTTCCCGCCCGTGATAAACGGTGTCGTGTAGGTGTCTCGATCCTTTCTCCTCCTGGTGAACCATCCCCGCCTGTAGGCAATGAAGCCCAGGATGATCAAGATGCTGACCGCGATAGTTATGGCGATGCCGACAATTGCCCCTGTCCCAAGACTGATGCCCCCCGAACCTTTTGATTCGTTGCTGGGTAGAGTGGACCCTGTCGGTGTTGTGCTTCCAGTCGTGGATGCCGAGGTTGGCGAGCTGGTTGGGTTCGTGCTTGTGGAAGGGGTGGTCGTCTGCGGGCTGCCGGACAGAAATGCTGCCCGTGCCGACGCGTTGTTGCTCAACTTGGCTGGGACCAGTCCGTTTGCAGGACACGAGCCACTAGAGCACGGATTGCTGGTGCAGCATCCAAGAAATGGCGGCGTGTTCTTCTGGCAGGAATACCATTTCGCCGCGCTGTTGCTGCATGCCTGAACGGGAATGTCCTTGAAGCTGTCCCCGGAGTAGGATAGCGGCTTGACGTTGTTCTGGGGACAGACGCCCTTGCCACCGGCACACGGATCGCTCGTGCAACACCCGACGAACTCGGTTGCACTCCCTGTGCAAATGTAAAACTTGCCGCCCGATGGGCAACTGAGTCCGAATTGGCTAGTCATGACGAGTTGTGAATCAGTCGTGGCGTCTGTCGACCGGGGCTCTTGGCGCGAGGGTTTCCGGGAAACGGAGAGAAAAAAAAGTGATGATGGAGCGGAGGCTGGCGCGCAACATGTTTTAAGATTGCTGGTAAAACTCGCCGCCTACGGTATTTTTGCGGTTGCCCTCGCGGCTTAGCGATTCCCTGCCCGGTGATGGACCGCTCAGCCACTGGTCGGCCATTCCCATGCCGCGGCGTCAGCAAACAGCGACAAGGATCGCGCTTACGTTGCGGAAATGATCAAATGCTGCCGTGATTGGGGCTTCATGTTCGACGTCGAGAAAAGAACATGACGAGGCATTGTCAAGAAAGACTGCATGAGGTCCAAGATTTAGAGTCTTTCACTCAAAGTTGCACGGAATTTGGAAGTCAACTCTCCTTGGTGAATGCTTGTCAAAGCAAGCCTCTAAAAGCAAGCCTCTTCCGGGGCCGTGGGTGGGGCCATCCAACCGGCGGCAGGATCGTCAGACCCCCAGGACAGGATCTGCTATTGCTGGTCTACCACCAATCAGGTGCCAGTCGAAGGAAGACCGGAAGCAGTTGACCCCGGATTGAGTTGTGGAGCGAGAACCTAAAAATGGTGTCGCTGCAACAGGACAAATTCGGCCGCCTGCAGCCCTGCAAACATGCGAGATGCGAGGAACTCTGGGTGTTCTTGGCAACACAGCCCCCCCTTCTCAGTCTCTTCAATCCACAAGCCAGCTCGCCTCCTGCCTCCTAATCGCCGAGCTAGGGGCTGACATGGGAATACAAACAGCGCCATCAGCCATCGAGATCGCGAAACCTCCAAAACGGGTTCGATTCCTGTCGAGGCGACAAACCCATGCCAGTCATCCGCGTGTCAGTTATTCACGCGACAATGGAATTTAACTACCCAAACTTCGATCTTGACAAATTCTGGTATTTGAACTACCCATGAGACTCTCCACTTGATGCAGGTTTCGGAGTGTTACTGCTACACAGACGACATGACGTCGCCGTTGCACCATATTGTCGGGAAGAACGGACTCGATCGGCCATGGAGGTTACGGGGTTTCGAGCCCTAAAAATTTTTGACAGCGGCGGAGGATAAAAGCCAGCCCAGCCCCGTTGTCGCCCATATTCATCGCGAGACGAGCGAAGACTACCTCATAAGACCAGTTCTCTGAACGCCGGGGTGCCCAAAGACAAAATGGACCGCCTACTTCACATTCTTCTTGGTTTCACTGCGTGCGTTGGTATCATGCCTGTTCTGACGGCAGCGATGCGACTGCCACCCTTAAGAGCAGCAACACCCCAGAGGCGCGTCAGCGTAGCACTAGAAGGCGTTGCAGCACCTGCTAACTCTCGTCACAGCGTCAGCCAGTCGGTGATGGCCTCGCAGTCCCGGATGACCTGTAAAACACTCGTTCCGGGTCTGAAGCTCGAGGATTGCCAGTACATGGCATCAATCGGCATGCTCGCTCAAGGCGAGAACGCGCAGTCTGGAAATAATAGGGACATATGGATTGGCATGGATGGGCCGAATGTTCTCACCTTCATCAGCGGCGCAACGGTCCCTATCATTCTTGTTCTGTGGTACCGAGCCGCCCACGATGACCAGGCTTCGTTCATGAACGCAAGATCCCCCAGGATCACGTACTCGTTGCCAACAAGGGGCAACGCCATTGCGATTTCCATGGACAACGGGGTGCCTGGTGCATGGGCGGCTCTTTACAATCGCTCAACGTCCTTGACGCAATACGGACAAATCGACAACACGTTTGGAGAGTTCAGCACGGGTACATTCGCCACCATTGACGTGTCGAGGCTGGTGAACATGTCTGGAAACCCCATGACGATCAAAGTGTCGAGCGGATGTGTGTCTGACATGGAGAAGTGCGTCTATGCCTGTGATAAGGGCATAGTCTCGTGCGGAGATCCAGGCACGTACGCCCTGCTGCAGTGTGAAGGGAAGAATGCGGTGAAGAGCGTGGATGCGGATGGAAACCCGACTGGTGGCTGCCAAGGGTGGTCCAACGGCGGACATGTCGATATTGTCATGACTTGATGGGGGACTGAATCGTCGAGGGTAATCCTCGTGGCTCGGGCTAAGTTCTCCCGGATTTACAGCTGCCCTGTCGGTGGGTTATGGTTGGACCTGAAAGTGTAGTCGTCAGATAGATAAAAATGGCATCAAAACGTTGGGCCTGGCCCTACACATTTCCAGCAATTCAGCAGTGCGCATAATGGGGCGGACACATGAAAGCCCGGAAAATCAAAACGGAACATGATGGGGAACTGGGCTGTTGAAGGCTTGAACAAACAATGGATCGGGCGAGAGCCAAACGTCCAGGAGATCTGGATGTTTTACTGCGACCAGGTTGGGAGCGAAGTTCTCTCCGATTTGGAATCGGCTGCATGTAATCTCTCTGCCTGCAATTGGCTCGGTTCAGGCGGGGTGGTGGTTTGGGCGACGGCTCCGCAGACGGAAGGTGGGGGCGGTCAGTGCTGTTTTGCATCCAAGCTCTTGGTTCACTGGTTGGTGCTTCAAACTCGGAGCTTCATCCCTCGACGCTAAATCGTCTGTAGCTGGAGTTATTCCTCCGAGGCTTCAGACCGATTGCGGTATATCTGTTGCCTCCTGATTCATTACTATCCGTTGTTTGACATGGCCGAGTACGGTCTTTTCGTCTCATCAACCGTCAAAGATCTTGCAGTGTCTCGATGCCTACAGCCAAATTTGACTGAGCGTCCACAGCCGAGAGAAACAAAGATGTCCCAACGAACATCATTGGCACCTCGCATCCTCTCTAACATCGAACATACCATCTCTGCCCTTGTCCGTCAATGCGGACCGGCATTCGGAAAACAGGGACCAGGTCCTGTCGACAGTTTTGTTTGCGGCGAGCAACGAGCCGAACTGCCAAGAAACGCCCCAAGTCCACGAGATCACCAGCGGAAGGTTGCATCCACCTGCTGCACCCCAACTTCTCCGCGCAAAGCAGCAGATGCGATGCTACGATGCACCGCGCCGTAATGATCGCATTGCATGCAGCTCTAACGAGGGCAAGTCTTTCGCGATTGATCTTCCAGCCTGGGCGGGGTTTCCAGGAGCTTGGAGGCATTGTGAGACATGAAGTCCAAGCTCAGACACGGCACGTCATGCCCCGTCCTGTCTGTCAGCCCCCAACCTTTCGAAGCAGGCGGTTCGGTCCTCGGCTCGGCGGGGACAAACTGTCCCCCTCTGCGTGTCACTGCACGTCAATCCGCCGGATGGGCCACCACCACGGAAGAGGGTTGCCCAAGGAGGGCAAAGCACCTAGGCACGAGCTTGGTCGGCAGCTTGACGTGGGCCCACTGTTTCCCCTTGCATTGGGAGGGCAGACGCTGGATCGTCCGGTTCCGACAGCGGGATCAACCTAGCTCGTCTCGTTTTACTCCTTTTCGTCTTTTATCCAAGATGGAGGGCAGAGCGAGTCCGGGGAACCCATGATGCGCCGGCCCATCCAATATCTCGGCGGCAGTCCCAGCTCTTGCCCCTGGGCTGAAAGATCTGCTAAAAATCTTTTTGGTTCTGCAGACTCATAATCCCTCGGCCCTCATGACATTCTCACCGGGCCACAGCGTCGTCGGGCTGGCTCCGCCGTTGTCATTGCTCCTGTCGCTTAAGAAGACCAAGGCCCCACGGCGAGACCGCGGCCGTCTCCCATGTCGGGCTTCTTCGACGCCAGCACAGGAGCAACAGGATTGCCCAGCTTCAACCTCACCTTGGCCGCCGCTTCTCATTCGAGGTCGCGCAATGGGACACGCTTCCGCGGTTTCAGGCCAATCTCGTCGTCGAATAGGACAGCCGGCGTCAGTGGCACGTCACCGTTTCGCGTGACCCAGATGGACGACTACGGGCCGCAAGTCAACTTCACAATATGGTTGCTAACCGCCCTATCGGCTGCCTTCCTTGCGCTTCGGGTGTACTGCAAGTTTCTCCGCCATCGCGGGCTATGGTGGGACGACCATATCTTGATCGCATCCTGGGTGAGTACTATAATCTTGTTGTCTTCTCCCGAGCTCAGCTAACAGGTTCTGTAGCTTTCTCTGGCTATCTCTGACGCTTTCGTTTCTGTGACTATCAACCTCGGATTTGGACGGCCGCTCTCTCAGTTCAACTTTGACAATCTCAATACCTACTTGCTCCTCACCAACCTAGCGGGCACCTTTTCTATTCTTGCTGCATGTTGGAGTAAAACGTCGTTCGCCATCACGGTTCTGCGTATCTCCTCGGGATGGGTCAAGATCTTGGTGTGGTTCATCATCATCACAGTCAACTTGGCACTGGGCGTTGCTGTTGCCATCACTTGGGCACAGTGCACTCCGTTCGTGAAGATATGGCAACCACGGGTAGAGGGACACTGTTGGCCCAAGAGCGTCCAAATACAGTACAACAACTTCACAGCAGGTGAGTCTTCGTCTGTCATTTGGGATTGATCGAGGGCCTTGACTAATCAGCTTTTGATATAGTTTACTCTGGCGCTCTGGATATTGTACTGGCATTCGTTCCCTGGAAGGTCATCTGGACTTTAACCATGAACAAGAAAGAGAAGTTTGGCGTGATGGTCGCCATGAGCATGGGTGTCTTTGCCGGTGTCACTTCTAGTAAGTCCCCAGAGCCCAAGTTGGCTGTTGCCAATCTAACATTGCTATTCTAGTATTCAAACTCACCCAGCTGGGAACAATCTCGGACGCGGATTTTGTCAATAAACCTGTTCCGCTTGTCATCCTTGCCGCTGCCGAGAGCGCCATCACCATCATGGCCGCGTCCATTCCAATCCTGCGCGCCCTGTTGCGCGACGGGCGGCCACCCCCTGGCCCCGCCGACTTTTACCACAGCTTTGATCTGTACACCGGAACGGAGAACTCGCGGGGAACAGGCAGAAGCAGCACTATCATCACTTCAGGTAGCCGCAGCACCAGTCAACTCGGCAGGGAGTACGGCCATTTCCGGCAGCTCAGCAAGCTGAGCAGATTCAGTGGGATCAGTATGGGGTTCAGCAGCCACAGCAACAGCAACCGCAACAGCGATTCAGGCCCGGAGCCGCCACCGGGCAAGATCATACAGACTGAGGAGGTGTCTGTCGAATACACAGTTAATGAGGCGCAGGTTCAGAATCAGTGGGCGGCGATTGGCAAGGCGATATGAGTCCGTTTTTTATAATTTCCGCATCAGCCGGTTGATGGCAGTCTTTACCTTGATACCCGGTGTTCATGATGGGTTTTCTGGTCATTGAGCGATTGGGTCTCTTGCTTCTGCAATGGTGTTTGGCGCGTTTGCATTTCGTGGTGGAAAATGGCTCGCATTTACCGGGGTTCATGGATGCTAGGGATGATACCAGTCCTCGCAGGGGTTCTTGGCGCACCGGATGCTCCCCATGTAACAAAATAGCATAGCGATCGGTGTAACTTCAATGTTCGTTCTTTGGTGCCCAGCGCTGCTCAGCTGCCTAGTTGAGATCTTGATCGGATACGGTTTAACCCCTGAAAGATTGTTCGCTTGGTACTTTACGGCTTGGCGACAAGCGTAAGCACTAGCCTTCCTCTGGAATATTTTACCCGTTACCAAGGGCTCGATGCGGAGCTTTCGAAGCGTTAAAGAAAAGTTTCAAGGCTTATCGTGTAAATTTAAGCCCTTACTCAACGCCTCAAAAACGGGCAACCAGGAAGCTAGTCAGCAAACTGTTACAAGTCCCTGCAGAATGACAACTAAGTCCCACGCTAACAACCTTTCAGGGGCTGGATTGCAATGCGCTACAACTTTTTGCCTCGATTGGCTCGTCTAGCAGCCGCACAGCATGCGGACCCATTTTAGGCAAGCGCTGCCTGCAGGCCCAGCCCTGATGCCCCAGCTGTCATCTTTTGCCTGTTGCCAAGTTGTTCCCGAAATCTACACCAACAGCGAAACATCGGAAACAGCACCCGGTCAAAGCACACAACATCATGTGGCTGATTAACGCCAAGACTCTCAAACTCGAATATTTCGTTGGAAAGCCCCCGCGGTACGCGATCCTCTCGCACCGCTGGGGCCCAGCGGAAACGAGCTTCCAGGAATGGCAGAGTGGGAATCTCGACCAGTCCAAATCTGGCGTAAGGAAGCTGCTGGATGCGTGTCACGCCGCTCTTGAGGAAGAATTTGCAAACGAAGGACAGGTCTATCTCTGGTAGGTTTCTCGCTTGGTCTAGGTTGTCCCCTCTCGCGGCCTGAGCCCGAGCCTGACCCCTCTCTGCAGGGCCGATACGGTTTGCATAGACAAGACCAGCAGTGCCGAGCTGTCTGAAGCTATTAACTCCATGTTCGAATACTACCGGCGCTCAGCTGTCTGCTTCGCTTACCTCGATGATGTGTCTCTCGGCACACGCCGCGACCTTAACGCTTCCGACTTCGTTGCCAGCCAGTGGTTTACTCGTGGATGGACCCTCCAGGAATTGCTAGCCCCCCGAAACTTGAAGTTCTACGACGTCCGCTGGCAGGAGTTGGGACGCAGAGCTGATCTCTCACACCTCGTCATGTCTGCAACCGGAATACCGAGACCCTACATCGAAGGCCTCGCCTTGATCCACAGCGCATCTATCAGCGAGCGGATGTCATGGGTCTCCAACCGTGTCACCACTAGACTTGAGGACATTGCGTATTGCATGTTGGGGCTTTTCAACATCAACATGCCGCTTCTGTACGGCGAGGGACCAAAGGCCTTTATCCGCCTTCAGGAGGAGCTGCTCAAGAGTTCCGATGATGGCACAATCTTTGCTTGGGATTATCATCATGATAAACTCCTAGCTCAGGCACCACGCTCCGCAGATCTGCCGAGACTCAGGCTCCAATACCTCGAAGATCTCGAACCGGCGTGGGAGTTCCAAAATAGATCCGGGATGTTGGCTCCAGATCCTGTCTGTTACTACTTCACTGGTCAGTTCAGGCCCAAAACATTCTTGTTTTCGGAGCACGACGGGCTACCAACACCAACTTCCGTTGTCAACTATGGGCTTTCCATTCGTCTCAAACTGATGCCCATCGGAGCGCCCCCGCTTCCAGTTCAAGCCATCCGAAGGCGCAAATTCGCAATGGCGTTTCTCGATGTGGAAACGATAAATGGCCTAACAGCTTGCTTTGTCCTGGAAAACACCAGAACCAAGACATACGCCAGAGTTCCTGAGTCAGGTTCCTTACTTTTGATGGACCTCAGCAAGCAGGACCTCGCCAAGTTCACTCAAAACACAGAGGACACCTCCGTATTTGTCGCCAGAACCCACGAGACTCAACCCTATCTCTCTTTGCCATGGAAATGTGGCATCGGTTTCTGGCCGGTGGGTGACGCTGTGGACCTCATCCACAACATATCAGTCCCTGATGGGTGGATGGTGACACTCAACGGCTTCTTTGGAGATCGAGATCGTCGGGGAGGTGTCTCAAGCATCGTGCTTTCTCCGAATCCCACAATACCAATCGGCAGCAACAGCGATACCACACTGGTCGTCCGAAGGAACTACCGTGGTGAGATTATCACGTGTTCATTCATGAGGGATAAGACAGCCGGTCCGGTGGGACAAGCCGCTGGGATGTCTTCCGGTTATCTGGAATCACTGGGCAGCATATTCAAGTCCGATTCCGCAGTCATGAAACGCGGGGATCTCGCCGACCTCCTGCAAGTCCGCCTCGACTATAAGGTTCTCAAGGTTTCCCAGCCTGAAATCGACATCTGGTTCATTGTGCGTGCGTGATAGGAATATTGACGAGCGATGGAGGGAAAACAACTGCATAGTTGGAGGAGCGGGGAAGCGGGCGTCAGTTTGATGATTCGACGTTCGAAGGCACGGTCTGCCTTGTCACCCCCTTTTCATCGTATCCACGCGCCCGGGTTCGACATTAAGTTCACGGAGTGCTTCTAAATCCAAGACCATCGGATCCCACATTCCCTGTGTGGCTACTAGGTGTCGACACCCCGGCCCAGCTGAATACGAGGGATGAGCAAGGCAGTCATGCTGGTGAGAGAATAGCTTCTTCCTGCATCATTCCTCCTGGCAACAGCACGGGAAGGACCCTCAACGATTTTTTGTCGCTCAAGATCAATGTCACATTGGCATGACTTGTTCCACATGGGCGGTTTGTCTGGTTCCCTCTCTTTCACCGCTAACTGTTCGACGGTACGCTCGGAGGCAGCGTTACACATGTCTCACGGCCTCGGATGTCTCTGACGCACGAAGTAACTACATCCGAGGCTACATTGCTACGAAGAGATAGGATGTTCGGCATTCAGAGTTTTTTCCATAACATACTGTCAGCGGGCCGCGCCAGCTTAAATGGCCTGATTGAGGAAAACCCGGTCGGGCGAGAGCTAACCGTGGAGCCGAGCCGCCCTGATAGATTAAAAATGACGAGAGCGAGCCCACCATTCTGGGCGATGCTTTGCATTTGGGAAATGATGGCCTGCCATTCGCTATGGAGGATGACGGCGCCGCAAATCCTTCAGGCGTCCATGGGTCCCTTTTTTGTTCACCGGGGGACGCTGTCAGGTGTTCTCGATTGGATGAGGCGATTTAGATTAAATCTGTGGCTTCGATTTCCCAAACTGCCGATTCTGGAAACCCATTGCTCACCTTTGAACGGTGGGATGACCAAGAAAGGCTTGACCACTAAGTTTGGTGTGGCTTGAACCTCGACATAGGACTCCCTCCCCTCTGTGACTCAGCGACCCAGGCTTTCGATTGTCACCTAGGTGTCTTTGAGGAACCTTTTGGACTAAGAACCCCTTCCTACACGCTAACTCGGTGCATCACAGGTGGAACATTACACCAAATGTGCTTCGCCGACTGTGCCGTCAACTTGCCGATTGCTTGGCTGAGAGATCTTGGAAAGAAGGCCGCCGCTGATTATAGTTCTGACTGGCTCTCGGATCGGAACTATCGGATTCTGGCTGGCGTCGGCTGACATGCAAAGAACACAGCAGGTCGACCAAACTGTTGTCGATCACTCATTCGGTTGTCACGAGTTGGTCACTTGTTCGCAATGAAGAACGCCGAGCTTTCCGAAACGAATGCGAGGGGAGACTTGCTGGTCATGAAGCGGAGAGTTTTTGGTGACACAGGCCGGGAAACATGGGCCGGAGGTTTAGCCAATACCTTGACGGGACTCCCCGAGACAGAGAACCGCAAAACCATCGACCCCTGCCAGGCTGCCATACTGTGTGGAGGAGCTCAGCGTCCCAGGGATGTAACGAGGCATCATTTGGAACCAAGGACAACCTTCCTGCCGCTGTCATGTTCAACTATCAATATCGATTGCCGGCGTTTTGATGGATTGGCATCTCGCTTATGGTCTCCCATGAGGTGCCACAGGGCCGATGACACGTCGCGTGCCGTGCCGCAAAATACCACAAGGG
>Ga0247765_1001000_pt1 | contig 16769 bp, 7 predicted proteins | sample UWRJL106311C6_FD_179949 | JGI IMG/M metagenome (GOLD analysis project Ga0247765, IMG submission 179949) | Plant litter microbial communities from Arlington Agricultural Research Station in Wisconsin, United States - UWRJ-L106-311C-6 | ecosystem: Environmental > Terrestrial > Plant litter >... | reverse complement strand
ACTCAAGCACCGTGCCTTAACTGCCACTCTTGCCCAGCTCAAAAATGCCGCCGACTTTCCGGAATTTCCGCCCCATTACACCACCGCCCGCAGCAGCGACCGTAACAACGGCAAGAGCAGCTTGAGCATGGAGCCCCCTGTGCTTTCCTTCTACGGCACCGAGCCCGTCCCCCTGCCCACGCGCTTTGCCCAAATCAAGCGCAGTCTCGCCGCCGGCCACGAGAAGGAAATCGAGGCATCGTGGGCCCGGCTGCTCGAGGCCCTGCGCGGCGCTGTCGAGCACATTGAGCAGCGCGGTCCTCACATCACGCCCAGCATTGACTTTGCCGACATTAGCCATGCCGAGCTAACGGCGGCCTTCCAGCGCGATCTCAAACGCTACGGTCTGGGCGTCATCCGCGGCGTCGTGCCCCGCCAGGACGCCCAAGCCGCCATCGACGAGACGGTCACGTACCTCGAGACCAAGCACGAGTTTAAGCCGCCCTCCCCCCAAGATCCCACCTGCTTTGACTTTTTCTGGACTCCTGCCCAGGTGCGCACCCGCGCCCATCCTGCCGTGCTCGAGGCCCAGCGCTGGGTCATGGGCCTGTGGGACAACCATGCTGATGACCGCATGGCCACCCGCTTCCCCATCTCGTATGCCGATCGTCTCCGCATCCACGGCGCCAACATTGGCGGCATTGGTCCGGATAAGGACGCCGATGCAGCCAACGGTGGGACCGGTGCCAATGAGGAGGAGCAGCGTGCTTTTGTCGAGCAGTTTGGCGACTTTGCCTCGTCAACCTTGATCGCGCAAGTGGATAATGGCAGTCTGGAGCGGTGGGAGCCCGATGGATACGGCCGCGGCGGCACGTACGATGCTGTCTTCAAGGGGGAGTGGGAGAAGTACGACCCCTGGGACCCTACGCACCGCGTCAGCGCCACGACGGACCTGTACAACGGCTACGGCGCCTGCAGTATCTTCCGCATGTACCAGGGAGTCGTTGCCCTCAGCACCATCGAGCCGGGTCTTATCCGGCTCCTGCCCATGCCCAAGCTCGCCACGGCGTACTTCTTGCTGCGGCCCTTCTTCGCCCCCAAGACAAAGGCCCCTGAGCGCCAGCGAGGGCCCGAGTGGGACGCTTTTCTCGATGCCTCCAACTGGGAGCTCAACCGGGAATACAATACCATCATTCATGGCGCCGTCCCCGGCCACGCCCAACGTCTGACCGAACTCTGGCATCCCCACCTACACCTCCGTCGCACTCTCGTCACCATCCCCACCCTGCAGACGGGCGATTATATCGTCTGGCACCCGGACCTTGCCTACCACATGTCGTCCAACCCCAACATCATGGCTAGCCGCGCCCCTACCCCTCCACCGGCGGGTCCCGACGATGACGAGAAGGCACCGTCCAAGCCCGTTTCCATCCTAGTCTACGTTCCCGCCGCTCCTCTCACCCAAACCAACGCGCTCTACTTGGCGCGGCAGCGCAAGACATTTCTGCGTGGCCACCCCAGCCCAGATTTTGACTCGACCGGTACTGGCCTCAATAGCGAAGCGACGCATTCAAAGCGGCCCGGCGAAACTGAGATTGCCGAGGTGGGTGGGCCGTCGGGGTTACAGGCTATGGGCTTGGCGCCATTCGATGTCGCGCCCACACCACCAGCAAATGCGGGTGGCGATGGCGATGTGGAGATGGAGGGTGCATTAGATGGGACGCTGTCAAATTCGAGCGGGAACGGTGGGGTGACCAGCGGGCCATCGGTTACGCGGGCCGAAGCTGAAGTGGCAAGGCTAGCCAACATCATCCTTTTCCCAGACAGGTATGACTTTTACATGGCGAAGCGGAGCGGTGCAGGTACAGGAAGCAGGGCGAGTATAAAACGCGCAGCGGCCAAAGCAGTTGCTGGGGCGTCGACAAATGGCGTGAATGGTTCGGGCAAGAGGGAGCGAGAAGAAGACGATGGGACGGAGGGGAAGGAGGCGAAGGAAATCAAGAGTTGACTAGGACACGTACTGCGGAATTGGTTTGGACCAAATAAATGAGGACACCATATAGGGTGCACATGGGTTGGATATGAGGCCGGACGATGGCAGGGCATTATTTACAGGTGAAGGGATAGAGGGGAGGAGAAAACCATACCCCGGTATAGTAGTTAGTATTTGCTCCGTTGAGCTGGGCCGCTTGATCAATCAGCGATGTCCCAACTGCTTTGGCAGTATTTCTTTGGTTTGTAGCATATGATGGAGATATCTCCAACCTTTTTCTACTTGGCTTGTGAGTAGGGGGTTGACTGTTCAAATGACTGGAGGTTGCCAACTCTCGGCTCTTGGCCATGGGGTCCTTGGATTCATACCGGTTTTTGACCTCAGTTTGGGTCATTAGTGAACTCGGTAACTATGCTGTGACCTCGTAACCACACTAGATGCAGTGGTGGATGTGACATGTCGTGCGGTGCATAACAAAGGAAGATGGATCATTCAGAACAGCACCCACAAACGGGTGGGCTCCAAGCTGGTGGCATACTTTAATATATCATCTGCGGGATTTACTCAGCTCCCAACAGACAGATCCCATGGGAACTGGAACTAGACCTCAAGGCTGACTGCTCTGTTCCGGCGCGCTGACCGCTTTTTCGGTAAATCCACAAACCACGTCATGGCAGGTAAATTATTTACTTATTCGGCTGGACACCTTGATCGCTAGGCAGTAAAATCTCCCACACAAACCCCAACACACACACGTACGCACACACACATAAATAATCCCCGCATAATTACGCTAGACACGGTTGACGGTTAACGTGCAGTCAACGGTTATCCAGCCGAGAAGCGAGCGTTTCAACACATTAATATCCGGGCAGGTGAAAATTGCAACCCTAACCCGTGGCTAGAGGATCCCACATCTACTCTACTCTACTCTGGCAGATTCCTTGGGCAGATTCGCCGGCAGATTTCAATAGACACCACGTCTCCGGATTGTGGATTGCGGATTACAAAACGCAAAAAAGTTGGGAAGGTCAGATTGGATCAGATCGGAATCTAGAAATAACATAACACCCCAAGCCACCCCGAACGAACGTGCTGACATGGACACGCACGCATACGGAACGACGGTGCTGAAGTGATGTGTGGTTACTGATCGATCTCAATCTTGGATCTTTTTGATGTCGCTCGCTCACTCACTCACTCACTTTGTTGTCCCCGCCAGCAAGTCTACCTGATTACCTATGATGAACCCTCGATAGCAGTGGTGGGGTTGGGAATTGGGATTAAGGTAAGTTCACCTCCCTCCCTTTTTTATCACAGATCACTTTCTTATTCCAAGTTGACCAGATCAGTCTAACTGGCATGGCACCCCGAACCATGGCCCGTAACGACACCCAACTCCGGGCCGGGCTCGACCGGGTAGCCGCAGCCCACCCCTCCGCAGCCGACCGATCCCGCATCCGTTCTGCCCTCATGTGGCTATCAGCTGCCCAACGACCACTTCGAGCCCACGAGCTATGGATTGCCCTCCAAGTTGAAGAATCCCAAGACACACGGCATATCGAACGTCTTCTCACCTCCCCAGAGCATATCAACGACACTCTTGCATTTTCCTGTCTGCGCCATCTCCTCGGTAATCTAATCACCACCACTACGCAAAACGGCCGCAGTTCCGGTTCTTCGATCATATACGTCACCCCCAACCCGCCCTCTCTGTGCAGTGTTATCCAGCAGGGAACTTCCCATCCTCTCCTGTCGTTTGACATGTCCCAAGCACATGTTCTCGTCACTACGGTTTCTCTAGCTATTATTTCTGTCACGACCCTTTTTCTCTCTTTTTCTGTCTCTGAGTCTGAGACTGGGCCTGACTCCGACTCCGACTCTAACCCTGAGACTGGATCTGAGCCCAAGCCTAAGCCTGAGTCCCAGACTGGGAATGGGAGTGACACGTTGACGCTCTACGCCTGGACCTATTGGCCGCACCACCTTTTCCATTCGCACCTCTCCCTTTCCAACTCCAACTCCGGCTCCAATTCCGACACTTTTGCGTCAGCGACGCCAGCATCAGCAGCGGCAACTCTTCTCGATAGCAGCATATTCCGCGTCGCTACCGATTTATTGGTCTTTTCCGTGGTGCTGAATGATTTTCTGACGGCCCCTCTGCCTTTACCATTCTCACTATCTCTCTCGCCATCACTATCACTTTCCGGAGCGGTAGTTTCAAGAAGAGAAATGCCTGATTGCGTGGCGTGGGTCCTTCTTGTAAAGACCGCGCAGGAAGAATTAGGAACTGTAATGGCCGTGCTAAGCACCCTGGGAAGAGACGGAGAATTCGCAAACGCTTTGGAAAGCGTTAGAAGAGTTGTTTCTGTTGAAAAGGATGGAGTTGGAAAGCTCGGTCAGAGTCAGAGTCAAAGTCAAAGTAAAGGGACGAGGAGAAGAAGAACAGAAGAGGTAGAAGCGATGGTTATTTCCTGGGAAAAACAAATCTTAGAAGAAGAGAGACAGGTTTTGGGCGATCTATGTGCTATTGCAAAGGGGCTGAGGAGGGTTGCCGAGGTGTTAGGACAGGAGCCGTTATATGGGGCGTTAAAGAGAGAGTATAAAGAAGGAAAGTGGAAGCCATTGGAGGTGTTGACTCGTGCGGCAGACTGGGCAGAGGCGTTGGCGGGATATCCCTTTTGGGGGGAAGACGGGGTTGGGTGTGTTGACAAGGAAAGTCGGACAAGGGACACGGTGATCCCGGCAGCAAGGGCAACAAAAAGGGGCATGACAACAACACGCAAACCACTCCGATTAAATCCCGACATCGCCGTCTCCGCACCGCGTTGGGTCGCCGCGAGCATCATATACGCCATCCAGGAACTAAGGTCGCCAACCGGGTCCTTTATCATCAACAACCCACGCAGTCTCGCCCGAAAGACCTCTTCCTTTGCAGAGATTCCACGCGGTTTATACACGGACTCTTTCTTTCCAAGTTCCCTCAGCAACGTCAACGTCAGCATCCTGGAGTCCCTCCGAAGAAAGGCTCCGTTGTTTTCTCTACTCAGAAATATGCCTACGCCTTCCCTTCCTTCGGTATTCTCTAACCTTCTCGCGGTCCTTATACCACAAGGCTACCGTTCTGCCACAGCCCACCTCTGCGTCGCGATAATACTCCATCACCTCGTCCAGACTCTAATTCCGAAAAGTTTATCTCTCTATCCGTGGAACCGCCCCCTCGAAGACTTTCGCATATGTCTTTCCCATCCGGATTACTTTCTCATGTCCACACTGGAAGTACCTTGGGCGGGTATACTTGGCAGCCACATTTCTAAAGTGTTACTCGATAGGTTAGCAGGCCTAGGGGCGGGGAGGATATCTGGTCTCTCGCCAATCGGTAGGGACAACAACCTAAACATGAAAGAGAAGCTCAAAGCAGACCCCAACAAAGCTCTGGACACATCGTCAAGTCAACGAAAGACCAAAAAATTATTATTTCAACAAAGCTTTACTACAACCTGCCTCTTAACCTGGACGCTTCTCACAACAACATATATTCTCACCCGCACCATATACACCATCGCATTTCTCATCGCACCGCTCCGTCTTTTATCTCAAAGCGCAACATCGCGTCAAGCGCTATGGAAAGCCCTAACTCTCCATTGGGATAAGTTCCCTGTCATATCATGGCATGCCCACCACTATTTTATCTCTGGACTTTTCCCCTTGGCCATAACTAGTTTGCGTTCTGCTTTCTTACGTGGTCAACCGGGTTTATTAACGGGGATTATCTCTGGCATCAGCATCATGATTATCCTCCTGAGATATAGGAGGATATTTTTCATCGCTTTGCAGATTAGCGAGATGTTTGTGGCGATAGGATATCTTCTCGTGGGGATGGGCGTGTTGGCGAGAGAATTGGTGGCAGATCCGCTAGGGTTGGCGGCCAGTACGACGGCGGCGAGAAAGAGGGGGTTGAGAGCTAGAAGTGTTTTTCCGAGAGGAGCGGCGGAGAGGGAAAGGTTATTGAGGGGTGACCGGTAACTGGAGTTAAAAAGGAGCAAGCTCGGAAGTAGATGGTCCAGTCCGGGTTGGAAGACGCAAGGAAGACATAAGATAACCTAGACAAGTAAGAGCAAGGGGAAACAAGACAAAATGTCAACAACAAGGCAGCCATGTAAAAGGGGATGCGGCAAAGGTAGAAGAAACAAGGACTAAACAAGGAAGAGAAGGGAGAAGAGAAGGGAGAAGAGAAGGGAGAAGAGAAGGGAGAAGAGAAGGTGAACGAACCTGAACCTGAACCTGAACTTTGAACCTAGAAAGACCCATCCCAGCCCAACCAAACCGAAGAAGAAGAAGCAGAGGAAAAAAATCGCAGGCACGGGGAATCGAACCCCGGTCTGGCAACCCCACCCCATCGGGTGATTCTTTTTTTTCTCTCTTCTTTTTTTCTCCATCGGAGGATACAAATACATGTATGAAGAGAAGAGTAACAGACAGAAAAAAAGAGGAAGAAGAAAAAAAACGGCCAATCCCCAACGCCAAAGACGCCGAAACTCCCTGGGAAGAAAAAGGTTGGCCTATGCTACCACTGCACCATGCCTGCTGTCGAGTTCTGTTCTCTTCCTCTTCTTCTTCGATTCTCGGTGGTTTGGATGGGTTGAGTTGAAATGGAATGAGATGGGATGAAAGAGGAAAACACAAGAATGGAGGGGAGAGGGAATTTATACCTGAGAATACCTAGGGAGGGAGGAAGAGAGCAGTGGACCAGACAGTGAGTAGCACGAGTGCAAATTGTCATGTCCGGGACTGGGCTAGTCCAAGTCATGACGCTGTGGCGCCGTCTCCTGCAACTTTGAGTTTGAGTTTGAGCTTTTTTCCCCCTCGAGCTTGCCTGCCATGACATAACAATCATGTGCAAATCTGACTGCTCTGCGTTCAGCTAGCGTTTCCACTTGCGCGGGTATCCACCCAGTGTGCCTGTCCTCGAATGCTCGCTGCCGAGGCTGGTATCATCTGGGGGGTGGTCAGTAAGAAATCGTAAATTATGTTTCGTTTGCTGGAGCCGTTGGTCGTGGTTCATTGGCGATTTCTGGTTTCTAGGGCCGGGCGAAATGCTTCCTCGAACGATCAGCCCAGGTCCGGCGTCTTTGCCGCAGCGTGCATACGGAGAAACATCAGCCTCGATGACCTTGATGGCCAGCCACGTCACGAATCGAGCGTGGAGAGTGGAGCGCACACGATAGAGCCAATGCGCCGTGGAGAGAAGTGACTCCACGGGTCTCAGGGAAGAGAAAGAACAACAAGAAAAAAAGAGACTAAGAAGAAGCGCTACCGCCCCCTGAACTCTGGCCGCCCTGTGCTCCGCGTGGGAGTCCAGCGCCGTCACAGGTGCGGCCGGTTCTGCGGTTGAGCCGTAGGTGTATGACACTCTCTATTTGGGAATCCGCTGATCCAGTCGCCCGGTATGTCCGAGCGGTACTGCTTGTGCTTCTCTGGATAGATATGATCTGTCGATTGGAGGATATGGTCGATACGACTACGGTTTTAGAGGCATTTCCAAGATATTCACAGCCAAGGCATATTAGTCGCTGGAAATATTACACTTTTCAGAGGTAAACCACTGAGAAATAAATACTGTGAAAATCACACTGGCTTTATAAAAGACTTTAAAGATTGGCGAACCTAACGTCTCTAAGATAAACCCCTTGGAAGCTTGCGTCTGCTTAGTGCTAAATGGATTTTGTATGTGAGATGCTCAAGAGGGAAGCTCCACAGCTCAGACGAGAATGAAAATTTCGACAGCTCCACAGAACCGCCAGGACGCCATTGAGCTTTAAAACTAGGATCTAAGTCTCTTTGATTGGCGCCTTACAAACAGTCCCCTTTTCCATCTTCCTAACTATTCGGACACAGCACCAATCCCTACGCAACACCTACCAATTCACGATCTGACGACAAGATTTCAGGGGTGAGATTGTCCAGCTTGTCTTGGTCTGGCGTTTCCGACCGGATAAGCCTGGGACACGTCAAGGTCATATCAGGCGGGAAGCATACAAGTACAGGAGTTGCGGCTGGGATGGAGTTTGAGGTTTGACATGACCTGTCCCCAAAAGTCAACAAATCCTTTAGCGACGGCGGAGCGACTGGGGTTCCATCTGGTCGATTTGAACGTGGTCCAAACCCTCTGGCCGGAACTCGCACTTCTTGTAAAAATTCGTACCAAACCTGTAAGGAAGCAATATACCTTAGTTAAAAGGAGAGGGAGGGGAGTGGGAGGCGGAGAGGTTCCCACCAGCCAGGCCCATCTGGTTTACGGTCAATAACAATCTGGTTTCGTAAATGTAGGGTTGCTAGGCTATTTCGCTCGCTTTCGATACCAAAAACGGCAACGACATGGCATCAATGTGAGAAAGAAAGAAAAGAAAAGCTGACTCAAGGCGCCGTTGGAGGATGGATTGGGGTTGCCAGGTGGTGATAGTCTCAAAGTATGCCATGGTGGCGCCCTGCGCTGGCCTGGCCTGTTTGGAAGCTTTTCCGTCCGGTCCCGGTCAGTTCATGTTGGTCGTGCCATTCTTGCAATGCATCGGCGACAAGACCATGCATTTGGGTTTGCTAAGCTGGGGGCACATGGCATGACACGATAGAGACAGATGGAGACGCGAACTATCATGTGGTGGACTGGACAGTTGGATGTACTACGGAGGTCGTGGCATTATTCCTTTCCTCCCAGTCCCAAATCTGGTCTTGGGAGTACTATATGCAAGTTGAGACCAAACAAGACGGTCCTTGCCACCTTACCCTCTCACGCAAGTCATTAACCCCTCTCTGTCAGGGTGGATGACGGATGTGGCGTCTCACCCTTGTCAGCAAAGAAAAAAAAAAAAGAAATGTGAGGGGTCCCTTTGCAAATCGCAAGATCTGGTTAGCTTGACATGCCAAAACTTTCTTTTTTTCCCTGCAGCGGCCCGATCCGCTCCGATCTAGATCTCGGTGATCTCAGTGCAACCCCGTAAGTTAGCGGCGTAAGTCTTGATCAGGGATTAGTTACGGGGAAGAGAAGCATCAGTTTAAACCTAGACGTTGAATTTGTAAATAAATCTCCAAAGACCTTCATCAATGGGGAAAGCCCTCATAATCGTGTCTGCAAAACGCCTCAAATTAATGTTCTAGGGCCTCCTCAAAGTTGCCTGTCATCGCCACTTCAAGGATCACTGGCAAACATCAATGCAGGATCAATCTGATGTCATTCCTGGGGGCGTGCAAGTCCCGCCGAAAGTTACCTAAAACCCAAAGTCCAATCTGCTAGCCAATCAGGCCAAACCACAGAAACTCCATGCCATGCAAGAGTACCCTGGGTTCCTAACAACCAACCAAACGCCGTCTCCTTGCACCCGTATGCGTGAGCATTTTGTTCTCATTCCTTCATCCTTAACACCAATCACCCTTATGAAGAGAGCCCCCAATGGGAAACTCGGGTATATGTACCGTGAATCGTCACCTCATAAATTGCACCAGCCTATCGCAACCTCAAAACCAGACCTAACAGACTTCAAGGGCATTGGATGACTGCGCCGTCCGTCTTCTCTTAGCCGACGGACTCATGATCGGGCGGTCTTCAGAACCGCTAGGCGCGTCCTCTTCGAAGCTGCTGTTGAAGAGCTCGGACAACGGACTTCGACCAGAGCGCGTTCTCTTGATGCGGATTGTCGGATACGGTCCCTGGCGTGGCGGGGCGATCAAAGTGTCCCACATGGTGATGTGGTCAGGGTTTCCAGAAGGCGGATCACCTGCGATCTCGCGGCCGAGAGCTTTGGCGAGTCGCTCTCTTAGACCGAGTATCGGCCAGACGGAAACTTGAGTGCGGGTGATCTGGAGACAGCCTTGGTCCTCATGGATCTGGGAGCCGAAGGCAGAAGGACCTGCTTTGTCTGGATGAGCAAAGAGCTCCAGGAATTCCGCCTTGACAGTCGCTGTGTAAACAATGAAGGCGGGGTCTCGATGCCCTCCAGTCTCAGTGTGGGTGATGAGCTGGACTTTGACATCCTCAAAGTCTAGTCTTCGACGGAGGTTGACATTCTTGTCTACCTGCGATGCCTGGGACGCGGACCGCGAGACAGGACGGTAGAAATGACCCTGAGCCATGGCGATGAGAATGCTGACGATATAAGGGTCGTGCTCAATGTTGTCTGGAATCAGCATCTTAGATCGAAGGCGCTGGAGTCGGCCGACGGGCTCATTCGGAGTGCCACCAGGGCCCAACACCACGCGAAAGAGGTTCTCGCGGACGAAGGCCATTTGATGTTGGTTCATGTACGCGACCACAGGGCGGTTCGGCGCGTATGTCGGGTATGGCTCTGAATCTAGCATGTAATCGTACTGTCGAGTACGGGCCGAGTCAAAAGAGCCAAAGGAGACGAGGGGATCGTATCGAGGTGCATCCTCGACCGACTTCCATAGGCAGTGAACTCGGACCGCCTTCTTGAAGACGCGCTGGCCAAAGTAGAGATCAAGGTCGGCGTTGGATTTGGGACGCGAAAGATGACTGGGGAAAAGCGTCGCCATGACGAACTTCATCGCACGGATCTTGCAGAGCAAGCGCACCGAGGCGCGCTGCTTCTGATTTGACACGAGAGTGTCGAGCTCATTTGTCAAGTTGCGCCCAACCTTGGTCGGCTCGCGAAGGATAGGAGCATCCTGTGGTCTGAACTGGGGCACGGGTGTGTCGATTCTGTCGGCTTCGGTGAAGCGAACACCCAAAACCTTGGAGTGGAGGTCGGTCCAGCAGATGGGGAGGACGAAGAGCGCATTGCCTGCATGCTGATGCATGCGGTCATACAGAGAGTCCACTTCAGGTCGGATAATTCTGCGCGGTTTGCGCGCCGCAGGTTTCGGGGGTTGCTCTTGACCGACATTGCAAGGCTCGCCGGAGCCTGGCGGGCTGGTGTTGTCGAGTGAAGACGACATGTAGATGATCGTGCGCAGCTGACCGAGAAAGTTGCTGCTCAAGAGGGACCTGCGCCACGCGGGTCAGTAAAAATGTAAACGCAAACGCACCGGAGCACCTGGCAATTGGCGATTCCTGTCCAGTCATTATGATAGAAGCACTTACTCAATCGTGATCATGGAGGGGCGGCAGCTTTGTTGTGGCCGGGGTGGGTAGATGGAGCCTGCGACCGCGATTTGGCTCCACACAAAACAGAGGCGCGAGAAATAGTATCGCGCGAACAGACTCTTTGTGTGTGGGAACCAGGATGGGCGCTGCAAAATACCGTTGCAAGCGCCTAGAAGGTTTAAAAATATTCGCGAAAACAGTGCGAATCGCGAAATCGAGTGTTATGATGGAAGTGGCGCGAAAAAACGTGCTTCCCTGTCGCGCGCAGGAGGGAAAGTGGGTGAATTTAAGAAACGCGACCGAGGGGGGATCGCCCAAAGCCCCCTCTCCGTGCTGGGCCGCACTGCAGTTTGTGTGTGGCGACTAAAAAGGTGCCAACAATCTGGCTTCAGCCGGATGCAGGATACGCGCTAGCACACGAGCTCCCGTGACAGCCCGCGCCCTCCGAGCAGGCAACAACGTATCACACACGGACCACCTAGACCGCCTCCACACACCACACCGGTTGCAGCCACAAAACAACTGGTCGATTCGGTCATTTGTGCCACACTCCTTGCCTCGCTTGTCTCTCTCCTTAGGTGTCGGCGTCGGGTACAAATTCGCTCAGATTACTGCAGATACCGCCTGGATATAGATTTGTTTTTTTCTTAGCAAGAGTCTCACTAGACTCACTAGATAGAGTGAAAGACTCTGGTCATTTTTACACCTGAAGCGTCGATCAAAATTTCTGTGCAAAGTCGGCCGACTCCGCTGGTGAGAGATCGCTCGGGTTTTGTGTGGGTATCGTCGCTTCTTGCGGGCGCCGCTTGGCGCTTGGCGGCGGCGTCATCAGATCCCACTGCTTGAAGCGGATAAGCTATTACCCGACCAATTGAAACCCTTGAGCCGCTTCCAGCCATGGTGTGTGTGTGTGTGACTGATTCCAATATTTGCCTGAGGCATCAAGATCAGGCTGTGCAATTTGGGACCCCAGCCACATACCACACACCACAATACCCCACACACACCCAACCAGAATTGATTCGACGCCAGGGGGGCGCTTTCAATCAAAGCGAGCATGGGCCAGGCCAGGCAAGCAAGCAACCCCGCAAGGCTGAGAACCAAAGCTTCCCAGGAAAAAGCGTCACGACATTCCCACCCGTTGTCGCAAATCCAACCGAGCTCCAGTTGCCTATCCCAGAAGGAGTTTTCCCGTCATCCAGGATGCCGGTAAGCATGAATTTCCCCATGATGCTGCCTCGAGCATTGCCCCCGCGCGTCGAGTCAAACGACGAGATCGCTGACTGATTGACCCCTCTCTCTAGGCCTACAACTCCGTCTTCAACGCGGACCCCAACCCGCCGCGCCTCATTGGCAACTTCCCACTCTTTCCCCTCCGCACCAAGGTTCGCGGACCGGTATACCCTCTACCGTTTCCCGACCCGCCTCTGCCGGTTGGGGAGTCGCCGGATCCGGATTCGGAGTCATACGATATACTCGACGAAGTGCTAGCGCTGTTTCGCGCCAATACATTTTTCCGAAACTTTGAGATCCAGGGCCCCGCCGATCGCTTGCTGGTTTACGGCATCTGGTTTGTCTCTGACTGTCTGTCCAAGATCAAGCCCAACGCCAATGTACGCGACGCTACAAAGGATGTCACCAACTTGGCGTTGGACACGCACTTTGCTATTCCCGGCGATCCGGCATGGCCGTTGAATCAGGTACGGACAACTTCTGCCCCCAGGGACGGTGGGGAAGAGTGACAGAAGAGGGAGAGTAGAGGGGAGGGAGTGGGAGTTGAAGAGAAAAATGACGAGGCTAACTCGTTATCCGCGACCAGATGTACGAGCCCCCGCGCGACAGGCAAGATTCCGAGATCCTCCGCCAGTACATGTCACAAGTCCGACAGGAGCTAGCTATAAGGTTATTGGCAAAGGTATACGAGGAAGGGGGTGATGGAAAGCCGAGCAAGTGGTGGTTGAGCTTCACAAAGCGGAAGTTTATGGGCAAGGGGCTTTGAAGCTGCCAGGACGGAAAAGGGGACACGGAACACTTATGGGATCGGATTCCTAAAATCTAGAGTATGAGCGATTCTATGCACCGAGTTGGACCCGCGCCTCGTGTGTGACAAGTCGCATCGTCTATATATACAGTGGTATCATGTGGCCATTGTTAACAACTGCGAACCCCCCGCCTTGTCTTTGCCATCCTCTACCTCAAATAATTATCTCGATATCCTCCGTCCAGTCCTACCAGGAGGGTGTCGCTGCGGTATCAGAGTCCGCCGGGGTTTCAGTAGCGAGTTTCCTCCGCTTAAACTTGCCCCTGGCCATGATCTTGCCTTCTGCTGGCCTCGCTTTCCATGCTGTAAAGATGTATCCATCTGTGCCGCCCCGTTCTGTCATGAGGGGATGCGTGCGACCCGGCAAGACCTGCCAGCGCCGTGCTCGACTCGTCTGTATCGATGCACCAAGCAGAAGCATTGGGTTGAGCGGAAAGTCTGGGCTGCCCTCCCAGCGCTCCAGTTCCTCAGCAGATTTACCCACAAGCTCCGGCACGCTTCCGCTTTGCCAAGCTGTTCGGCGACTAACCGTGAAGAGGTCTGCAAGTTCCGCCAGCGGCTCTAGGTAGGGTGAGTAGATGGCAATGGGGGCGCCACCATCGATCAACGGAAGGGTATGCTTTAGGATGCTGACAGGGTCCATCGTGCTGGCGCAAACAAGGCCGTTGAATCCACCAGCACGCGTCAAGTCAACAATGTATCGAGTCTGGGCAAACCTTCTCCGTTTCCGGTGAAAGTTGCCCCGTCTGCTCGGCTTCCATCCTCCAAGGATCTCGGGTTCCACTGTCAAGGGAGGCGTAGAGTATGAGGTGTCAAGCTCTGGTTTGACTAACTGAAGCCAGCTGAGAGTTAAAAGATGATTTAGTAACGGATGCGGTGGATGGTTTGGTGCCACGGCGTCGAAATTCCAGTATTTGAGGAAGGCCAGATTAGGCTGGGACGCCGCGTGGACGACGGTGATGGTGTTGGCCTGTGAGAATGGGATGGCAAAGTCGGAGGCGCGCGGGTTCTTCGGGCTCTTCGGTTTCTTTTCTCGAGGCTTGGGCGGTGCCACTTCGGCATCAGCCATCTCTGCGTCCCTCTGTGCTCCCTGCTCCGTCTCAGCGCTAGACGCTTTTGTCTCGTTGTGCTCTTCCTCGGTCACCTCCTCTTCTGTCTCGTCCGAGTAAAGAATGCCCATTCTCTCGGCCATTGCAGCCACCAGCATGCCACCTGTGTCATCGACCACGAGCCATCTCCCTTTGAGCAAGTCCTCCTCGATTGAGACACAAGCTTCCGCCCCCTTATCGACTGTCGCTTTCGGATCCTCCAGAAAGGTCTCCTCGCCCCCAAAATGCACATTTCCCCAGCAGCCAACCAACGCCATCATTTCGGCCCGCATGTCGAGAATCTTCCCGGCTTCCCTATCTTCGAGTTGCCAATGCGCCAGGTTGGGGACGTCGACGGGAAAAATCTGGAAGCGACGTATGTACTTCTTCGACTTGAGAAGCTTATACTTGGCAAGACTAAAGCTTGTCTTTTGGTCAATCGCCGTATGCGACAGGAGAAGCTTGGCGATAACATCTTTTCCCGCATTGTTGCCCTTTTTCTTTAACTCTTCAATCTCCTCCTGCGTCAGCGTCTGCCGCGCATTCTCGTCGATGATTTCGCTGACGGACGTTTTTATTACTTCGCCAGTCTCGGAATCAACCAAACTAAATTCGACACCATCTGTGGCAGATATTACGGGTTCGGTGGCGCCGGCGGTAGGCGTGGTGCAGGTCGGAGTTCCTTCATCAGCAAAGATCTCGGCGTAGATTTCGTCGGTTGGGACGATTCGTAACCTGGAGAAGCTCTCGTCTGGGCGCTTGTCTTGTATCTCATAGGTAACGTGGTAAGGGCGTCCTAATAGTAGATTGGCGGGGAATGAACCATATCTTCCCAGTGATATTGTCCTTATGGCGCAAGCAGGGTCAGCGCAAGAAAAGTCTTTTAACAAAGGTTTGCTTACGTATTTGGAGTGACAGTAATAACTTTATTAACCCCCGATGGGAGTTTGATCACCACCCAGGCATCGGGCTGGATTGCTGCCTGCATTTTCGAGCAATCTTGACCTGAGGTGGCTGGTCAGGTGTGTGATGAATTTGTTTGACGAGGAAATTTTTGGAGGGCTGGACTCGAGCGCAGATGCGGGGTGCTGCTTGCGGGGTTGAGCCGCTGTGGACTGTGCTGCTGGCACAGCGGGCAGCTGCGGGGAACCCTGCTCTCCATGCTGTCCAACCCCAACCCCAACCCCTGGAAGATTGTTTGGGCAACACGAATACCTTCAGCTTTGGCGGCAGCTGGTAGCACCTGATGAGAAATCAAGCGCTCAACGATGACATTTTAGGGCCTGGATTTTAAAACCTCAATCTTGCTTGAGTGCCATTTCTTAATGCCCCTTCAAATAGTCCTCCAGCTATTGCAATGCACTACTTACCAACGCCGCTCAAAACCCACCAAGCCCGCGCTAACAATCTTTCAGGGGCTGGATTGTAGGTACTCGACCAGGCACCCAGGCCACTGTATTCACTGATGAGACGAGACACCTCCACCGAACCTGGGTTCAGATGTCCCGCCCACTCACAGCCTTGAAGCTAAATTCCGCCCTAGCCGCCATCCTAATCGTCACCATTCCATTATCTAATTTGGCCTAGGTGGTCTTAAGATTCTTGGGCGGCGTTTGGCTGATATCCAGACCTTCTCCTTGTTGACCCACACAACATATGCCTCGCATCTTTGACAGATTCAGATTCACGTGCAACCCTGTAAATCGGATGGTTCGGATGGGTATGATTTAGATCGGTATCTGGTTCGGTCGGACCCGAATGGGCGATTCGATCACAGCCAATCGGTGTGTCGTAATAACAGTCTAGCCAACCAAACTCAATCCGTCTTCCCGGAACAGCACCGGTTTTATGGATCTCATGATTTTGCCCTCATCACCTAACCTATCGAAAACAAAATTTCCCCCCTAGCCAGCACATGTACCCAAATCATGGCCATAGCAGGCAGCAACCGCTCAAACCTCACAGTGCACAGGGCTTCAGTCATTGGCAAATGCTTCAGTTTTGGTCGTCTTCGACTCATGTTTTCCTGACATTCGCATAAGAAACTCTATTAGGAAAACGGACACTCTGCCTATGTGGCCTGCGAGCTCGTTTTGTAACCTCATCTCTCCAGACCCAAGGTCCCAGTTCCCTGCCGAAAAAAGGGGAGATATTCCATTGACGTCACGCCGACCTGTCCATGGGGACCTACCTTATGTGAGATGCCTCTCTCTGTTCCCGTTTAATGCATGTACGCCCTCTTCAACAACAAGAACAGCCACCACGCCCTTGATATGACCGAACCGTGATTACCTGAATCCTCAAAGGTCTCGAAGACATTCAATATCGGCCTCTGTCTTCTCCACAACCAAATAGATCCTCAAGTTGAGGCTCGTTGGTACTTAGCGGCAAAGACGGTTCCTTGCCTATTAATCCTCTCTACAGTTTCACAAAAACTACCTCGGTAGCTGAGATCTACCACAAAGACGACCACAACGTAAACTTTGCGGGACGTAGCACGCACGGTGCTATTGAGTCCTCTAGGGCTGGTGCAGACAAGCAAGTTGAGACTACAGAGTTTTTTTTTTTTTT
>Ga0247765_1000999_pt1 | contig 16773 bp, 17 predicted proteins | sample UWRJL106311C6_FD_179949 | JGI IMG/M metagenome (GOLD analysis project Ga0247765, IMG submission 179949) | Plant litter microbial communities from Arlington Agricultural Research Station in Wisconsin, United States - UWRJ-L106-311C-6 | ecosystem: Environmental > Terrestrial > Plant litter >... | reverse complement strand
GGCCCGATTAAAAAGGAGAAGGGGGGGGGGGCCCCCCCCCCCCCCCCCCCAATTTCACCTCATGCACCTCTGCTCTTACCCCGCTGCCGGGCCATCGCCAAAGACATATTGCCTGCAGGCCTGCAAAAGTCAAAAGTTGATTGGGTTAGCAAAAGACCATTGCCGAGATGCAGGTGAATCGGATTGGACAGCTGAACGTGGCGTTTGACCACGAGACCAACAACTGCAGACGAAACCAGAACTTACAGCTTTGAGCGTGTTGATCTCTGCCTTGGACTTGAAGAAGACTTCGCGGTACTGGGTGATACTATTACCGAGCACATTCTGCCTTGTATTCCGGCCCTCGCAGATGGCCTTCATCTGCAGCTCCATCTCCTTCCGAAGAAATGGTTTACCGAGGCTCATCTCGAACTGCATCCTGTCAAATCCCTCAATTAACGCAACCCCAAGGCTTGTCGGAATAAACTCTCTGATGCCTCCACCCCCTCCCCCCCTCACGGCAGCTCCCCCTCGTCCGCCTCGACCGCCACGGGCACCGCGACCTCTCCCTCGGCCACGACCCCTCGGGGTAGGAGCTTCGGCAACGGCGTCTCCATCATCGACATTCCCAGTCCGCCCTCGCAGTATGGAACGGACATACTGCCTCTCCTGAATCTTCTCAATGTGCTCGGCCATCGTCGCATCTGTCCCAATGCCATTTGCGTCCATCAGCGCAATCAGATCGGCTTCAGTAAGGTACTTTGGTGGGCTCGTTTTCCCCTCGGTCATCAATGCTTCGGTGGGCACAAAACGCTCGCCCTCCCTGAATCTGGGTAGCTCGGCCGTGTCATTCCAGTTTTCGTACGGATAGACATCGAGGTAGTTGCGCTCCAAGACTGTCAATCCATGTGCTGTGAACGTTTCGTCGCCATAAAGAATCTCGACCGTGGTTGACATTCCCAATGCATCCTCGGAGCAGCATGCGAGGAAGCGGCGAGCAACTAGTTCATAAATCTTCTTCTCTCCCTCGTCGAGAACAGTAGGGTTGGCGTATGTGATGGGGTGGATAGGTGGGTGAGCCTTATCATCGTGGCGACCCTGGCGAGGCTGCTTGAAGTTACCATTCAAAAGACCTTGGGCGAACTGGCCCCATTGATTGTCTGGTATTTGCTTCTGGACAAGAGCTCGCAAGTTCATACCACTATCAAAACGATCGGTTTCAGTTCGGGGGTAGCTGATGAATCCCTTGTTGTATAAGGACTCTGCCACTGTCAAAGCCACCTGGCCTGTCATGCGAAGGAACCTTGTAGCCATCTTCTGGAGTTCGACTGTGGTAAGCGGTAGTGGCTTCCATTTCCGCGTCGGCTTCTCCTGGACTTTGATCACCTTGGCCAATTTGGCCTGGAGGCATCGCTCATACAGAATGATGGTCGATATGCGATCAAACAGTCGACTCCTTGCCCAGTTGAAGTTGACCTTCATGCCGTCCTTCTGATGCATCACCTTGATGGACCAGAATGCTTCAGGGACAAAATTTCTGACACGGAAGTATCGATCCACGACGAAGCCGAGCGTTGGGAATTGACAAGATCCTGCAGAGTCAGACCAGAAAGCCCCGAATAGCACTCTTTAACATACCATAGCTGACTACGCGATCACTCAAGGGACCCCCGAGCGATCGGAAAGTCTTTGTGAGAAAACGGGTGAAAGCATAACCTATTCTGAGATCAAGCTCAATCCTGGCTGAGACCGCGTCAACCTGCCGTTCGTCAAGATCCACCAGCTGGCGAGCAGCATTGAGAATATGCCTGCGGGTATGATGGTCAGCCTGCTTCTACTTTGGCACCATGCCATCAAGACCTACGCCCGCTCAATGTTGCTAAATCTCGCTCGTTTCACGCTGATGCCACGGTTGACCTGTTTTGCGGCATCTCTGATCTCCCCGCCAATGTGCTCGCCTTCACGATCACAATCAGTCCAAATGATAAGAGCGGTTGCCCGTCTAGCATTGTCTTGGATGTTCCTGGAGAGGTTCTTCTTGTCCTGATGCGCATTTAGCAGGTCGGTCTGCAGCTCAACAAGGCACAAGAGATCTTACAAGGGCAACGTCTATCTTGACTGGTGCATCGAAAAGACGTTCTGGGGGCGGGTAATCCCAATTTTTGTACTCCTCGCTGAAATCTGCCGAAGTGAGATGTCCTCGGACGGCCGTCATAGTCACCTCAGAGATACCCCAGGGAGGTCCAAAATTGTAGGTGAAGACATAGTTCTTGGTGTACTTATCCCGGGTATTGTGCTGGCGTGCTCGTCCGTCAGTCTCCGATTCCAAAGGCCACTGGCAAGCAGAAACAAACATACAGTGGTGAATTGACCCCCGGAAAGATGACCAGCGACTGCTTTGGCGATGGACGGTTTCTCAGCGACGCAGAGAATTTGCGGCATGTCGACTTGCGCAATGCGCCGCGTTGAGAATCTTTGTCAATGACCGAGTGACCTGTAGCTTGTGCTATAGCGTGGTTGGGTGCGGATCTGGAGTAAAGATACATTTCTCCAGGTGATCATCTTACGAGCTTTTTGCGAAAGAAGAAAAGCTCCAGAGCTGCAGGTTTTCCTAAGAACGGGCTACGGGTGGGTGCTGAATTTGGGCGTTCAATGATTTGCATGGAACGACGAATTTGACGGTCTTGAAGTTGAAATTTCATCGACTCGAGGTTCATCCCGTCATCTTCCAGGGCGAACACTGCATCATGTGCAATGGTAGTCACAACCTGATGCAAAGATGCTGATAACCGCACATGCAACTACCGAGCTTGCAACCCACACCGTTACAGCGATGTCACACGAACGCTAGCTTCTCCGCGCGCTAGGACGCTGAAGGCAAGGCTGCACACAGGCCCGTTGGCCCCGCCTTTGCGATGCCCAGGGGCAACGAGGGGCCGGAACTGTTGTCTGATCCACGGCCCAGAAACGGGAAGAGGGGATCTGAGGTTTTGCTGTCTCCATCGCCTCCAAACCAGATGATGACGTATGGAACCAGATGCCAATTGGTGTATATATTACGTTTCGGCTCAGTTCAAATTTGTAAGGACGAGGCAAGTCTAACAATCTCCTGCCATTCTGCGCCGCCGTCGCCATGGCGCTTCCAATTCTCACGTCGCTGGAGGATTGCTCTGATTACTCAAAAACAATTGAGCCCTTCATTCCGGAGTTCTTTGCTCTCCCAGCAAAGCTAGGCGATGTTTTTGCCGGAAAACTGAGCTTGCAGAGTCTCTATATCGAGACCAACCCTCTGGTGTCGGGATTCGCCGTATCCATTTTCCTCGGTGCCGTCTTTCTCGTCGTCGCTGAAGTGAACCGAAATTATTCTCAGATCGACAGGTGCTGGAGTCTGCTTCCCACTTTTTACATCGCCCACTTTGACCTTTGGGCACGTCTCACTGGTATCCCTCACCAGCGAATCGATGCCGCGTTGCTTTTCAGCACGATATGGAGTGTAAGCAGCAGCGCTTCAACCCTGGGACCCGTTCCAGCCGCTGACCAAACTTGCTGACAGATCCGTCTGACCTTTAACTACTGGAGAAAAGGGGGCTACGGCATCGGCCACGAGGATTACCGTTGGTGGGTTTGCTAGTTACTAAATGACAAGATTGCGGGCACATGACTGATAGATATCAGGGAGATTATCCGCAAGCATGTCCCCAAATTTGCTTTCCATGTCTTCAATTGGACCTTCATCTCGTTCATCCAGAGCGTGTTGCTTTTCCTGCTCGCCGCACCGGTCTACACAGTCCTGCTTGCAGCCCAGTTCGAACCGGACGTCACAAACGGCGACTTGGCTTACGTTGCGATTGAGCTGGCCTTGATCATGATCGAGTGGTTTGCCGATCAGCAGCAGTGGGATTTTCACGGCGCCAAGAAGGAGTACCACGATTCCTCCAAGATTCGAGAGGGCTACGGGAAAGCTGACCTAGACCGCGGCTTCATCACCAGCGGGCTTTGGGCGTACAGCAGACACCCCAACTTTGCTGCTGAGCAGAGTATTTGGTTTATCTTATACCAGTGGTCCTGCTTTGTGTCCAAGACCTTGTACAGCTCGCTTGCAACTGGACCGGTTTTTCTCGTCATGCTTTTTCAGGGCTCGACCTGGCTGACGGAACTCATCACGGCGGGCAAATATCCCGAGTACCGGCAATATCAACGCAAGGTTGGCATGTTTGTTCCGACAACCACTACGCCGTACAAGACAGCGGTTGCCGGACCGAGGATCATACGTACGAGCGAGCTGGCGAAGAAGCAAAAGCAAAAGTGAGAAGTTCTTTACAGTTCACAGTCCACTAGTCTCAGGACAAATCGCTAAAGTGGCCATGGGGAACATCAACCGACGCCAATTCGGATGAGGACCCGCCTGTGAAGCCCAGAGCCAGCGGGGCCCCAGGCCCTACCCCAGAGTGGTCATGGAGGGAGCGTTTGCGGCCATGATCTGACAAGTGCCAAGAAAAGCGGACCTAAAGCCATCCGAGTGATCAACAGTAGAGTGAAACCGAGAGCGGGATGGGAATGAGATGATACTCGACGACGCACATTATAATCTGGCCTTAGAAAGCTTTTTGGCGTGGGACTTCCTGGATGTCGAGTCGCAGGGTTTGTCTCGTATCTACACTGGTGTGCACTAAATAGTTGGGCAGCGATTTGCGAGGCGTTAAGTCTTCACGTCGAGCACTTGAACTTCCCTCAACGGGGCTTGGATAGTAGGGGAAAATATACTTTAGGATTGGCCCTTAGACTGTTTACACTAGAGGAGTTCTTGCGGCTGTCGAGCCGTAACCTGCCTGCCGCGTGAACAGTATTTTCAAGGTTTAGATAGATGGGCATACATTGGGGGTGACAGCGCGGGCTGCGATTTATCGTGTTCTCATTTGTAACTTTTTTCTGTGAGGTAGCAATGCTAACGACACCTGCATTTCCCTACCATCAGCGGAACCTCACTGCAGCGTGGAACGGACACATGACATCCACATGAGGTGCTCCGGTTTTTTTAAGGTTCGCGGGGTGTTGTGCCCACAGGCCCGGTCCGCAAGCAAGCCATCAAGCAGGGGCCGACGGGCCCTAAGGCGCCCGCGTGACCATGCCGCGAAATTGCCCAGACATCAGATTGGGCGCATCTGCTTGGGCGTGGGGCAGAGCCTCAAGGGTTCTGGCCCAAACCGAGATTCCCGCAAGCCCTTTTCATCAGCTTTGGTGATCCCTTTGGCATGAAATGTCTCCTTTCGGATGTCAGTCACAGGGCAACCGTCGAGGTGGCTGACGACTTCCCATGTCCGGGATGTGTGTGTCAAAAATTGATATAAAACCGGGCTGCCAGCGCGAGCCGGTGCCGTCTCGAGTTTTGATGATCGCGTCCAACTCGTTTTTGTGTACTTTCCCCTATCCCCGTCGTCAAAATAACTTTGTAGCTTACATACCTATTATTCCACCAGACGGTCTCGTGGACATTTTTGACTTCTCCCATCTGCCACCATTCACTCCTTTTTCGGCCGCAAATTCCCCTCGGGGTCTCCAGAACCCGTCCGCATCTCACCTACTCACTGGTGGTCTCCGTGCCTTGCTCCGTGTTTGCCGGCTTCAGCACTCAGTCCCACCTCAACGCGTCACTCATTTTTGTCAAACCCTCGTTTCTAACTCGCAGAGTTGATCGCCTTATTAGCAGCATTGTCATCCTGTCTTTTGCTCCCCCCACTTCCTAGGCTAAGCTAAGACTTCGGGTTCGGGGGTGTGTGGGGGTTTCCAATTCATGAGCAGGCGGCGCTACCGGCGCTTTCTAGTCACGACGGACGAAACGCCATCCCAAGTCCTCGAGGTTCCTCACAAGGAAGTTTGGCGTCAAATAAGATTTTCAGGGAGTCACTTAGGCGTCTGAAAGAACAAAACTTTAGACGGGATTTGTGGGGTAAAAAGCAGAGAATCTAGCTTACCCCTGAATCTTTCCCTCCTCTGCTGTCCTAGCTATAATATCCCACCTCTGTCCGCTCTTTGCCCCCTCACCCAAAATGTCATCTTTCTTCGGCGACATCTACCACCTGCTCTTCCACCCCCGCTCTCGCTCTTCCCTTCCGCAACCACCATCATCGTCGTCGTTGTTTGAAAATCCCTTTCTCACACCACACATCACAATGAATCGTCACGGTCAGGACTACTCGTCCCTCATGTCGCCATCAGAGTCTGCCATCTCCGACGACTCGGGCTACTCGGCCGTCCCGGGCTACTTCCCCTCGTCGCCGCGCAGCTCCATCTCCTCGACGCACTCAACAGAGTCGACGAATCTCCGCCCCGCACAGCCAGAGCGTGCCACGACCGCCCCCGTCGCGCAGCTTCAGCTCCCGCAGTCAGCCAAGCCATCAGCAAAGCTTGACGCCATGTCACAGGCTTTCCCGAAGCCCGCTGACGACCTTCCGCTTGAAGAGCTGCTCTCGCGCCCTCCCGGAAAGTGGTCACTGGGCCACTACGTCAAGAACGCGCGCGACGTCAAGCGCCCCCCCGTCGACAAGGAGAAGCAGGCAAGGGATTTTGAGGCCGCAAAGAGAGACCTCTTGCGAGCAAAGGCGGAACTGGAAAACCTCGGCAAGAAACGTTGAAGGATTTTGCTTGACCGAATTGTCAACCATTCATCTTGAAACACCATCCTTGCTGCGGACAGTTCTTTCTGCAGCAAACTTTTGTCGACTTCTCTCTCGATTCGACGCTGTTCTCTTGCTCTTTTTCGTCTTCAAGATCAGATACCACAGGGCCGGCAGTTGGAACCAGGCAGCGCCGACGTGCCTCATTTTTGCTGGACCGAACAACTTCTCCTCTCTCTGCCCCAGACTTCTTGCCAAAAACGACACGGCTTTTGCGGCGACGATCTTTCGGAGAGCGTTCCACTAGCGGATGCAGCTTCCTTGCATTTTGTTTTTCTCCTTTTCATCTCGTTTTGGGATTTAGAAAGGGCATCACCGCAGTAGACTGGCGTTATGGCGGGATTGGCTTTTTTCTCCTTCGTTCATCTCGCCTGGCATATCCCTACAACCAAGCTGTCCCCTGCATGAGAGCTCGGGATGGAGAATAGGTGGATGGGATATAGCGAAACGGGTCGGCGGCGTCATGTGGGGGAAAACAATGGAGAGCTACTGCGTACTGGCAAATTCCATCATCTATGTATTGTAAATTGTAGTCTAGGACTCCTTGCTGGAAGCAGACATATTACAAGGATTCGGTGAACACATTTACCAACGTTTTGCATGAGCATTGTGATTCCACACCAAGGTTGCTGCACCAACCCCAGGCTCCGCCCGGGTTTCACCATGACCAGTTCACTCCGTCAGAGCCGGGCGGCCAGGGTGACACCGTAAGCCACAGACGCAATAAAGGTCCCGAGATTCAGCAGCGACGAAATGCCGTGCAGCATAGAGAAGCGCTTGTTAAGCGCCATCATCTCCTGTGAGTGCGGTGGTGCGTCGTAGGATTTCTTGCCATCCTTCCTCTCTGTAGGTTTGGTCAAGTTGGACACACGCGTCAACATCCATCACGGAAACATATTCGGACCGGTTAAAAAGGGGCCGACCTACCCTGCACCTTCCGTTCATCCATGCACTTGGTGGTGGCGGGTCCCACTAGAGCAAGGTTGGTGACCGCGGAGGCAAAGGCCGAAGTAAGTGGCACGAGCACGCTCCAGCGGTTGTCTGAGTCAAGCACGCCGGCGAAGCCAGAAGCCGTTCGGCCTTCGCCCGTGTAGGTCAAAGCCAGCACGACGGGTAGCGCCGTCTGCATAGTGAAGTAGACGGGGAAGAGCTTGGCCATGAGGAGGGAAAACTGGGGACGCGCCAGCACGCGAAACGACACGATGCCCCCGACGAAGGTGTGGAAGAAGGTGGTGCCGAGGAGGGCACCGTAACTTTTTGATGCCGTCAATTTTCTCTTGAAATGAAGTGTTGATAGTGGAGAATTTTTACCTCAAGATGTGATATGGCGCGGGTGAAAAGAATCCTGTGACCGTCATGATGAAGAAGAAAAAATTACCAGAGATTTCGTTAGTAAATCGGCTATCAGTCCCCAACCGAGAAAAAAAGAAAGCTGCGTTGTGCAAAGGAAAAGGACCAAAAGCTGAGAAGGAATTGATGTTGAAGGTTAGTTCGCGGCTGGCTCCATCATTCGTTCATCATGCACGCGCCCCATCACTTGGCAGGCGGGGCTGGAGATGCCAAGCGGTCGGAGCGTTTTAAGGTCGTGAGGGACAAGATCACACATGAATGTGTACTGCAAAATATGACTTTTGTTGAAATATATCCGATTTGGCGCCTTTGCGAGTTTCTTTTTGGGAGTTGAAGTCTGTGGAGCAAAACATCAGACACAGAGAATGAGAAGAAATTCTGATAGGCGTGAGAGAATCATTTTCCTTTTCTCCCGCACAAACCGACATCTCTTTGACAAATGAACAGAATAAAGTGTCTAGAGCCCGAATAACTCAGCCATAACGTTGATGACAGGCTGGGAATGTTGGAAATGTCACGTGCACTGATCAGGGAAAGTTGGATCGCAGCCCCAGCAACACGAAAACATGTGCTCACGCGTTCCACTTCCACCAAACGCGGCTGGGATTGGCGGTGCTGCCTGGACAAACCCCCGGCAGCTGTGCACAATTAATGACATAGTTAACCCCATACTAACTATACATTACAGTGCTTTTGACGGCGTTTAATCCATGACTGTAACTCGAATCACTTCACCCGTCATTAGTCCATTCTGCAACCTCTCTTTCAACATCAACCTTCAACTACTGCCAACATGGCGGACAAGGAGGCGACGGTATATATCGTTGACCTTGGCGAGTCCATGGCTGACTGCCACAGCGGTCGCACCGAATCCGATCTTGACTGGTGCATGCGGTACGTTTGGGACAAGATCTCAACCACGCTCGCTGCCAACCGCAAAACATGGACAGTTGGTGTTGTTGGCCTCAATACGGACAAGACAAGGAATCGCTTTGCCGAAGAGGGCCTCGATGGATACGATTCCATTTCGGTTCTCCAGGAGATCAATGCCATGACTATGACCTCCTTGCGGGACCTGCGCTCCAAGATCAAGCCCTCGCACAGCTCTAGTGGAGATGCTATCTCGGCCATTGTCATCGCCCTTTCCATGATCGAGACTTACACCAAGAAACTCAAGTACAACAGGAAAATATTCCTAGTTACCAACGCTGACGCGCCAATTGACGACTCGGAAGACTCCATCGACGATGTAGCCAACAAGCTTAACGAGCTCGGCATCGAGCTGCTAGTAATGTGAGTCTAGGCACTTGTCATGCCGCATCCGTGTCTAACACCTGGCAGTGGTGTCGATTTCGATGATCCCGATTACGGGTACAAAGAGGAGGACAAACCTAAGCTGAAGGTGCATCACTGTCCCTCCCTATCTCGTTAGTCGTTGTCTTGATCTGACATGGGTGCAGGCAACCAACGAGGATGTGCTCCGCAAGTTGGTCAACAAATGCAATAACGCCGTCTATGGAACCATGGCGCAAGCAGTTGAAGAACTCGCCATTCCAAGAATCAAACCCGTCCGGCCTTTCAAGGCTTTCGATGGCCCACTCACCCTTGGAGATCCCTCCAAGTATGAGAGCGCTCTCAGCATCCATGTGGAACGGTACTTCAAGACCAAGCGTGCGGCTGCCCCGTCAGCAAGTACCGTGACCAGCACGCCGGGGTTTGGGGGCCCATCACAAGCTGTCGATGACGGGGATGTGGAAATGGATGGTACGGGGTTTTTCGGTGTTAAGCAGGTACGGACTTACCGCGTGAACGACCCGGATGCCCCTGGCGGGAAAAAGGATGTCCCATTTGAGGATCTTGAGAAGGGTTATCAATACGGCCGCACAGTGGTCCCCATGAGTGAGTCCAATTGGCCAGTGATCAAACTGGAGACCAAGAAGCAGTTCACAATTCTGGGCTTTATCCCATTCAGCAGTGTGAGTTATCCCCCCCCTCCCCCATGTGCTAGTCCTAATGGTTTAGTATGAACCCTTCCTCAACATGGGTGAAACTGGCGTCATCGTAGCGCAGAAGCAGAATGAAGAGGCCGAGCTCGCAATGTCCGCGCTCATTCATGCCCTCCACGAGCTCGAGACGTACGCTGTCGCGAGGTATGTTCAAAAAGACGACGCGCAACCTCAGATTCTTCTTCTCAAGCCCAATCCGGGAATTGAGGATCCGTTTGAATGCCTCTACGATGTGCCTTTACCTTTCGCAGAAGACGTCCGCTCCTACCAGTTTCCTCCCCTCGACAAGGTCCTTACCGTCACAGGACACGTCCTCACAGAACACCGTTTACTCCCTTCCGAGGATCTCAATCAGGCGATGAGCGACTATGTTGACGCAATGGATCTTTCTGAATTCGGTGCTGATGATGAGGGGTATACCTCGATCTTCTGCGTATTCAACCACCATTAACATTAGACCAGAAACCCAGCCGAGTACGCGCCAATCGACGAAATCTACAATCCGATTATCCATCGAATAAACCAGGCGATTCGCGCCCGTGCGGTTCAGCCAGACGCACCCATCGAGCCTCCAGCAGAAATTCTCCTCCGATTCTCCAAACCCCCCCAGAAATTGGTAGAGACGGCAACGCGAGAAATCAGATCGCTCATTGAAGTAGCTGAGGTCAAGAAAGGTTTGTGTTTTTCCCTTCCTTTGACAACCGTTACTCACGACGTGCAGTGCCAGCAAAGGCGCAAAGCAAGCGCGGCAAGAAGGACCGGATCAAGCCTCTCTCGGGGCTGGATATTGACTCTCTGTTGGGCCAAAGTCGGCGGACAGTCATATCCCAAGAAAATGCGATACCTGAGTTCAAGCAGGCAGTTGCCGCAGCTTCGGATGATGCGGCAATCGACTCGGCCGTGAGACAAATGGGCCAGATCGTGCGAAAGCTCGTACAGGACAGTTTCGCAGACCTGAGATACGCGCAGGCGGCTGAGAATCTCAGAGTCATGCGAGAAGAACTGATCAAGCTGGAGATGCCGGAACTTTACCATAAATTCTTGAAAGCCCTCAAGACTAGCATTTTGTCGGGCGAACTGAACGGGGATCGAAGAGAGATGTGGTTCAGATACATCGTCGGGGGGCACTTGGGGCTCATCACTCATGAGGAATGTGAAATCTCAAGCGTTACAGAGCCTGAAGCGAACGAGGTAGGTGGGTACCCTGTATGTGCTTGGACGTTGCTGACTTTGCAGTTTGTTCGAGGATATGTGTCCCGGTAATCTGAATTTTGGTCCATTGGTCTTGTAAGGTTACATGCTGTATGGCAAGGACTGATGGAGCTGTGTGGTTGCGTCCGTCGTTCTGCATACATCCAGTGGCAGGGTAGACGAGCTGATACGGCCGTGACTCATCACGGACAGGGACACCAATAGGCATCACTGCACAATCCGAGACCTCACTGGGCGAATAAAAGAGCAAAGGCTGGCCGGCCAGACGAATGGGGCCCGGCCTACTTCTTAAGGAAAAGGGCATACATGATGCAATTGTGATAAAAGTAAACAACCCCTAATTGACCCACTGTTGCCCAACAACGCTCACTGTGTTAGCCATCGGATAAATTCGCGGCGTCAGTTTTACTCCCCTTTTTTGGTCGTCCAGAGTGATGTTTGGCATTGCACTTTGAATGAAGAGAACCCCTGTCGCGCTACGCTTTTGGAGTCAAAACCCAACCTCTCCAGCAGGTCCTGGACCTATTGGTCGATGACCAAAATCTCCTGTGAGTTGACAGTCGCACCTGCCCTGTATATTCGCGCCGTGCCCCACGCCTTTGTGCCCCGTCGCTTTTTGGTCAGGAAGGAACACTGAGGGTACCAGATCCTTTCAGAAGCACCCTCTAGAATTCTGGCTGCCAACCGCTGTCCGAGCTAGCACCACTCCACGAAGCGGTATACCACCTTCTCCGGCAAAGATTGACTCACAACCTCTTCACCATCACAACGTTCACCCAGGTATGTATTTCTTCCTTTTAAACGTTTGCTGGTTTGTCTTTTTCTCTCCTCGAAAACTCTCGTTTCGGCCAGCAGCAGTTTGAGGGCCTCTCCACTCCTGGCTTGGGCCTCACCAACGCCCCTTGCCAACATCACCGCCGTCAGCGCGCCAGCTCACCTTCCCTTTACCGGCAACACCTTTCCTAAACACAACCACCTAGTCATTGCAAACAAGGTGCGGTGACACACGGCACAATCCGGCTAGCTGACTGACTGTAGAGTATTTTAAGTCAGCAATATGGATCTCGTCACTAGGTCTGACGAGCTCACCAGCCTTCTGCAGGCCCTCACAGGTCGCCCGTGGAAGCCCGCTGATTCTTCCAAGCTTCTGGAGACCGGAAAATCCGAGTCTCCCACCGCCACGAGTTCTTCCGAGAACAGCGAGCTCCTCGAGGGGTCAGACTCCGAGCATGAATCGACAGGCTCCGCAGTCAGCAACGAAGACGGCAGAGAAAACGGGAATATGAGCGAGACACGCCAAACTGACGAAAACCACGCCGCCAGTAGCGAGGCTGCTACCCACATGAACCAAGCTGAAGAGCAGTCACTGAATGATCTCCGGGGCCACCCCGGTCTCAAGGTTGGAGAGATGGCAACCTCAGACACGTTCTTCGTTCCCTGGAGACTTGTCAAAGATTACCCGAACCTGTTCGTTGGAAAGGCGAATGCAGGCAAGGTGAGCAAACCGGGCCGCCAAATGACAACCATCCTGCTAACAACATGGAAGGTCGCTCCGTGGTTCACTCTTCAGGGCTTGCACAGTAAATGTCACTGGGACCTGTAGGCTACCCCTGCTCTCAACTTATCCAATGAAACTGACAATGCCTTCCTAGGTACTACCTTTACAATCCCGGACGCCCCGACCATACCCCGATTCTCTTCGTCCCTACTGACCAGTTTCAGCACCTCCTAAATGCCATCAATGCAACGTTTGGTATCTCGCTCACCATTCCGGGAGGTTCACATGAACAGAAATTCAAAATGAAATTTCCTGATACTGGAACCCCTCGTCCGCGCTTCCTCGGACGCTCAAAGGATGTGGATGACTTCCTCGACATAACTAGGGACTTCCCGGAGCCCAATGACGTTGATGATCTTGACAACATGAATGCTGGTGATCGCGACAAGTTTATGCAGATGATCACCCTAATCTTGAGAATCGGGGGGAACGCCAAGAAAACTGAAAAGAATCGCATCAAGCGGATCAAATTGCACATCGATTGGGGTCGTTCCATGAAGCGAACCCAACGCTACCTTGGTCTTCGTGGGAGAGAAGGACAGGAGGTCCAGGCAGTCTTGGATCTCAGCAAGCCCGCCCCCTTGGCTCCCGAAGGCCATGTTCTCTTCATTGCCATTGACCTCGAGGCCTATGAGTTCAACGCAGACCTGATCACTGAGATCGGTCTCGCCTTCCTTGATACGGACAAGCTTGCTGGGGTTGCTCCGGGCGAGGGCGGCAAGAACTGGTTCTCACTCATTGAGGCGCGTCATATCCGTGCCAAGGAGAATACGTGGGCCAAAAACCACAAACACGTCCAGGGATGGCCGGACAAATTCAACTTCGGGTATGGAACCCCATCGAAGCAAACCGATCGGCCCTCATGGCTAACATGAAATGAATAGTACCAGTGAATTTGTCCCTGAAAAGGACCTTAGGCTGCTCCTCGAGGCGACCATCGACGAGGCCACTCGCGAAGAGAATGCCACAACAGTCCAACGAGATGTCGTTCTTGTCTTCCACGAATCACTCGCCGATATCAAATTCCTCAAGGTTATCGGCTACAATCCCCACCTCGCCCTCAACGTCAGCGAGATCGTCGACACGCGCGAGTTGGATCAGTACAATACACGCAACAATAACCAGAGTGGCCTCGAGAAAGTTCTGAACCGCCTCCAGATCCCCCACTCGTTCCTTCACAATGCTGGAAACGACGCCGTCTACACGCTGCAGGCCATGATCAGCCTTGCCGTGGAGCGTCGCGTCATGAGCCTCGAGAGGCGTGCAAAAACAGACAAAGCGTAAGTTAACTGCAAGAGGAAAAAACTGCGGAAAGTTAACAGCCATATCACAGGCCTGTTCCCTTGGGAGAGCCGGAGGCTTGGACCAGTGGCGATGACACGGATGGTGGAGAGTTAGTGCGGAGATTCCTAGGCCAGAAGCCCCACCCTGATAACTGTGAGTGATTTCTCTTCCGGTGTTGACGCATGATATTTGCTGACGAGGATCTTGAGCAGATTACTCCTGGATTCAGTGATGCGACCAAGCATTAGTGAAGGTTATCACTCATTGGCTCATTTACCTTTGGCCTTTTAGTCAATTCGCTGCTTGAACTGGACGAGGGAAATCTTCGGAGATGGCCACATCGCGGATTTGGATGTTTGGCTTTGGCCCCTAGGGCGCTATATTGAGAGGAGATCACTGGTTGCCATTTCGGCTTTGTAACAGTACAATACCTGAGTGTGTCTAGCTGAGAGCGAATAGACTTGGCCACGAGAAGATGAGCTTCTTGGGTCCCACCCCTTCCAGCCTCACTCCTTGCAGCCTGCCAACCCCCAATTGGTGAATTCCAAACCCTCGTTCCCAAACGCCAGTGCTATGATATGTGATATTTTACAGGTGCGAGTACACAGCCAGCCAGTCTTATTATCGAATGCATTGGTAGCGGCATCCATCCGCCGCGGCATTCATCATCAGTGCCACATTCACCACTCTCGCATCAGATTGGATCCCAGTCTCAGACAAAGCATAGAGACTACTCTCATGACGTAGTATTCTTCTCCAGAAACTCCTTCGCCTCATTCACTTTGGTCGCCAAATACGGACTGCCTCCACGATCTGGGTGGTTCAGCAACATTAGAGTACGATGCGCCTTGCGGACCTTTTCCTTGGTGACGCTTCGTTCACTTTTTGTTTCGCTGTCAGTATTGACGGGAAGGGAGAGAGACAACAAGGTGGGCGGGAAAGAGGGGAACATACTTGAGTGACAAGATCAAGGATGCTTCTCGGCGCGTCATTCGCGGTTCGAAGCCACCCTTGTAGAAGGCCTTGCCGAGAGCACCAACGCCACCGCGGGATCGTCGCCAGGCGACGAGGCCTGCTCTTCCCTGTAAGAATGTGTTAGTTGAACTGCTTGTCAAGGGTGAGCTAGTCTCGCCCGGTTTGGTTTCCAGTTGTCGGTCCAGTCAGCTTTGTCCTCCTGTCTTGTCCAGTCCTGTCTTTCTCATCGTTGATCGCGGTGTGCGTTCTGATTGTCCGCCCGTCTACATGGGCTGGTGCTTGTAGCAATGCCAGCCGTCCCAGCTTCTCTTGAGCCTGGATGTAGGGCTGGATCCCAAGGGGGTCGTCGGGAAGGCTCGGGGTTCTTCGGGGTACGTATGTTTCCTGCAAGTGTAGTGGCCATCTGCGCAGGCTTCTGCTCATGGATAGGCAGATCTCCGAAAAACGTCGGTGGGCTAGAATGAACCGGAGTGGCTCGTTGCCTCGGACAGACCGGCCTGGACTAATTGGACTGGGCGCGACACCTCAACCAGCGACTCTCTAACGTACAAGAAAAGCAGCGACGGCAACGCCTGTGCCGATCGCGAGAGCGGAGGCCATTATTCGCAAATACTCGGGGATACGTTCGATCGGTTGGTAGGCTGATGCGATCGCTTTCGTCAGACGCACCGGTCGCTCAGCTACACGACGTCGGGGAGGTGATGGTGTGATAGAGATGGTATCGCTCCGGTGACGTTAATGAACCTGGACGGGTGAACTTTTTTTCTCTGATCTTGCGATCGCCTATCGCCCAATCAGATTTACAGGGTTGTAGTTAGTGGGTAACCCTAACCCCGGACTTGGAAAAGCACTCGCCGATCCCCCATCAAAGTTCGGTCCTCTCTGTTCATGGCACTGGTTCGAGTGGTTCACAATGTGGATTCATCAGCATGAGAACGAAGCGAAGAATGGGCACCTCCTGCTACTTGTTTTGTTGCACTGTACAAACAGCAAGAGTGAGGCTTTTACAACAGCTTCCACCTTCCCGACTCCGGGTATCACCATTGAAGAACCAAAGAAAATACATCTTATTAGCACATAGATACCCATTCCCAGCATATTCACTCCCTGTCTGGGTGATGATACGCCGGGGCCGGCATCGCCAGACCCGCCTCGACATCCTTCAGCACCTTGAGTTCCAAGTCCTCCACTTTGCGCTGCTCCTGCTCCTGCTGAGCAGCACCAAGCGGAGTCGTCCCATCCGACCAATTTCCGGCGCCGCCTCGTCCGCTGAACGGGTGCTTTGCCTTTCCGACATTGGCTGCCACAATGGCCTTGGCCCGTTCCGCCTCCTCGCGCTCTGCCTTGATGCTCTCGGCCGCCGCTACTTGGTCCTTGAAGTTGCCGGCCCCACCACGCCCGCTCCGCGCGTAAGCATGCGCGTCTGGTGCTGGGGCGGGGACGACTGCGTTCTTTTGTGCTTCTAGGTCCTGGATGACCTGTGTGAGTCTTGCCTGATAAAGGAAAATGAAGTTGAACGGGAATGTAGGAGGGCAAACGAACAGCTATGGCCTGGTCCCTCTCCGCCTTGTCCACGTCGTTCTTGCTGTACCAGTTACCCGCACCCCCGCGGCCTACTCTGCGATAGACAGGGTCGGAAGACATGGCTTTGTGAGATCCGCAAGAATCCTGTCAATGGACAGACAGAATTGGTTTGTGTGGGTTGCCGGTTTTTTTTATTTATTTTTTTTTTTTT
>Ga0247765_1000998_pt1 | contig 16773 bp, 17 predicted proteins | sample UWRJL106311C6_FD_179949 | JGI IMG/M metagenome (GOLD analysis project Ga0247765, IMG submission 179949) | Plant litter microbial communities from Arlington Agricultural Research Station in Wisconsin, United States - UWRJ-L106-311C-6 | ecosystem: Environmental > Terrestrial > Plant litter >... | reverse complement strand
GGTGGTGGGTCTACCCCTGTAGGCCAAGCCTACAGGTAGTGGGTCCTCGGAACTCCCCGTCGGTTCTAGTGGGTTCCAGTGGGTCCAGGGGGCTTGGCAGCCCCCCTGAACCACAACACCAACTCCCCGTAGTTGTGGTGACTGCACTTTGCCATAGTGCAGTCGGCAGCACTCCCAGGGTAGTAGATCAACTAGGCTACAGCACCCAAGGGTGCTGTAGCTACAGGGCAACTGGGCTGTAATTTCAACATAACCTATAAAAGGTAACGTACCTTATTATAGTAAATCTCGACCTCTAGAAAGTAGTAGGTAGGGCCTAGGTCCTTTATATTATATACCTAACTAAGTTAAACCTTTAGTACCTTGATTTTAATTGCAAAGGGTTTATTAAGGAGATAATTATTAACGTAAATAACTACTATAATCTTATAAATTGTATTGTAATAAGTGGTTACGTTACTGGTAAAAGGGCTATAATCTAGTATTTTTAGTAACTTTGCGACCTTTTATTACTAAAGGTAAAAGGCCTGCTTTAGGCTATAAAATCCCTTACCTAATAGTATAACTTGGTTTTTAAAAAGGTCTTAACCGTACCGTTTTAAAAGGTTTAGTATTTTAAAACTACTAAAACTAAATTTATATAAACCTTTAAAAACCTTAATATAAAACTTTATATCTAACTTATTATTTAAAAAAGCTCCTATAAAATCCACTTATTTAATTTCCCAATCCTTAATAGTAACTAGTACCAATATAATTCGCCAGGTTAATAATACTATAGTAGCTGCAAAAATCTCCCTAAAGTCGACTTTAGGGGCCTATTAAAACCCCCTAACTATTAATTAAACCTTAAATTTAATAACCCTACCCTAAACATCCTTCTTTAATTTAGTAACCAGTTTAATAATAATAAGTAACTTTTTAGTTTTAAACCGCTTAATAAAATAAAAGGTTTTAGTAATTAATAATTACTATATCTTTTTAAAACATACTACTAATTACTAATCCTTTAAAAGGTACTTTAGAATTTACTTAAAGGACTTAGGTTTCGAATTTTTAATAAGTTCAAAGGGGTTATAATAGCCACTAAGCTTAGCTTATTTAGTAGCTCTATTAATAAAGTGGTTAATTAGGTCCGCCGTAATATTTATAGGCTTAACTTTTACTTATTTAAATTCCTTTCGTTAAATCTTAATAACTTATAAGATTAGGACTTCTATTATAATAAACCTAAATTTATCTCCTATAGGGGACTTAAAGGGCTTAAGGGTTACTATAAGTAATTAAACCAATTTACGTAATAATATTACTAGTAGGGTGAATTTAGTAGGCGCCTTAGGGGGAAAATTATTATAATTAGGGTACTAATCCTCCGTATTTTTAATAATATCCGGGAGGTCCACGGCGTTAATTAGGCCCTAAGACCCCTATAAGTAAGTAGAAGGGTTCTCGTATAATTTAATAAAATTAATCTAAATAACCTTTTATTAGCTAAACTAAACCAGGTAAATCTAGGTACCTAATATAATTAGTAACTTACTTTAAACGCCCCTAAAGGTAAGCTTTTAAAATTAAATACGTTTCTTAGGGGGAACCAATACCATATAATCAGTACCTAGAACCCTATAATTAAAAAGATCCGGGATATAAGGGGCTTATAAGGGTACTAATTTATTAAAAAAAAGTTAATATAAAGTAAACTCCTTAATAATATTTGCTATTTTATTAACTAGCTTAACCATAAGGCTTATAACGTATCCCTATAGGGAAGATAAAAGCCCTAAAGTAACCATTACAACCTTAAAACGTTTTAAAACCACTTATATAATACGTTTAATTAAACCGTTTTAATTATACACGTAAAAGCTAGACTTTAAGAAAATAATACCCTTTTTACGTAAATAAAACCTAAGCCTACTAATTTCTTTACCTTTATTATAATATAAATATACCAAATACCGTTTAAAAATATTATTAATTTTCTTTATAACAACCTTTACTTTTATAATAACCTTATCTTTAAATTTTAAAAACCTAATAATCTTAAAATAAATCTTCCAATTTACTAAAATAAGCCTATAAGGTTTATTATTTAGGGACATAAAGCGAATTACAAACATATCCCCCTTTATTTACCCTAATACGTTAAAAGAATTAATAATAGCTTTAAAGAAAAATTAACGTAGTAATTTAACGGTATTATAACTTTTGCAAGCTATATATTCAAAGCGTATATTATTAAAATTAAGTATCCCTTTAGTAATTAAAACGGTCTTCCTTAAAAAATCCAGCCCTATATAGCCTAAACAAACGTACCAAAGTTTAATCACTTTAATTATTACCACTAAAAGACCCTTTTAGGCCTTATTATAATATACTAAAAAAGGGGTTACCCCCTTTATAATAAGTAATATTATAATAGAAATTTTAAATTAATCTCTAAATAAGTAGTAATACCAGGTACTTTTATAATCCTATTAAATATAATTAATTTTAGGGGGTTATAATTTCTATAACCAGATATAAAAACCTAAACCTTTAAAATCTAATAAGGTAATAAGCTTCCTAAAAGCGCTGTAAAACTTATTTTTAATAAGCATACCCCCTAAATTATAAAAGTAATAGCTATTAACAATATTAACAGGGAAGGTTAGAATATAAAGGCACTTTTTTAATATAATAGTATTATATTAAGGCCTACCCCTAATAATATTAATATAAAGCTTAAGTTTAATTATTCCAATACCCTAAGGCTATACTAGGCTACCTCCAATACGTACCATAACCAATTTTCCAATACGTAATTTTGTAAATAGGGCCTTATTAGTATAAATATATACTATAAAATTAATATTAAAAAGTTATTATTTAATAAAACTACCCCTTATAAAAAAATTAACCGTAAGGGGCTTAAGGGGGTTGCTAATAGGGGGTTTAGGGTTTATTAAGGTATCTAATTTACTAAAGGTATCGTTAAGGTCAGTAGGTTTAGTATTAAATATAATACCTTAGTTAAGGTTATAGTAAATAGGAAAGGCCTCCTTTATAGTAATTAATTCCCCTTAATTACTAAAAATAATATTAATTTCGTAAATTTTATTAATACCTTTAGGGGTATTTTCCGTATTAAAAGCATTATTATTATACGCCCTTTTACTACTGGAATTACCTTATTTTTTCGAATTCCTAATTTCCTTAGGCCTGGAGTTGCCTTATAAGGTTTTTAACTTACCCTATTATTAACCTTTACCTTTTCCAAAACCTTATTTAAACTCCCTAAACCTCTTTTAATTAACCTATAACATAACTAAAATATATATTAAAAAGGTATTAAGGTTCCGGGTTTTAATAAGTAGGTCCTCCTAAAAATACAAAAGGGTAAGGGTACTAAGTAGCCTTTAGAACCTAGTATTAGCATTTGCAATCTACTGATTTCGTCGTAATAGTACCTTAGAATGTTTAGCCTACTATAAAAACTGGGGTTTTAAAACGTTAAAATAGTAATTAACTTAATTTTATTCCGCAATTACAACTTCCTAAATACTAAAATAACCTACTAAGGTATTAAAAATAATATTAAAATCTACTATAGTAGTATTATTATTAAAGGTTAGAAAGTAGTATTAATAGTAGAGTTCGTTACGGAGATTAGCTTGGGTTAGGGTATATTATTAACAGAGCTAATTAAAGGTAGATCTAAGGTCCTTTTCGTAAGTTATAGTAGCAAAAGGGCCTTTTTTTAATATATTTTGAAAAGTTAATAAAAGGGTAGTTTTCTAAAGGTTACTAAGGCGTTTTGTAATTGCTTATAGGTTATAAAAAAAATTAGGGATCTAAAGGGCTTTGAATTAAATTAATAGTACCTAAAATTACTATTAATAATTTTTAAGTTTTAATAGGTATTGTTTTTTAAATAAAAAGAGAAATTATTTAGCAAACTCTTTAATTATAAAAGTATTAAACTTATCCTTAACGGCTAAAATTACTAAAGGATAAATAATTTTAAGGGCTTTAGTAGTTGCCGTTAAGTTATTGCCCCCCTTTTGGGAGGCCCCGGAAGTACTTATATCTAATATATTCCGGGTTTATTACTATTATTCTAGTACTATTAGCAACTTATTAAAATATTAAATTTGGAAATTTATTATATTAGGCCCTAAATAAGCGGGATTTCTTCGGGCTATTAGCCTTAACCTATAAAGGCTATATCTAGGTTGTTATTAGCTATTATATTATATTTAATTTCCAATTGGAATTTTAATTACGTAACGGAATTGCCTCTCCCGTATATATTACTATAACTAAGTTGGTAGGTTTTTAAGGGAGCTGGGAAATTGTAAGTAGGTGACTAAAGGTATATTATACGTTAAGGTCAACCTATTATATAAATTACGTACCTATTATATAAATAGTATATTTAGTAGTAATAATTACTATAAAAAGTCGAATTTTAGTAAGCGTAGGTATTTTTTAAGGGGTGGTTCTTTTAAATACATTTGTAATTAGGGAGTAGTAATTGTATATGGGAGGCTAAAATACGGTAATATATAGTAACAATACTATCCATAGTAATCCAGGGGGTAATACTTCTATTGGTAATAGAAATTAAAGGGTATTATTCCCTTAAAGAATTAAGGTATAATAATTTTATAGGAACCTAACCTACTAATTACAGTAAGTAATATTAGTAGTATAAACAAAGGGTTGGTAATTAATATAAGGATTATAGTACTACTTACAGGGGTAATTTTAGCCGGCGTAAGGGCTTTTTAGAAGGGTAAGTAACTAATATAGGGGTTATAATACTACCTATAGGGGTAATGTTATAACTTGTGTAAGGGCTTTTTAGGAGGGTTAGTAACTATATTAAAGGTAATTTTAACTAACGTATAGGCTTTTCCGGAAAACAGATGATGTAATTTGCGAAGGGTATAAAAGCGTTATAAAGGTAGTTACTAATTATAGGTAACGAGGCGAAATCGGCCAAGGGTTGTAAAATCCGGGCTTATAATCTATTAATTTGTATAGCCTGATTAGTTTTAGTAAGGTTTAATATAAAAGGTTATAAGGGGTAAATCCCCTATAATGGGCGTAGCGGAAGGCTTTAAGGGTACGATAACTGCCCGGAACGGGGTTAAAAGAAGCTAAAATCAGCAAATTAACCTATTATAATAAGTAAAAATATAGAGGTTTATACCCTGTAATAGGGTGACTATAGTAGGCTTTATACAGAGATCACGAAGGTCAAAAGGTTACCCTAAGGCTATATATAAACTATCTTACTTAAGGTAAAAGAAAGGAAAAGAATCAGATATTAGAAATATAGGAGGGGAGATGGTCCTTTATAGGGCCCTTAGTAGGTATGGGTCAACCTTACAGGGGGTGAGGGCCCTAAAATATAAAAAAAAAGCCTATACTATAGAGGGAAAAGTGCTTACGTTAGCGCTGGAATCTAAAGGATTCCAGGGCAACGAGTTGGCTATACTAACGTAATAGTGGTGGTGGGTCTACCCCTATAGGCCAAGCCTATAGGTGGTGGGTCCTCGGAACTCCCCGTCGGTTCTAGTGGGTTCCAGTGGGTCCAGGGGGCTTGGCAGCCCCCCTAAACCACAACACCAACTCCCCGTAGTTGTAGTGGCTGCACTTTGCTATAGTACAGTCAGCAGCACTCCCAGGGTAGTAAATCAACTAGGCTACAGCACCCAAGGGTACTATAGCTACAGGGCAACTGGGCTGTAATTTCAACAGGTATAAAGATTCTTAAAGTTAAAATATAAATCCATATTATACCTAAACGAGAGGGACTCCTTTAAATTAGTACTTCGACTAAGTTTCGCTTTTTCGTCGAATTCAAAACGTTTAATATTAATAACCTAGTAATTGTGCTTCTTTAAGAAGTGAGAAAGATGGAGCCCTGTAAGGCGCTCCCCATATTGGATGCTGTAATCGTCGTTGCTTTCAGAGCCTTTGCGGCTGCTTCCGCGACTGCCTCCAACGGCCTTGCCCTTTTTAGCCTTTAGGATACGCTTCCGTTACTCTTCGTCGTCTTTAGAGCCCGGGATGGCGGGTAAAGGAGATGGAGAGGCTCTTCGTAATAATTGCCGTGAAAGGCCTACTCTAAGCCTTTTCACGGCAATTGTTACGAAGGGGCCTCCTCACAGCCAGTAACATGCGAGCAATATGGGCTAATAATTGAAATGTTTGGTAGAAGCGGTATATGATAGGCGAATTTACTGATTTTTTGCCTGTTTGGCTTGTTCTCATACAATGCCAAGGCGGAAATGCGACGAGTCATAAGATTATTGTAATGTGAGGTAGGATTGGATTTTGAAATGGAAATTAAGGGGTAGTTTGTAATAATTGCCGTGGGAGGAGGGCGTTTGTCGGAGGTTGTTCGCGAGAGGGTTGTCGTTGCCGAGTCTGGGTTGAATGCCAGAAGTGTCGACGAATGGCGCGAGTTTGAGGGATCTCGTAATAACTGAGGTGGAAAACCGTGAGGTTAGCTAGAAGTAAGGAAATAGTTGTAGGAGGAGAAAGAAAATTAGAAATAGAGCTGGAAGAAAAAAAAATGTTGAGGCTCTGTGCCAGGCCCCGAATCAGCCACAATCCGGGGGGACCCACTTGTGTGGCCCGGGGAAAGAAGGCGGCTGCAGTGGAACGCGGGGAAGCGGGGCATAGGGCTGAACCTACCGATTGATTGCGCAGGGTGCGCAGTTCGAGAATTGACTTGATCGCGACCGAAAGAGGTGCCAAAAGGCGAGGATTGATCGTCGGTCGGAGGCAAACTCGAAGAAAGGTTGTAGGAGGAAGAAGAGGAAGAGGAATTGACCACGAGGAAAAACGGTAGTTGATTCTGGAAAAGTGGATCGGAGTAGGGAGTGGGGCTGCTGATTGGAAAGAACAATAGCTTCTGATTGTGAATAGAATGCTATTGTTCGGCGGGAAAAAAAGAGAGTGTCTATTCGCACCTTAGGAGTCGCCTTTTCGCACCTTAGCCCCACTTTTTTTTTCCAGCGCCACACTACCCAGCCAGCACCGCCCATGATCGCTGTGATTGCCATCGCTACAGCACTGCAAATGCAGCCAATTCTTCCGTTTTGCAGTTAAATTTGTGCTCAATTGTTATCTAATCTAACATCTACGCCTCTGATTGGCTGGATCTACTCTAGTTTCCACGTGCAGGCTGGCTCTCAGGGGCAGGCGTGCCCAATTCGATGATAGCTGCAGCCGCCTGGGTGCTGACTCTGCGCGTGTTGGTGCGCTTCGCGATGCCACCTCTTGTGCTGGCCCTGGTGCTGCCCTTGCCCTCTGACCCCTCTGGCCCTGCCGCGACCTCTGGCGGGCGTGCTGGACATGCTGCCAGCAATTTCACTACCCGTAGGTGTCGGCGGAACCCCCTGGCTGTTGGTATCACGGTCAATGGCCTCCCACGATGAGGGCTCTCTCTGGAGCGAGGTGGCAACTCTTCCCGCACGGCTGCGAGTGCTGGCACGGCCACGGCCGCGACCACGACCCCTAGAAGCTGCTGGGGCGCTGCTGGCAGGCGGCTGGGTGGCTCTGACTCGCCCCAAGCTGGCTCCCGGATGGACTTGTCGTCAACGTCGGGGGAAGGGATCGAGACATCTACAAGGTAGGTGTAACATTTGACTGCATTACGGTACCAACGAAACATGGAGTTGATCGCCTCCTGAAGCTTAATACTGTTTGACTTATCGATGCAGTATGTGTCAACCCAGAAGAATTGAAACTTATCCCGCCAGGCTTGATTTCCGCAAAATTGAATCTTAGCGTAGCCTGCTTTATTCCTGCTTATACCGTCTATTAGGTCCCTAAAAAGGACCTCTCCGTCGCCCTATATATGTAAAAGTATCGTATATAGCGGAATCTTGTTATTGGGAAGGTCTTCCGTTAACCAGACGCAGCCAGTATCGTTACGTTTTAGCAATCGCATTATACAAAACCGCCAGGCTTAGCTTTCTCGGCAGCTATCCAAACAAGTTTTTAACAGTAGGAAATAACAAGCATACACCTAACCAGACGGCTAATATAAGCGGGATTATCAGTATAACTAATTAGTAGCTAAAATTGGCGTAGCTGCCAGATAAACGAGAAGTACCTACCGTAAACAGCTATTAAGATACGTAACGTGAATCTCGGTCGGTAATTAAGGACGTCGAATGCAATTATCGTTATCGTTAAGTCGCCTTTACCCAACCCCGTACGTTAGGCGTTTTATCCGCGTAACATCTATCCGCTACGCGCTAATCGCGTATATTTCAAAGCATCTTTATTAGCGGTATTTCACTAATACGCATCGGCGCGTAATACGCAGAAACTACCTTTATTAAAGGTAAGGTAAGAGTTCAAGACGAGCGCGCAGAATGCATGATGCTATTGTCTGAATGAGCGCATGTTAACTCTGATCAAGGCAAGTCAGTAGCTTCCCTGCGTCATTGCACTGTGAGAAAATCACGTAGTCGCTCTATTTACCTAGGGCTACTTTATGGTACTTGCTGACAAAGACGTCAGCATTGTAAAAAGCGGGATGTCATCCGTTTTCTTGGGCGTCACACTATAGCTTCATGTTCCTCAAGTATCGCTGGTCCGTGCCCAAACACATCACAGAGTGCAGAGCGGACGCCAATTTCGCCTCTAGCTGTATCCCCGGCTGTTCTGACGAACATTTTGAAACAAGAGAGACCGTGCCGACAAGCGGCCCGCCAAAGGAAGCCTGGAGGAACTGTTCTGGTGTTGTTCGGCAGAGAAACGAGGTAGATGTGCAATCGCTCCAAACCGCCGCAGCCCGCTATACCGTTTCCGACTGCCGTTAAGCCCCTTTGGCTGTACCGGTCTGATAAGCGATCCCGATAAGCTTGCATGCGATTCGAATGACCAATCGGAAATTAGAATCGCTCCGATAGAGAGGCAAGCGGTTGCAAAAAAAAAACGACACTCAGTACCTTGAACTACTTGCCACACTAGTAATTTTCTATGGCCTCCTTGGTGCCGTTTTGTACTATCACGTTACCAACTAGTCAGCTGACCTTCAGCCACTAACACCTCCTTCATTCGCACTACCATGGAATCCATCAACGCGTTGATTTTCGACTGCCGAAGGCCGTGGAACTGTTGCAAAATTGGTAGGGGGTGTTAGTGCGCACGGTCCTCCTATTTACTGAGTGTCGTTTTTTTTTTGCAACCGCTTGAGAGGCAAAGGCTCGCCGTCCGCATTTGTGTGATCGTTCAAGATAGGTGGTCCCCGTGGCAAGGTGTGGCGACGGCATACACCAACTGTGATGACAAAGTCAAGGCGTACCGTAGAAGCTTCTGGAATATTATGACGACTATAAATTAAAGGAGCCCCCCGTACCCCTCCTGTGGCACGCTATGATAGAAAAAAAGAGAGAAAGATTAAGCATTAATTGTCTGCCGGGAACGTCATGATTAGGACCCGTCCTGACGAACAGCCAATGGCAATCGTCGAAGCGGATACGGCCCAATCTCCTGGTCGACATCCTGGAGGTAGCCACAGCCAGTTCTCCGAGCCTCTTGTAATCCACTTACTATCTGAGCCTATACCGTAAGTTTTTTGAAGGGAGATTTTCGCATCACCTGACCAAGAAGAGACAAAAGTCGAGTAATCCACGTCATCGAGCGTCTATGTACATGTGCCTATCGCCGCATCCCAGAGCTTAACGGTCCTATCGTAGGATCCGGACGCCACGAGCTTCGAGTCCGGTGAGAACGCGACGGAGGAAACGGTACCGCTATGCCCCTCGAGCGTCTGCGTACATACGCCTATCGCCGCATCCCAGATCTTTACAGTATTATCGTCGGACCCGGACGCTACGAGCTTCGAGTCCGGCGAGAACGTAACTGAGTTAACCCTATAGTTATGCCCCTTAAGCGTCTGCGTACATACGCCTGTTGCTAGATCCCAAAGCTTAACAGTCCTATCGTCGGACCCGGACGCTACGAACTTCGAGTTCGGTAAGAACGTAACTAAGTTAACCCCATCGCTATGCCCCTCAAACGTCTGCGTACATACGCCCGTTGCCGGATCCCAGAACTTAACGGTCCTATCGTAGGATCCGGACGCCACGAGCTTCGAATCCGGTAAGAACGTAACTGAGTTAACCCCATCGTTATACCCCTTAAGCGTCTACGTATATACGCCTATTGCCGGATCCCAGATCTTCACGGTATCATCGCCGGACCCAGACGCTACAAGCTTCGAATCCGGTAAGAACGTAACTAAGTTAACCACATCGCTATACCCCTCAAGCGTCTGCGTACATACGCCTATTACCGGATCCCAAAGCTTAATAGTCCTATCGTCGGATCCGGACGCTACAAGCTTCGAGTCCGGTAAGAACGTAACTAACCTAACCCCACCGCTATACCCCTCAAGCGTCTACGTACATACGCCCGTTGCCGGATCCCAGAGCTTAACGGTCTTATCGTCGGATCCGGACGCTACGAGCTTCGAGTCCGGTAAGAACGTAACTAAGTTGACCCCACCGCTATACCCCTCAAGCGTCTGCGTACATACGCCCGTTGCCGGATCCCAAAGCTTAACGGTCCTATCATCGGACCCAGACGCTACAAGCTTCGAGTCCGGCGAGAACGTAACTAACCTAACGAAATCGCTATACCCCTTAAGCGTCTACGTACATACGCCCGTTACCGGATCCCAGAGCTTAACGGTCCTATCGTCGGACCCGGACGCTACGAGCTTCGAATCCGGCGAGAATGTAACTAACCTAACGAAACCGCTATACCCCTCAAGCGTCTACGTACATACGCCCGTTACCGGATCCCAGAGCTTAACGGTCCTGTCGTAAAATCCGGACGCTACAAGCTTCAAGTCCGGCGAAAACGTAACTAAGTTGACCATATCGCTATACCCCTCAAGCGTCTGCGTACATGCATTCCAATCATCTTCCCCGACTGGCCTGGAAGTTATCCACCTCTTTTCTTCCTACTTAAACAAGCCTCTTGTTATACTGCGGACCGGGCTAAATACAAGTGCTGAGGAGTAAACCTGGAGAGGATGATTCTCAACTAGCCATCGGCAGTATAGAATGAATCGGCGCATATCATGGACAAGACTTAGTAAGTATGACGCAATGGTCCTTTGCTACATTAATGTTAGAACAACTTAACGGAACACGTGGCAATTACCGGGTTGGAGCTAACCTGAACAATACTATCAAGCTTCGCCATTGATAATACCCCTTGTAACATGCTCCTGCAAAGTGAAAGAGCCTCGAGCCAGTGGAGATAATACTGCCTCAGGAACGCATCAATGGCACCTCCATCTTGGAAAACATCTTATTACTTGGTATTATCGCTCAACTGCCAGTCACCGAGATAATCAACCCAATAAGCACAAGCATATCGTACTGCGGCCAGCGGGTCTGGATCGGGCAGGGTGGCGCCGTTGATAGAAGATCCAGGAGAGCTTAGACTGTAGATATCGCGGTATAATATTCCGGACATAAGGTATAGCAATTGTAAGAAGATAGTATGGTATATATCTTCTATCCCAGAAAGGAAAAGCTCATGGGCTACCTCTCCTAGCAAGAAGTCCTTGGCGGATTGATGGATAAAGGAGATAGTACGTTTACGAAGTGTCAGAAAAAAGCCACATAGCCCTATAATTTCCGCCAGCACTTCGTAATCAGCAAAGGCTTCCTCTGGCATATCAACAAGAGTCGCCAGCTCATCCGATATAATCGGCCTTCGTACAGTTAACATAATTACCAATATACTTTTGCAGAGATCGGCCTCATCAGACTTGGTAATTTGCTTCATCATCTGTTCGTAAAGTGCATCAAGTCCGGGCGGGAATTCTATCACCTTCTTTCAAGCTCTCCATCCTGGAATATTGGCAAGTACTTGGCAGACTAAGGCCACCCAGAGGAAGGTGCCGTCTGCGTTTTCCGACAAATAGCTCTGGACCGCGTCTTCCGTATCAGGCTTATATTTGTTTCGCTCTGCCAACCAATGCACTTTAAACCTAACGTATACGGTAACAGCTTCAGAGACGGATTTTTCGTTCAACTCGAGACACAGTCGTATTTTCTGTATCGCTATATTTAGATCCTTCTCAATATCCGGCCAGTTGCGACTGGAGACGATCCACTTAACTCGCGGAAACGTAGGTGACGTCTTGACGATAAGTTTGAGAAGTCTTGGCAGGTCGACTATGCATTCGTCGAGCGCATCGATAACCAAGTAAGTTGTTTTTAAACTGGGATCTCGCAGGATATTAATAAAAATTTCCGACAAAGCGAACCAGGCATTCGTATCCTCGAATACAGTCTTACCTGCGTTATCGTACTTCTTCCGTACATGTAAAACGAGGGTTGGCTGTTGGAGGATAAGCAGGTATATCAGGCCCCGGAGGACGGCTGTGGCATGGTTAATACGCGGGTCGGTAGCCTGGCAAAAGAAGTAAGACAAGAGGCAGCCACTCCATTTTTCACCGCGACTGTGGATTGATGCCACGGCACTTTGCCCACCTTGGTGATGCAGAGCCTGTATTGGGCGTAGGTAGGTCGCTGTAGTAGCGGGCTCTGGGTGGTTTGATGAATAAGTATCTGGGGTTGGCAGTTTCACCCGTTTAGCAGGGCTGGGATGGTTGCTGTCATCGCTAGGACTGTTGTCTGTACTACGGTCATCGGCCTCGTAACATCGTTTTACTTGTCGGGACATTCCAGCAATAAGCTTATTGTTCAGCTCATCGATTATGCCACAGAGTAGCATGGTCTTGCCCTTGCCGGGGTCGCCCTTTATCCAAAGCAACCAGCATATCTCGTCGTCGTGCCATTGTCGGAAGTCGGCATTGTCGAGGATCCAGTATACGAGTTTTTCAGCAGGCCGCCTTTGGCTTCCTCAATGCGCGATTTGTCGTCACGGGGGTCGGTCACTCGCAAGTCTGTTAAAATTTTATCTTTAAAGCGTATTTCAGTGCGAATATCGCTACTAAAAGTTAGGAATCGTAGTGCGAGAATGTCATGGGGTAGCATACGTTATCCTCCTATCTATCCACTCTTTGAGATCGCCAGTGGACTTGCATACCTCGGGCGGAATATTAACTGCCGTTGGAAGGTTTTCGGGGTTGACAAAAGCGTCGAAACTTGCCCCTTTAGTCAGTCCTTAATAAAATAGGGCCGTTGCGGCCACTAATTCATCCGTATGCTGGATTTTTCCGGAGCCATCCCCCAGCTTTTCCTTCATGTACATCAGGCAGAGTAAATAGCAAAGAGATACACCATGCGACATATCAATCACTATCTCATCTTGGCGACTAAGAGCTCCAGCGGGCCCCTTGTACAAGAGTGGATATGCAAACTTGTTATATAGATCCTCCGCGATGGTCGTTAGCTGTATCTCGAACAAAACGCTACAGAACTGAGCAAGGGTCCCGCATTGGTCGTCTTTCAGGCAAAGGCGGTAATTGCGAGTCTGGTAGGCACCGAACCATGCTTTCCAGGATTAGCCGACCTCACGATCAGCAAGGAAAACGACTGGCTTCCTTTTCTGAATGAAGTTCTGCTCGATGAAAGCAATGGCTTTGTACATATCGTCCGGGAATTCCAGTATAATCCTAAGCCCGACAAGATCGTGGATTTCGTCGAATATGGCTGAGACGTTCTCGAATAGCTGTTGTTGCGATGCCTTCTCGCGCCGGTCAAGTAATGCTTTGACAGAATCCACTGTCTTAATTCTACCAGTGACTTGACAAGCAATACCTTCTTGCTTGAGGGCATTTTCGCAAAACTCCATCAGTCTCTTCTTCATGATTTCGTATTCGCTCTACAACGTAGGCCAGATATCGATGATGAAAGCGCTTTTGGGATCCGCGCCAACAGCTATCTTAGTCATCCGGTTAATTTTCGCCTGCAATGACTGGTTTGGATCATCCTCGTCGCTTTGGACCTGAGCTGGCGGGTGTGAATCCATGGTAATCGGCTGAAAAAGCTACCGATCGCGGGGTGATGGAGCTCGCATTACCACCTGCACAGGCGTGTAAACCGAGAGGAAGCAGAGAATGCGGTAGTAGAGGGTGCGAATAGCGGCGTTGAAGTTGCGATGGGGCCTTGTCCCAAGGGATGACGCGCTCGCAGCAGACAGTGAGTGGTGGTGAGAAGCCGAAGACTCCTGGAGAAACGGCATGGGAATTTGACCAAGGCAGCTCTCCCGCTGCTGCATTGGGCGTCAAGGCAGATGCTATGAGTTCTGCAGTTACCTAGCAAGCAGTTGGCAAAAAAAGACGAACTGCAAAGATGGATTGGTCTGTGCGGGTGGCTGCACACTACCACCCACTACCAATTTTGCAACAGTTCCATCGCATTCACTCACACCACCACCAATCCACAGTTGGTAAGGCGAATGGAGGATGTGTTAGCGGGCGAGGGTCGTATGACTGGATTCTAACACTATGGTACAGAGAGGTACTTAAATTTGTATATAAATCTGGCCCGTAGGGATGTACCTTGAAGTAATGAGTTCGTATTATTTTGCCAACCGCTTGAGGAGGCAAGCGGTTGACAAAAAAACAGAGACTCATTACCTTTTGGGTACTTTGCCACCCTTACAATTGCCAGCCAAATTAGGGGTATCTTTTTGTACTACCAGCCAGTCATCTGACCCTCGCCCGCTAACACATCTTGCATCCGCACTACCATAGAATCTACCAGTTTGTTAATTGTCTCCCGTTTTATTCGCCTCCAGCCCTCAATAATCAGCAGCCCCATGTCTGAGCCCAGGCGATAATTCGCCCGTATATACTACTTAACCGCACACCAGCAATTCTCAATTAGCGAGAGATCGGGAGAACCAGGAGTGTTAAAAAAGTACTTTAGGCCGTAGTCCTCTTTCCACGCCTTGACGATATTGCGCTTGGCAGAATTTCCGCCGCCATGCCCAGAATCACCATCTTCCTCCAGGACAAACTGATCACCTCTTGCCAACCACTGGGCAACCATCCCATCAAGAATAACATCCCAATAGACCTGCATACTCATTTTGCCGTTGGTATTAGTTAATACCTCGTAAAATTGCAGTTCAGATTTGAAATTCCACCCAATTACCGCCCAAACGTGGTACCTTTTGACAATTTCGTCGTCGTCGTCCTTCTCTGCGTAGTAAATGCAATCAGGGCAATATCGCTCCCCGCGTTTGCGAATAATTCTGACCTTACCTCCGGCAATTCTCCCAAAATAAACCTCGTCTAACCAGCGGATATCACGCCAATCTTCGGGATTAAAGCGATAGAAAAGGGCGGTCTTCGCAGCTTTAACCCGGCGCTCAGCATTATAAGGCGAGACAAACCCCTTCTCGCATGCAATGCACTTACGATAACCAAAAGTTCCTAGGCAGAAATTAGCAAAAGAAAAGAAAAGAAAAGAAAAGAAGGGAGAATCTTACCCATTACTCGCTCAATCGTACGGGCGCAAAGGCCTGGGTGTGACACGGTTTTGCAGCGTGGATCAGAAAAGTGGGCCTGTGGCCGTTAACTGGTCTATTCAATAATAATTTGTCTATGGCCTCGAAGGTCCTTGCGGAGGAAAGCAGGAAAGAAACAGCAGAGCTGCCCTCGAGGGTTGGAACTATCTAAAATACTGCAATCTCGGGCACGAGGCGGTTGCCAACGTGGCCGGCTGACTTCCTATCACAGGAGTAAGCGCTGTGGTTGGTGATAACCAGCCCAATAGCGATTAGTCACTGTGATGGCTGGTTGACGTCAAACCTCGCAAGGTCTTGGCGTGGAATCCTTCTCAATCCTGAGGAAAACAGGGCGGATCTGGAGGCCTGAGGCCAAGAAAGAGGTAGTCACGTGGATATCCGTGTGACACTGGGAAGCCTGCCTCCAATGCCAGACCTTGCCAGGTCAAGGCACGTGCCTGGAATCCGTACTACCAGATAATTTGCTCCATTCTCTGGAGGTCGGTAGGCGATAGCAGCTTTTTGCGGCCCCGAGTCTCAACCTCAGGATGCCTCTGCTCGTGAGCTGGACCGTTGGCAAGAATCTGCCACCCTCTGGGTTTGCTGACCTGGTTGAGCCGAAATACATCCATTTTAAAGAAGGGAATTTGGTGCTTTTGCAAGTAATTAACTGTGCCAAGAATCTTGGATTTCTTAGGGGTGGTATGGTGAAGATCGCCGACGAGACCCATTGCTGCAATTATGATAGTAGTGGTGGTGGTGGTGGTGGTGGTGGTGGTGATGGTAAGTTGGCGGTGTGAGGTCTGGTCTGGTGGTGGTCTAATGGAATTTGGAAGAACTGTTAAGGCCACTGTTAGTGCTGACGGGCACGTGCCACTTTTGCAGTCTCTGTTTTTTTGTCAACCGCTTGGGAGGCAAGCGGTTGCCAAAATAATCGGCACTGCAAAAGATTTTGGCCTGTACCGACGATGAACGTCTAACAGAAATTATTGGGTATCGCCCCAGAGGCTGTTAGTCTGATATCGTCAGGAGATCTGTCGGTGGTGTGATAGTACTTGCAAATACCTGGCAGCCTAGCGACTTGAAGGGTTCAACAAAGTACTGCAAGGTACCGAGTGCTGATTATTTTGGCAACCGCTTGGGAGGTTACAGGGGGTGAGTCCCCTGTAACGGGCGCAGCGGAAGGCTTTGATGAGGTACGATGACTGCCCGGGACGGGGTCAAAGGAAGCTAAGATCAGCAGACCAACCTGCTGTAACAAGCAGAGATACAGGGGTCTATGCCCTGTAACAGGGTGACTACAGTGGGCTTTGCACA
>Ga0247765_1000997_pt1 | contig 16803 bp, 19 predicted proteins | sample UWRJL106311C6_FD_179949 | JGI IMG/M metagenome (GOLD analysis project Ga0247765, IMG submission 179949) | Plant litter microbial communities from Arlington Agricultural Research Station in Wisconsin, United States - UWRJ-L106-311C-6 | ecosystem: Environmental > Terrestrial > Plant litter >... | reverse complement strand
AAAAACCCCCTGCGAGCGCCAACTACCTACAGCGGCTTTTATGCGTGTGCTGACCTATTGCGTCACTGCTGCCCCCGGCGCTGCGCAGGCGCTGCGGCGGGGTTTCGCAGGTCACATTACAAAGATCGTGTACAGGAAGTTATTCATGTACTTCACAGGTTCCATGAGGCTCTAGAGGACCATTGAATACAAATTTCTACTTTATTTGGCTGTGTTTTTGTCAAGTTGTGGGTAGTGATAGCCTTGGGGTCCCCCCTGGCACATTTGATCGGCATGGCGGGGTGATCGGTTTGGGGGGGAATCCTTCTAGACGCTCCATGCACAAAATGCAGTCGGTCCAAGTTGAGGTTTACCGAATGACATGACAACGCCTTCCTCTTGAGGTATCTCTAGGTAGGCACACACGCATCTTTTTATCTTTATTTTTTTCTCTGTACGCGAGAATACCTGAACACATGACTTTGCACTCTCCAAGCGCCTTTTGCACCATCTCTCGCCCTCATCCTCTGCAAGCCTACAGTACCGCCTCAGCCGATGCTGCAGCCGGGCCGCAACTCCTCTTGATATTGGGCCTGATGACGTTTTGCGAATCTCGATTGATGAAACCCTCCTTTTATATTTCTACAATATTCCCTCCCCAGCCGACGGTGAAAAAGAACCTGGTTGGGTTGGCAGCCCAACTGCCCCCGCGTGTGCGTGTGCGTGTGCCTACCTACCCCACGGCTCGGTAACCCGCATTTCTCTGGCGCGTTTGTCTGGTGCGGAATGCGGAAAGGCGGAATACGGATGGCGGAATGCGGGGTTTTTAAAACTTTAATATAACACATCACCTGTCCATGGTCGAATTTACCTCATTGGGCCGCTTCCCCACGCTTTAGTGGTTCACTTTGAAGAGCAATACCGTTTTCCATCCGGGCTTCGCGTATAGCCTGTTCTGGGGTGGGTAGATTAAATTGAACTCTGGGGACTGCGCTGCACTGGAGCGGTATGACCATGACCCGGCACGGCAGCAATGACCACTGCCGGAGCCGGAATGTAAAAAACGTTGCTAGTCGTCAAATATTATAGGGCGGGAATCCAGTCCTGGAATTTTGTACGTCGCATTTTTGACTTCGTTTTTGTTGTGAATTTTTTGAGTTGTGCTAGGTATCCAACATAAGGGACTGGATTCAAAATGCGCGCTGTAACAATCGCGCTGTACCTGGTCAGTGTGGCCCAGGCCCACTGTAAGTCCTTTCTACATTGCATGCTTGGGTATGTGTTTGCGTTACTGACTGAAAAGACCACTTCCCGTACCTGATTACCACGTCGGGCAAAGACACGGTCAAGTGGAAGCACGTGCGACAGGTCAAGAACCCCGAGAGCAACGACTTTGTGGCCGGTGGACCGACGAGCCCGGATATCCGATGCTATTCCAACGGCAAGAAGGCCGAGACAGGTACGGTGGCGGCTGGCGGCACGCTCGGGATTGGTGCTAGCCAGGGGGTTTTCCACCCGGGCCCTATCCAGTTCTACATGGCCAAGGCTCCCGACGGTGTTGACATTGCGAATTGGGATGGCTCCGGCAATGTCTGGTTCAAGACGTACTCTGAGAAACCCCCTGCTTCCCGGCTCGGCGAGACTCAGGCCTGGTCATCTGGCAGTATGTTTTTTCTCCTTTCTTTTTTTTTTTTCCCCTTCCCTTCTTTTCCTCCTTTTTCTCCTCCTTTTAGCCGTTTTTCATTTCTTCTTCTCCTTTTCTCTTTTTTCTTCTGACCATAATACTTCTTCTGACACGCTCGCAGACAAGCAAGACTTCACCTTCACGGTACCCAAGAACCTTCCTTCTGGCGACTACCTCGTGCGCATCGAGCACATTGCCTTGCACAATACCGGAAAGCCGCAGATCTACGTTGCATGCGGTCAGGTCCGGGTTACCGGTGGTGGAAACGGCACTCCCGGCCCGCTGGTGGCTTTCCCCGGCGTGTATGCTGCAAATGACCCGGGAGTGGTCTTTAATCTGTATGGCGGCGGCCAGTACAGGGCTCCGGGTCCGGCGGTGTGGACTGGTTGATTGTGACTGAAGATCTGAGTTGGGACTTCTGATTTTCCTTCACATATGTATATGGACCGGCAGACAGCGAGACCTTGTGCTGTCTGGCCTTTTGAGCACGTTTGAGATTCAACTTTGCAGAGCATAGCCTGTTATGATTTAACATCACACCTAGATAGTTACAATCCACAAGGCAGCGCAACCGCGCAGAGCCCCCATCCAGTCCGGGGCCTGTACTGTTCGCTGTTTTATCATGTGAAAGTTTAAGTCATCATCGACAGCCCCGCAGCTACGCGGTGGTTTACCGCCCACACCTGGCTCATGATTAACTCTCCACATATGTTGTGTCTGCTGATGGTAGCGGAATTGCGTCACGGCATGTATCTCCGCGTGCTTCAGTCCTACTTGTGGTCTTTACTGCCTACCATATATCCTGCAGCTGTGTCGACTTAGGTCTCACCATTGTGTTTAAAGCCGCCTTTCTGTTTTGTAGAGCCCCGATTTAGCTTCTTCTACCCTCCAAATACAAATCGCTGGGAACTTCTACTCTATGAACCACAATCCACATTCAATCTGCCATATACGACTATACCCACTGGAAACTCATGTCGCGGGACCGCAGAGATTTACGGCATCGCCTGCGCTTCATGGAGCCAGCCCTCCGAACGTCCCGCTTAGTTGCCAGACAGCCCATCCTCTTTTGCGGGAATACCGCATACAACGGCGAATCCTGCAGTCCGACGAGAGGAGTTGACACCAAAAGCTAAGACATACCGAAGCGCTGGGCCTCTTCCTGCATGCTAATTGATGCGGCGGTCTGCGAGTGTCGAAGTTCAACATTTTCTATAGATATAACCGCCGAAGGCGGCCCGAACAGGAACTCACCGCACTGCATAGCGTGATGTGAGCGATCTTCGCCCATCGGAAGCAGGGGTCTCCAAGAAACAAAACCAAGACATGCCCGGATCAAATGCCGATCTCTCACCGCTGATCAGTGTCGGCTTTTGCTGTCTTCGCTTGCGCATTTAAACCATCGCAGAGACGGTATCTGATTGGTTGATCTGTGTGATACCGCTAATCTGCATGTCTCTGCTGGTCACCGCCGTGCTGTCACCCAGATCTCTCTGAGTTGGCGAGGTTTGCCAACAGTGGTCCCCAGCTGCTGCCATAGAGATATGTTGTGTCCCTCTCGCGGGGCTAAGAGTCGGACGTCCTCGGGACCCTTCGAGCGAACGGATCCATCCAAGCTGCTCAAGTGATTGGCTACGACGCGGAGTCAAGATGGTCTTTTCTACTCCAGACTGGGTGCCCAACATCCCTTGGGAGGTCCCGGACTCGCTCCCTCTCGGCCAGTTCGCGCTGGACGGACTGGACGCAACATTCCACCGGGATCCCGCGAAACCGCTAGTCGTGGACGGAATCACCGGCAAGTCCTATTCGCGCGACGTTTTGCGGCAGAGGGTAGAGTGGCTGGCTGGCGGCCTGGCCCGGAAACTCGGGTGGTCGGTCAACGAAGGATCCCCTTGGGACAAGGTGGTGGCCATCTACAGCCTAAACACGGTCAGACAGCACCTCTCTCCTCGAGATAAGCAGTCGTCCCCGCTGACACCTTGATAGATCGATTTCTTCGCTTTGAGCTGGGCCGTTCACCGTCTCAATGGCATCTGCTTGCTGGTCCATCCGACCAGCTCCGCCGGGGAGATTGTGTCTCACATGCGGTCGGCAAAGTGTGTGACCCTCTTCACCTGCCAGACCCTCGTAGCCACGGCGACCGAGGTGGCGGCCGAGCTTTCTGTCCCGTTGAGCCGGATCTTCGCCCTTCCGCTTCCAGAGGGATTCCTCAAGAACCCGGAGCCCATTGACCACCTGAAAAGCCTGGAGCAGCTAGTCGAAGACGGCTCTCGTCCGCAGCCGCTAGAGCCCCTGACTTGGGCCAAGGGTCGAGCCAAAGAGCAGATCGCGTACCTGTGCGCGACGAGCGGGACTTCGGGGAAGCAGGTATGGCGGGTCATTATTTTTGCGAGCTTGAATCGCCTGCTAACCCTTGGACCCAAAGAAACTGGCCATGATCACCCACTATGATATCATCGTAAACATAATGCAAGTCTCTGCATACGAGAAGACCCATGAAACGACCTGGCGTCCCCAATCCGTGACGGGTGTGATCCCCTTCACGCACGGTTACGGCGTCGAGATCGGTCATCTCACGGCCTGCCGCGGAGAGACGCTTGTTGTCCTTCCCCGGTTCGACATGCAGATGATGCTGAGCTCCATACAACGGTTCGGGATCGAGAGACTGTACTTGGTATGCCTGCCTCGCCCGAGATGTCGACGCAGGGAAGCGGTATTGACAAAGCGAGTGTTAGGTGCCGCCCATCATCGTGGCCTTGGCGACCAACCCGTTCCTCTTTGAGGTCTACGATCTGTCCTCGGTGGAGACCGTGGTCAATGGGGCTGCTGGGCTCGACCAAGGTCTGGTGGACAAGCTCCATGCCCAGCAGCCCAGCTGGAAGCTTCTTACCGCCTATGGTCCGTTTGCATCCGGGTCGCTGTCCTCGAGGAGTGCGAACTGACATCGGCGTTCAGGGCTGACGGAGAGCGTTTTCGTGATGACCTTTACCAGCGCCCACGACACATGGCCGGGGTCCTCGGGCTCTCTGCTGCCAATGATCCAAGCCCGGCTCGTGGGATCCGACGGCAACGAGATCGAGAGCCTCAACAGCCCCGGAGAGGTGCTGCTCATGTCACCTACTCTCTTCAAGGGGTATCTCGGCAACGAGGAGGCGACCAAGGCCTCCTTTGACGACCGTGGCTGGCTGCGAACCGGGGACATCGGCATGTTCAAGAGGAGCCCCAACGGCGCGGAGCATCTCTTCATCCTAGATCGCATCAAGGAGATGATCAAGGTCAAGGTGCGTTTTTTTTCCGGGTCTCGCATCCACTGTCCCGCGTGTGTGGGTTTCGGGCAATGCTGACGTTGCGGTCGTGGCCCCAGGGGTTGCAAGTTGTGCCTGGCGACATTGAGCTCGTGGTGCGCGAGATGCCGGCGGTCGCCGACGTGGCCGTGATTGGCGTGCCGGACGAGAATGCGGGGGAGCGGGCCAAGGCATTCGTGGTGCGCTCGGAGCTGGGAAAGGCGCAGTACAGCGAAGACGACCTCCGAGATGCCATTGACGAACTCGTGCAGGATCGGCTAGACGAGTCGCATTGGCTGCACGATCGCATCGCGTTTGTTGACGCCCTCCCCAAGAGCCAGAGTGGTAAGGTGCTGAAGAGGGAGCTGAGGGCGATGGCCGGTGCATAGGTAATTTTGGGGGCTGATGGCAGGCTGTAGTTACAAGTCTAGGCAGGAGCATACGAGTAGTTTAGCAGGAACGAGGTTTCGGTTCGAGCACGTCACAGTTTAGTTTCGCAGGAGAAGGAGCTGCTTGGCCCTCGCTGCCACTGTCGGTTTTCGATCCTTCCCGTCGGTCTACTTCGTTTACGGCCGGCAATCGTCTGCTTCCTGGCCCATCAAGAGGAGAAATCCTTCAAACGCAAACCAAGGACATTGGAACTAAATTACTAGGCTCTACGTATTTTGAGAACACAAAGGCACCTTTTCCGATGCAAACAATCTACTCCGTGCAAGGAAATGCTTTCTGCGTGCTCCTCTGGTCTTGGTCCCCCTGGTGGCGGGCTCATAACCCCCCCCCCCACCGCCGCTGTGAAGGCAGCATGCGCACCTCTGCCGCCCTTTGCCCCCCTCGCCGCCGCGCCTTCCCTTCCATCAACGACTCTTCGTTAGCTCATGCGGCTTCAAAGCAGACCAGCCGTGACTCCTTGGCGACGATCTTTGCAAGGGCATTGATGCTGCTCGTCCCTCTCAACACCATCAATTGAACATTGGCGGCCAGATACGCGCCGATCCAGTTTCTCAGCTCGACAGCGACAAGCGAGTCGACTCCGTAGCTGTCCAGGCTCCGCGTCGCACTCAGCGTCTCGACCGGGGTCGCCATCAGCTTGCTCAGCTGCTGCAGAATGGCGTCGCATACAATCTCGACCGCATCCTCGAACCTCTCAGCGGCCCCAAGCATCGATGAAATGTCAGTCGACTCTCCTTCCTCGCGCTTCGATGTTCCGTCGCGCCGCGCCAAGTTAGCAAACAGCCTTCGCCGCATCCAGCGTCCCTCAGTCCCGCCGTTCCGCACGGCGCCCACCACACAACCGCCATCCAGGGGGTGCCCCACTGAATGATCCAGGACTGCCAATAGGTCGGTTACTGAAATGTCCCCCATCCCCGCTCGCCGCAGCGCTTCTGCCACTTCCGGGTTTTCGCTGACGTACCCGACATCCGTGACAGGCCCCACGTTGATGGAATAAGCTGCCCGATCACGCCTCACTCGGTGCCGCGCCAAGGCGTCCTGGAAGCCGCACCCGGCAGCGTAATTGGACTGCCCGATATTTCCGCACACGGCCCCAGTCGACGACAACATGACAAAGAAGTCGAGATCATCGCCCAACACGGTTTCGAGGTTCACGGTTCCACGCAGCTTCGGCGCGAGAGCCAAGTTCCAGTCCTCTACTGTCATGTCTTGGAACAAGGAATCCTGGTTGGCCCGGAGTTAGTGGCCTGTATCGCAAAGGGGAGGAGACCGACTCCGGTGCAGACGTACCCTGAGAACCATGGCAGCTTGGACGATGCCCCGAATCGGAGGCATCCCATCGCTCGCGACCTCTTCCACCAAGGCTTTGACCTGCTCGATCGAGGAGACATCGCAAGCCTTGCCGACGACCCTGACGCCTCTGGCGTTCATCTCTTGGATGAAAGACCAGCTCTGCTGGTCCTTCACACCAGACCGCGACAGGGCTACAATGTTTCGTGCGCCATGGTTTGCCATCCACAGCGCTACCGCACGGCCGAGCCCGCCGAACCCGCCGACGACGGCATAGGTTGTGTCTGCTCTGAGCTGCGCCGGGATCGGTGCGGGTGGAACGGTCTAGAATGCATGTCAGCTATTTTCCTTCGTATCGCACTGGCGGTCGACATCCTTACCTTTACCTGCTGCCCGTCGTCGACCTTGAGGACGATCTTGCCGGTGTGCTTGCCGGCCTGGATGAGCCGGAATGCCGTCTCGATATCGGAGATTGGCATTATCGTCAACGGCACTGCTCGGATATGCCCGGCAGCAGCAAGGTCCACGACTGACTGAAGGATCTGTCTCGCTAGCGGTTTGCTGCGCTCGATCACTCCCGACAGCTCCACATATGCGAATGTAACATTCTTGAGAAGGAAGCCCATGGGCATGAGCGCATCATCCATCAGGTCCCTCCGTCCTATCTCGACGAAGCGGCCAAAATGTGCCACGAGATTGCACGACTCCCGGAAGAGCTCCCCGCCGAGCGAGTTCAGCACCACATCGACGCCGTAACCGCCCGTCAGGCGCCGGATTCCGCTGCTAAACGCGATCGTGCGGCTGGAAAAGATGTGATCCGGAGCGATCCCGTAGGTCTTCTGAAGAAGCTCGCGCTTGGCAGACGTGCTGACCGTTGCGAAGATCTCGGCGCCGAGGTGTTGGGCCAGTATGATGGCGGCCTGCCCGACAGCGCCCGCTGCCGAGTGGATGAGGACTTTGTCGCCGCGCTGGAGCCTGCCCAGCTGGACAAGGGAGTAGTGAACGGTGCCCCAGACGATTGGTAACGAGGCGCCCTCCTCAAAGGACATGGACTCTGGAATGACCTGGCAGCAGTCGCCATGGACGACCGGGTAGTTCGTATATGACCTCGAGTAGAAGGCGCAGACCCGATCTCCCGGCCTGAACCTCTCCCGCATGTTTGGCCCGACCTCGACCACGACACCGCTGCAGTCATTCTGCATCTCCGTGATGCCCTCGAGCTGACCGGCCGCGATCAAGACGTCCTTGAAGTTGACGCTGGCAGCCCGGAGCTCGATCTTGACGTCGTCTGGCCCCACCGGTGGCGCGCCTGCGTCGTCCTTCCAGCGGAACGTCTCCAGCAGACCTGGTATCCCGAGCTCGGCTGTCAACGTGCGGTTGCTATCTAGAAACGGCATGAGCTCCGGCTCTGCCTGCTGTGCGCTGCGGTAAACGTGCTCGGTGATCTCCGATCGCGGGACGAGACGAGAGATGAAAAGCTGGCCGTCCCTTTCGGCGAACTCGTCCTCAACCTCGGAACTCTCGCGTCCAAGGTCGAAGGTCGGTCCACTCAGCAAGTGCGGCAAGATCACAGCCAGCTTCTCTTGGACTGGGACACCGGCAGTCTGGAGCTGGAGGGTGACAAAGCGAATCTCGGGGTGCTCCAGCCGGAGACAGCGGGCGAACCCGGCCCATAAGCCGGCCACCCCGGGGTCTGTCGCGTCCGGGAGGCTTTCCTCGCTAACGAACAGAACTAGCCGTGCGTTCAACACCCAGTCCTTGAACGCCAGCCATGATTTGGTGTCCAACCCGTCGCTCAGAAGCCTACCAATCTCAGGCAGGAACACGACGATATTTTCTCGGGGGGATGACGTAGTGAGCCGGTGCACCGACACAGACAGCTTGCCAAAGTCTGCTTGTCTCGAGAGCGATAGCATCATATTCTCCGGAGCTGCCGTTGCTATACCAGATCCCTCCACTGTGACAATGTCGATCGGTGGCAGCGGCTCGGATCTCGGTGGCGGGGGCGCGGCGGCGATGAAGACGGTCAGAGTCCCGCCTTCGGGCTCGGGGTAATCCTCAAACCAGGGCTCTACTTCCACGAAGCCGACCCTCTCCAGCCGTGAGACCCATTCCTTTGGCTCCAGGAGCGGGGATTGCTTGCGGCCCTCGTCATAACCAGCCCACCAACCCTCGAAGACGCCAAAGACAAGATTGTAAAAGGCTTGGTGGCTGGTGACTTCGAGCAGTATCAGCTTGCCACCGGGCTTGAGGAGCGAGAGAACATTGACAAGGGTGTCGTCTATCCTCTGCGTGGCGTGGATGACGTTGCCGGCCACGATCAGGTCGTAGCTAGCCTCCTCAAATCCTTGCTCCCGCGCATCTTTCTCGATGTCCAGCACCCTGAACTCGACCGGGTCAACCAGATCGCCGAGTCGAGCCCTAGCATTCTCGAAGAAGCCCGACGACAGGTCCGTGAAGTCATACCGGCTGACTCGGCCTTGGAGGGCGCCCAGGATGGAGACGGTAGTGGACGCCGTGCCCGCGCCAATCTCGAGGACGCGCAGGCCCGGCTTCTGCAGACCCAACTCCTTGCACCACGCAGCCATCTGGGAGTTGCATCGCAAGCAACGATCATCCGTGTACAGCCACGGCAGCAGATTATCGGGGGTCAAGAGAGCCAGCGGGTCGACATTGTGTGTGAGGATATCACGAAGGCGAGGTCCCAGCCGAGAGATTGCCTCGCCCACAACACCGACATCGACGGCAACTTCGGCGGTGATGAGCGAGGCGTCGTAATCACGATCGGCCAGAGTCTGCATCCACCCGTATAGCCGTCGGAAATGGCTTCCGGACGGAATATCGTCAATTGCCACCTTAGCCAGGGCTCTCTTGACATGGTGAAGAGACAATGCTTCGAGAACGCGGTTCTGCGCCGCCACCGAGCCGGCCGGCACAGCGGATTTGCAAACCCGTTCTCGGTGCAGCGGCGTCCAAGCTTCGGAGTATGTCACCCATTGGATGTCATGGCACAGCTCTCTCGTCGTCGAGCTGGTATTGATGTCGCCAGGCAGGGAGGTGACGTGGACCCCTTGGGCGTGGAGAACCATGCCACCAGCGGAGCCCTGAGGTTGACTTCGGCAGACAAGGATATCGTACGCCGCGCCTTCTGGGCAGGAGGTGCAAGCAGCCGTGAGCTCGGCGTTGGTAGCTGCGTCCCGAACGTTGAGTCGAAGCTCGCCGATAAAGGTTGGAACGAGAGCCGATTTCGCCCCCCTCTCCCGCATCGCGATGGAGCAAAGGCCATGGAAGAGAACAGAGTCGAGCACTGCAGGATGGAGAACGTCGCCAAGGCCGCCCGGATCAGAGTAATCCGTCAGGGGAGAAGCAGTTGCCAAGCACGCCCCAGTGCCAGCCTTCATGCTAGAAAAATTGTCAAAGGGGTCCTGCCACTCGAGCCCGACCTCGCGAGCCTGCGCGTAGAATCGGGACGGCGATGCTTCTTGGCAGCACCCCTCCGCGGCGTCAACGATCCGGCCGTGCGCGGCGCTCCATTCCTCCTCGACATGTTCGCGGTCGTCCTCCGTTTCGACGTGCACCAGCCCCCGGCAGTGCTCGGTCCAGGCTCCGGCAGTCGTCACGCTGAAGATGCGGAACTCGTTCCAGATGCCGGACGACTCTCGCGCCGTCCGCGCTTGGGGTCGCAGCGACAGACTAATCTCGACGTTGTCGGCGTCCTCGGACAGGACCAGGGCCTTGCCTATGCTGATATTCCGGAGCAAGACCGAGTCGATGGTTGCGGTCGGCGATGCTGCCATGGCGTGTTGCCTTGCTGCCTGTACCACCATGGTGAGATAGCCGGCCGCAGGGAAGACGATCTGCCCTTGTATTACGTGCTTGCGCAGATATGGTGTTTCTTTCAGACTGAGGAACCGGCGCCAATGAGGCTCCACACAGTTGACATCGGCGGAGAGGGTCCCCAACAGCTCATGTGGGAGATGCGGCCGATTTCGGTAATCTCTCGAAAGACGGCTCTCATGCCAGAATCGGCGGCTGTGGTCAAAAGGGTAGGCTGGGAGATCTGCGAGGATGGTTGGGGTCCCCGACTGCGTCGTGTTCTTGCTGGCGTTGATGTCTCGCACGCGCATCGGAGATCCTTGGATGCAGAGAAGGCCGAGGCACCGCAGCAAGGACTCCTCGGCGTCACTGCCGCGCTTCAGGGTGTGCGTGTACGCCACCTCGCCTAGATCCTTGGGGCGAGATTTGAGGATCTGCTTGATGGGGCCTCCTAGCTGCGAATGGGGTCCGACCTCGACGACGGTGTCGATAGCCTCGCCGTCGTAGAGCTGCTCGCTCATGACCTTGACAGCTTGACTGAAGAGGACCGGACTCAGGAGATTCCGCACCCAATACTCTCCACCAAGCATGGCCTTATCCCCGACCTCCTCGCCGGTCACCGAGCTGACCATGCGTACGGAGGAAAGCCCGGCGGGACTGGGCTTCAGGATCGCCAGACGCGTTGCGTACTCACCGGCGAGCGGCTCCATCTGATGAGAGTGGTATGCAGCCCCGTTTGTCATGAGCTTGCGGCTGAAGAAGCCACTTGCCTCGAGCGTCTCCGCAAGCTTCCCCACCGCCGAAGCATCACCAGAGACCGTGACGCTAGCAGGGCTGTTGAAGCACGCGATACGCATCCGGCCGTGCTGCTCGTCAATCTCGGAGATCTGCTGCTGCACTGTGTCTGGTGAAGCGCCTACGGCAAGCATTGCACCAGAGCCGCCGCCTGCTACGAGCTCCCCGGTCATTTTTCCGCGGAAGTACGCCGCCGTCATGGCATCCTCAAAGGACAGCAGCCCAGCCGCGTATGCTGCGGCAATCTCGCCGCTCGAGTGACCAACAACCGCGGTCGGCAAGATGTCGAATTCGGTCAGGAGATCAACAAGCGCCAACTGGACGGCCGTGGACAACGGCTGCGCGTAGGCGGGCTCGTTGACGTGGGACTCCGCCTTTGGGCGACACAGCTCGCTGATCAGATCCCAGGGGCAGCCGAGACGGGCAAGGTGCGCGCGAGCACGCTCTAGCGCGCTGAAGAAGGCTGGACGGCTGTGCAGCAGCTGTCTGCCCATCTCGGCGTACTGGGCACCCTGTCCGCTGAAGACGAAGGCAATCCGGGCGGTCTTCTTGTCGCGCGTTGACACGGCCGCGGAGGATGTCGCGAGCAGCTGGTCAACCAGGTCGTCGATATCCGATGCCACGAGCGCCACTCGATGGGCCAGCATGGTGTGCTTGCTGAGCGTATGCGCCAAGCAGGACATCAGGAGATCCATGTCGGGTACGTTCCTCTTCTTCGCGATAAGATATCTGGCGATTCGCTTGCACATCCTCTGGCATGAATTCTGGCTGGCCGCGCTGACGAGGAAGACCCGAGGCACCTGTGCCGTGTTTGCCCATGTCGGCCTGCGGAGGAGCGACGGCGACGGGGGCAGAATGTGCTCGGCTGCCGAATCGACAACCACATGGGCGTTCGTGCCGCCGTAGCCGAAGCTGTTCACCGAGATCCTGCGTAGGTTCTGTCTCTCGGCGCGGAGGGGAATCCGGAGGTTCCATTCATCCAGGAGAATCTCGGGGTTTCCCTTCTCGTAGTTGGCCTGCGGGGGGATCACGCCGTTCTCGAGCATGAGGACGGCCTTGATCAGCGCGGCGAGCCCTGCAGCAGATTCGGTATGGCCGACGTTGGCCTTGACTGAGCCGATGGGCAGCTTCCGTCGGGATGCTCTGCTGCTGGACAGCACGGACGCGATGGCGCTGACCTCGATGGGATCGCCGACCTTGGTGCCGGTGCCGTGAGCCTCGACGTAGTCGGCCGAGGGCTCGAGGTGGGCTTGTTGGTACGCCTTGAGTATGGCCTCGCGCTGGGCCGTCGCGCTAGGCAGAGTGATACCCTGCGTGCGCCCGTCCTGGTTGAGGACCGAGCTCCGGATGACGGCCCGGACATTGTCACCATCCCTCAGGGCAGCGGAGAGCGGCTTGAGCACGACGCCCGTGCAGCCCTCGCCCCGGCCGTAGCCGTTCGCACGGGAGTCGAAGGCGAACGATCGTCCTTCCGCCGAGAACATCTTAAGCCTGCTCTGGTAGTGGAAGCGCTGCGGGTCCAAGAGGAGGTTGACTCCACCGATGAAGCATTGAGAGGTCTCGCCGGACCGGAGGCTCTGTACCGCCTGGTGCAGGGCGACGAGGCTGGACGAGCATCCGGTGTCGACCGTGAAGCTCGGACCGCGGAGGTTAAAGCAGTACGAGATGCGGTTGGATGTGATGGCCGGACCGGTGCCGGTGACGAGGTACAGGGGCGGATCCTCGGTGTCGCGCGTCATCATCTCGTGGTAGTCGGACGTCCACTGGCCTACAAAGACGCCCGTGTTGGAGCCCCAGAGCGCGTCGCCGCTCAGGCCCGCGTTCTCAAAGGACTCGTAGGCGACTTCGAGAAGAAGCCGCTGCTGCGGGTCCATGGCCTGTCTACCGTTATTAGTCCGGTCCGTGGGGGATAGCCTGGGCACAAGGCATGGAAACTTACGACCGCCTCGACGGGATTGATACCGAAGAAGGCAGCGTCGAATGCTGCCACGTCTTCCTTCAGCCAGTGTCCTCCGCCAGCGTTGGTCTGGTAGCTCGTTCTGTCAGCTTGCGACCCGGGATCAAAGGCATGGCCAAGGTACTTACGGTTCCGCTTCTCCTCGCGCTGGGATCCTGAAAGGCCTCCATGTTGAAGCGCTTTCCCGGCCCGGGCGTCCATGCCGTCCTCCCAGAGACAAGCATCTCCCAAAAGGACGACGTGTCTGTCGCGCTCCCGGGAAGCCGACAGCTCATGCCGATGATGGCGATGGGCTCGACCGGACCATGGCCGGCGGCATCAGAGCTCCTGCCCTCGTGTTTGCTCAACACGGACCACGGGGTCGAGGTCGAGAAGAGGGACTCTTCGCTCCCCGCCGCGGAGCTGCTCGCCCTCGTGACGGTTGGTCTTTCTCTGTCGGGCATGCTTTGCTGCTGCTGTTGTTCCACGACCCGAAAATCAGGTTTGCCCGTCATTGTTTGGTTGGTCTTGAGGTGTTGAACCGCTGTAAGGGCAAAGATTTTGCCTATCTACACGGGGGATGTGCTTCATACATGAGTTCCTGTAGAATGCGTTCCTACAAACGATGTTCCGGCTCCTAGCCCCCCGGAGTCCAGTGCGATGCTTTGCTGGCATCGAGGCGTCACGAATCCCCCACTCGCGGCACTGAGTTGGCAGCCAGTCACTGCGCTCTCACCGCTGAAGATCCCCCAATGTCCGGCAGGAAGATGTCAGCGGCGCTTGTCTCGGTCGGTTTTCGGGGGCGGGGGAGGCAAATCGTCAAGATCGTCAGAGACATGGCCAATGCGAAGGCAGGGGAAGATCCCCGAGGCGGTCGGGTTTGTGACTTCACCTGTTACGACTGTGTCAATATGATGTTTCAGTTGCGATAAATTCCGAATATCGGACCGGTGCGTCACGAACCGACGCTTGTTCAGCTGGCCACAGGCGGGTCGATCATCGGCGATCTGTTGATGAGCTCTTGCAGACGGGCCGTTTGCTTTGTGTACTGCGGGCATGGGCCGACTCTAAGCGATTGATGGTGTAGGTACCTACGGCAGGTGTTGAGCGTCTTCTGTTCATTGCTAACTTGTCTGGTCAGATCGTCTGTGACATTTTGTGGTCATCTCTGCCATTGCATCTCAGTCTGCCACCATACCACACCAGGTTCGACACGCAGTCAAACACCACTTGCATCCGCCGTTCAAGTCGGCGACTCATCAACCACAAAGAGTCGACAAGACGCAACAGCCATGGAAGAATCGATAGTCAAGCTCGCCGTCCCCTTCAGCGAGGAGGTCATCCACCTCTCGGCGCTCGACCAGCAGGCGCAGCGCCACTATGCCAAGCCGATGCTGCTCTTCCGGGTCGACCACTCGGGCATCGGCGACCCCATCGTCGGACACCTCAAGAGGGCGCTGGCGGTCGCGCTGTGCGAGGCGCCCGACTTCGCGGCCACGGTGACGCCGCTGCCGGGTTCCACGCGGAAGGAGCTCCAGCTCCGGCTGGGGCCCGAGTCGGGCGCCCGTTGGCGGGTGGTGGACTACACGGCCGAGTCCATGAAGGAGCGGTGGGCGCACGGGACGTTCGAGGAACTCGCCGCGCGGTGGTTTCCCCTCGGGGTTGGGGCCGAGGTGGCGCCCGAGGAGCTTGTCCCGCCCGAGTTCCTGCACGTTCCTGAGGGGGCCGAGGAGCTGCCCGCGCTGGGCGTGCAGGTGTCGATGATCCTGGGCGGCGTGGTGGTGGCGTTCTGCTGGCACCACACCGTCTCGGACGCGCGCGGGGCGAACGTGCTGCTCGGTGCATGGGCGAAGCACACACGGGCGTTTGCGCTCCACGGGCGGGCGGATGACGCACCTAGCAGGGTGGGAGAGGGAGAGGGAGCTGGCGGCGAGCGCTGGCGGCTGGACCACGGGACCGCGCCGCCCGCCGAGGTCGCAGACCTCGCGTCCTGCGTGGGAGGGGATTACAAAGTCGATCGTGCCGCGCGCTCGCCCCGGGGGAGGGAGGCAGAGGCGCACCTGATGGATCGCGAGGTCCCGCTGGGGAGGGAGTTCCGGATCACGACCTGGTACTTCTCGGCCGAGGCGCTCGCAGACCTGAGGGCCGCGCTGGCCGGGGAGGGCGTTAGCGCGGCTACGACGGTCGAGGCGGTCAGCGCGTTGCTGTGGAAGGCGGTCAGCCGCGTTCGTCTGCTCCACCCCGGGAATGGTAGCGATGATGATGATGATGATAGGAACGGGAAGGACGGGACGTCGCTGTTCACGACCCGCCTGGAGTTCCGCGCCCGCCTCCACCCGCCGCTGGCTGGGGACTTCATCGGCAACGTCTGCGAGCCCAACGCACGCACTCGCGTCACCCTGGCCGAGGTGTGCTCCGACATCGCGCCGGGCTCCCTTGCCACGTTGGCGAGCGCCATCCGCGCCGCGACCGAGGCCGTCGACGACGCCGCCGTCCGCCGGTACGTCGGCGTCGTCAACGCCCTGCCGGCCGTCACGGACCTGACGTGGGACTACCACGGCTTCCCCGGCCCGGACTTTGGCGTGACGGACCTCTCCGGGCTGGACTGCTTCCGGACCGACTGGGGACCGGGTCTGGGCGGCGCGCCCGTCTGCCTACGGCTCGCGTACCGCGAGGGTGGACTGCTGTACCTCCTCCCCCTGGACCCGCGGGGCGGGCTGGAGGCGCAAGTGCTCTGCGAGCCCGAGGCGGCCGAGAGGATGAGGCATGACGAGGCGCTGGGGAGGTATGCCGTGTTGAGGGGCTGATTTTAAACCATGTCTTCTTACTTTTTGATAGCTTTCCTGCTAAATCTACTACTACTGAGGGCTGTGTCTGTGTCTATTGACCTTGAATATGTCTCTCTGACTTGGGGCGTCTTTAAAATGTTCTTTTTACGTTCCATGGCCTTTTTAACCCGGTCAAAGTCGATCTCCATCTCATCATCGGGGGTATTGGTCATGCTGGGCATGTTGGACGACATTATCCTATTGAGGAGATACTACACCTCACAACATCGGTACCGTAGCTGTATGTTACGCAAGCCCTCTTGAGGGCAGGTTAAGGTGAGTTCCCATCGACTCCAATCTACTCCGCACAGTTACCCGCGACAAACGCAATGAAGTCATTCAACATGCCTGTCGGCGTGCAAGTTTGGATGCATCTCGGGTTAGGTAACATGGCCGGCATGTCTCGGGGACCATTGAAGGCACAAGACATGATCTACGCAATCACAGACATTGGGATGGAGACGACGGGGCGATTAAACATCGGGTGAACATTGGATGGATGGGGACATTTGACATTTGCTACCTGGCACCACCAGAGGAGAGGTGTGTTTCAGTCCAGCAGCGGCTCAGCCAGCGTCGCACACCGCCCAAGGGACGGACGGACGGACGGACCCAGACAGGATAGCAAAATTGAGGGATCACCATGGCAAATATTTGCCTGGGCCAAACCCGATGACCGTCGGTTACGTGTGTAGTGAGGTGACTAACAGTGTCTCGCAGCGGACGAAAAGCCCCGCTGTG
>Ga0247765_1000996_pt1 | contig 16811 bp, 17 predicted proteins | sample UWRJL106311C6_FD_179949 | JGI IMG/M metagenome (GOLD analysis project Ga0247765, IMG submission 179949) | Plant litter microbial communities from Arlington Agricultural Research Station in Wisconsin, United States - UWRJ-L106-311C-6 | ecosystem: Environmental > Terrestrial > Plant litter >... | reverse complement strand
AATTTTTGGGGCACCCCCGTTGGAGGTTTGGTGAGTTTTTTTTTTTTTTTTTTTTTTTTTTTTTTTTCCCCCCCCCCCCCCGCTGGAACAAGGGTTGATGAAGAATGAATACGGGACAGACCGTACATTCAGCTGGCCGAGGCAGACTTGGAGACTGGAAAAGTGGGCGAATGGCAGATCATTTGGAACGGGACGGGTGGTATGGTGAGTGTTCCCTCTCTCCTACCACCTAATTAGGAGTGAAATCATTTACATGCGACAGGCACCCGAAGGCCCTCATGTATACCGCAAAGACGGCTGGTACTACCTACTTGCCGCAGAGGGTGAGTTCCAACCATCACCTTGAGTCGACCCCTGTAGCGACTAACGGATAGCAACAAAAGGGGGCACTGGCCTTGGCCACATGGTAACCATGGCGCGGTCCAAAAACATCCGCGGATCCTATGAATCCAATCCCGCCAACCCAGTTCTCACCAACGCCAACACCACTAGCCTGTGTAAGTTTTTCTGTTTTTTTTTTCTTCCCCCAAACGTTTCTTTGCAGAAACTGATTTTATATCAGTCCAAACCGTTGGCCACGCCGACCTCTTCCAAGATCAATCCGGCAACTGGTGGGGTGTTGCCCTCTCCACCCGTTCCGGGCCAAACTACATCAACTACCCCATGGGCCGCGAGACAGTCCTTACCCCTGTTCGCTGGCCCCAGGGGGAATTCCCCATCTGGTCACCAATCCAAGGTGAAACCACCGCCTGGCCTCTACCTCGTACCAACAACAGCACCACACCTCTGGACACACGTGGGATCTTGTACGTCCCCCCCTCCTCCCCTCATTTAATCCCTACCATCTCATCTAATATTGGAGACTAAATGACCTTTTCCAGAACCGCCTCCGAAGACATTAACCTTTTCACTTCTCCTCTCCCTATCCACTTCACCCACTGGCGCTACCCCCACAACTCCTCCTACATTCTCTCACCTCCCGAGAAACCTAACACGCTCAAGCTAAACCCTTCCTTTTTAAACCTCACCGCTCTCAATGGCAATTATGCCGGTGCTCTCGCCGGACCTCCCGGAGGAGGAGGAGGAGGAGGACAAACCTTCATATCACGCCGGCAACAAGACACGCTATTTACCTTTCGTATTGACGCGTCGTTTTCCCTGGACGCGGCGGAGAGTGAAGTGGGTGTTTCGGCATTTCTAACGCAGAATCATCATTTAGACTTGGGTATTGTGCTTCTTTCTTTTTCTTCTTCTTCTCCTTCGTTGGTTCCGCATGTGAGGTTTCGAGGGTTTTCCTATGTCCCTGTGCCAGCACCCGTGGTGCTTCCGCTTTCAGAGCTTATTCCAGGTGTGAACAGCAACAAGGGGAGACTGGATTTGACCTTTGAGATTCGGGCCGTGAACTTTTCGCACTATGCCTTTAGCGTTGGGCCGGCTGGGCGGTTGTCTGAGCTGAGGACGGTGATTACCGCGTCCAATGATGCTGTGAGCTGGGGGTTCACTGGCGTGCTACTTGGTGCCTATGCGACGAGGAATGGGGGCAATGGAACGGCTCCTGCGTACATCTCGAAGTGGCAGTATATCCCCGAGGGCCAGTTTAGGAGCTGACCATTGGATGATTGGAATCATCAAAAACAAAAAGTACACATGCAACACACACACACACACACACACACACACACACACAGAGAGAGAGAGAGAGAGAGGCCTCTATTTGCTCCTTGTTTACCCATTCCTCGGTATATGCACCTTTAAACATGCTTTGATACCCTTCCCAAACATAATCTACACTGTCCCTTTTCGCCTCCTAATCTCAATGGTAGCCTGGATCGGTGGAATAATTGTGTTTCCAATCCACATAGGCTTGGGCCTGTCCTTGATCGGCTTGATCTCGTAGTTCGTTAATAGGTATGCTGTAATCATTTTGATCTCGTGCGCCACAAAAAACCTCCCTGGGCTATGTTTGTTAGTTCATTGTCAGAAGAACTCCAGCGGACCGACTCACCATGCATGTCTCCCGTGGCTAAACGGTAAATATGTCTCGCTGGTCGTCACCATGCCCAACCGCTTGATCTTCAAGGCCCCCTCTGAGTCCCTCTGTTCTCTAGGGCGTGCCTCAAACTCCTCCCTTATTCTAGAAAAGCGAAATGGATCGTACTTGTCCGGTTCCGGATATAAATCCGCATCGTGATGCGTCCCTGCCAGGTCGAGCATCAGGTATGAGCCATATGGCACATGCCAACCCTCCTTTGCATTCGTGACGCCCTCCTTTGCAATCACCTTGCGGTGTGTCAGCGCAGTCGCGAAGTGGCTGACCCGCATGCTCTCGCGAATGGCGCTGTCGGTGCGATGCAGTCGCGAGAGTCCGTCCTTGGTCCAGTACCCCGTCTTCTGGTCGGCGAAAACCTCCTCAGCCTCGTCACGCAGCACATCGATTATACCATGCTCCGGGTCAGTGGAGAACAAATCCAACATGAAAGCGTGACCAGACACAACGGTAGTATGGATGGCAGCGAACTCGACTGGTAGTAGACTCCTGGAGATCAGCGACGCGTCCAGTTTATCAAGCCATCCATCAGCCTCCGCTTGACGGACCATCCATGTGATCAGGCACTCTTCAGGTTCCCAGGTGTCGTAATCCGCATCCCCGGCGCTTTGGCGCGCCATGTCACGCATGCGCTGTTCAATCAGGGGTCGGATCATCGAGAACGATTTGCGCCAAGTCCACCAATTCGAAGCCACCACCAACGGGGCCACCATGGGGAGCAGGATCTTGGGGAACATGTTCAGAATGAAGCCATTTCGCACCAGCGTGTCTGCAAAGGCGACTTGGCTCTTGAGGAACGACTGGTTCTTACATGTCGCCTCCCCTACCAACATGCGATTCGTAACGCGCGGCACAATGGCCAGCCAGGCCTCCCACAGGTTGATCGACTTCCAAGACTCAGTATCGGCGCCGAAGAAGTCATCGATGCTTTCGTGTATGTCATGTTGGATGCCGGGCAGCAGGCCTACCAGGTTGCGCGCGAGGTGTTTGTGCAAGGTTGTAATTGGGAAATGGTCGTCAGTTCCGAGGAACTGGTATTTGCTGTGTAAAACATCGGCATGGGCTTCGCTAGCCGAGAGGATGCGGTCGGGAAACTCGAGGAGCCACGATGTTTGCGAGCGCGGGACAACCACCTCCGCTGGACGACTTGGTGCCGACGGGACCACATACGAGCGGTCATGTTTTCCATACTGTAGAGCGAAGAGTCAGCGGGTACTTCTTCGCTGGGCTCAATGCTCCGGGTGTGTACCTTTTCGTAGCCCTCCTGAACCCAGGTTTTGAAGTGCGTAACATAGAAAACCCAATTTCGGACATTCCCAATCAGACCACCTCCAAAACCCACTCGAGGTAGTGACTCGGGATATCGGGGCTTCCACGTGAAGTCGACAATGAAGGAGCTGACTGTAAAAAGGACGACAACGATGGCGATGCGTCCAGGAGTCAGCACCGACTCGAGCAACTGCGAGCTGAGACCAGCCGTCATTTTGCACAAAAACCAAAAACCACGCCAGATACGTCCATGCCCAAGCCTGTTGCGCAAAGAAACAGAAAAAGAAACAGTTTATATCTCGAGATGTCTAACGGTGTTGAAGGAAGGTAAAGGTAGGCGCAGGCGCAGGCGCCAGAAGCGCATCGCCCCTTGTGTCAGCGCCATGTCTTTGTTGGTCTGATGTTGGTGATGAAACAGGCCCTGCACCTTGTCGCACTGCCGAGGGGTGATCCTGCCCCACCCCCACCCCCATTCCCGCACGCTTGGGCGGTTGCCAAGACTGCCTCTGCTTGCCGAATCAGGCCCAGAGCTTCATCTTTCGCCTGCATCAACCAAGGAGCAAACACCAATTCTATAGAAATCCCTCCGAAAATGCAAGTCAGAATTTTTGACTAGGAAAAACTCATTCATAATCATCCAAGATTCCTCAATATTCCTACTGATGATCTTTCAAAATTCGGATCCGTCCTGGATGGACTCGGGCGCGCCTGCCTAGGGTACTTCGAAGTTGGCAAGCCCTTGAGGACGAGGGAGGTCGCTCCTTTTTCTCCAAAAGCCTCGTCATATCGGCCATGTGAATCCCAAAGAGCATGTCCTTCTTACTGTGGCGAGCGCCCCCCTATACTGTAAAAAAAGGGGATAGAGGGTGGGACGCTGGCGTTTATACCAAAAATGCCTCTCGCCATCGCCATCGCAATTGTGTCGTACGATAGGTTTTAATTATAAAACGCCTCATATAAATAAGCCAGAGGCATCTAACCACCCTTTACAATTAATCGTTAGCTATCTTCAAGGCGTTGGACCCCCCAGTTCGAATGCCTTGGGCTTACCCGTATAAGCCGTTTCACAACTGGAACCTAATGGGCGTTACAGTTGGAATGGCGATGGTAATCGCCATCTTTGGTGTAAAAGCCAGCGCCCCGCCCTTTCTCCCCCACCTTTTTTACAGTACAGGGTAGACGTGCTCATCCCAAAACCATTCCGCCCTCTCCTCTGTGTACTACATCTCGCCATGTCGACTTTCAACGGAATTATCGCCGAATTCCCCGACATTCGAGGTACCGCTGCATACTGTGGGACGTGAAGATGTAATTCTAACTCTAGAACCAGTGGATAACTTTCGAAAAAGCCCCGACACCAGCCCCCCCTTAGCATGCTTTCTGAGTCACATCCACAGCGACCACCTCGTTGGTCTCGACAGCTTCCGCTCCCCCTTTGTCTACTGTTCAGCCGCCACCCGAGAAATGCTCCTGTGCCTGGAGCGCTTCCCGTGCCGCATCAATTATGCCAAGGGAATCCTCGAGGCCCGCGTCCAGACCTACAAACATCTGAAGAACCTGCTCGTAAGATTTTGATGGTCTCATCTCAGTATCAACCTTGCTGACATTGACCAGAAACCTATTCCACTGGAAACTCCCACAGTCCTTGAATTAGCCCCTGGCCATCACTTGCAGGTTACCTTGTTCGACGCCAACCATTGCCCCGGCGCTGTAATGTTCTGTACTTCCCCCCTTTTGTAACCCCCCTGCTATTTTACTTTGCTCACTCTCCAAGTGTTCGAGGCCTCAAGCAAAGCTGCCCTCTATACGGGCGATATCCGGAGCGAACCATGGTTCGTGAACGCAATCGCAAGATCCCCGTGTCTCATCGAGTACACATCGGGTCTCAAGACTGTCGACACGGTTTACCTTGATACTTCTTACATTGATGATTTTCCGATGCCGTCAAAGGCTGAAGGTATTGCTGAGCTGCTGGAAAAGGTAGCCAGATACTCAAAGGACACCATCTTCCACTTTCAGACCTGGACATACGGCTATGAGGATGTCTGGATTACTCTCTCAAACGCCCTAGACACCAAGGTATGCCATCTGCATATATCCCAGTACCGTCTCTAATTCGCCCCAGATCCACGTTGACGAATATAAAATGTCAATGTATCGGTCTCTTGCTGCCAAGGATCCAGCTTCAAGATACAGAGCCCAGCACCATCTGTCCCCGGAGGCTGCGAGACTCGTGGGGTTCATGTGCGGCAACGTATTCCACCCTGGCTGCTTGACCCTAGATGAGAACTGCCGTCTTCATAGCTGCGAAAAAGGAAATTACTGCAAGAAGGTCTTACAATCGCCAGTGGTTCGAATCCAACCAGTAGTTAGCCGCCTGCCAGGAGGAGAAGAGATTCTCGAGCTTGGCGTTGGAGGTGGTGGAGACGACTTGAACAGGGAAGTCGAGCTTGATGTCCCGGAAACTGAAATGGATGCGCTCCTTACCATGTTCGTGAGCACCCAACCCTAGTTGGTTTTGTCTAATATTTGGCTGGCAGACTTTGTGACGATGACGGTCTTTCAGAGGATACAAAAGAGCAAATTCGTGTTATCCTGAGGGACGCCTCAGATAGCAGACGTAAGATCCTACTTGACCTCGAACCGACCGGCACTGGTGAGATGGGCGAAAATACGCTTGCGAATGCCTTTCAGTCGCTGGCCAAGAAGTCTCAAGCTGGCCTTGGCAATACCGTGGCCCAGAGTGATTTTCAAGAGGCACTCCCAACTATTATCACGTTTCCCTACGCTCGCCATTCATCTTATCCGGAACTCTGCCATCTACTTCAGGTCTTGAAGCCCAGGGATGTGTGGCCATGCACGGTGTCTCCACGCGAATGGTTCGAGAACGGTCAGTGTTTGTTCTACCAAGCCAGGCTAGCGACTGGCCGCTGATATGACAAAAGGTGTTTCTGTCCAAAATCTCTTTGGCAAGTTCTGCTCAGGTCAGGTCTTCCGCCACGATGATTTTATAGAACAAACCAGGAGAAACCTGGCGTCAGTCAGAAATGACGAAGAAACCCAGAACACAACCATTAGCACTGCGAGTTCGGCTCCTGCTGCACTAGGTCAAAGTTCTGCAGCTCCTGGAGAAGATCCTGAACTGCTGCCAGAAGTCGTCGAAGTACAACTGGGCAACACAGAGCCGCACAACCAAGAGGACCCCCCAGAGGCTGCTCAAGCCCGAACTGTCTCTACACAAGACCAAGACTCTGATCAATACGACGATATATTCATACAAGACTCACAAGACTCGAATATCTCAGAATATGCACTGGAAATACGGCAAAATGCATTCCAAGCAATTCTCCAGAACCTAGCAACCAATGCCGGACACGAAATAAGCTTGCTATCTACAAGAGACAACCATTCAACAGTGGAGTTTGATCTGGGGGAGCAATGATCGAACGCTGTACGTTTAATTACTGGCACAGCGATACAATATTGGCAAGGCAGCAACCTGCTCACTTTCCCCATCTCCGCGACCTGACAGCGCTGCCTCCGCATTCATTCTTGTTATGACCCATGACTAACATTACCAGTCAAATCCGTTTGATGCGACGGTGACGCGCAATTCATCCGTTCACCGCTCACCAGATGTCCAACCGCCAACTCTTCGATGGAGCAGATGACTCGGTCAAGACGCCGGAATTTAATCCCATCAATTGCGATGAGAAAACGCTGGTTTCAACCGTATTTTTACGTCTTTGTCCTCGATGGTCTCTCATACCCAAGCGACTCGATGAGATTTAGCCAGCAACTCGACGCAACAGGTGCTCGGGCTTTTGAGGCTAAATACCCCTCACCTCCGACATCCCCGAGCGAATTGTGGGGAAGGCGTGGTCTAAATTGAATGGGCGGCATGGCGCTGGCTGTACCGAAGTGCTGTACCGAAGTGGTGGACTCGTTGGCATGGCTGACCATGTGTGTATAAGTTCCCGCTCCTCTCCCGGACACCTCCCTTTGAACCCCTCTCGACCGGCCACCTGGGTCTCCCTCCTGCAGCCACACCATCTGCCTCGTTTTGTTCCCGGTACTTGGGATATCTGGTTGCTCGGGCGCGTGCGGGAGAGGCTTGCGGGATCATGCAGCCGATGTCCACCCCCATCTGACTGTGGCACAGCTCCTCCAGGCTCATAGGGTCCTTCCTTCATCCTCGCCTCACTACCTAAGCCAGAATGTTCCGACCGCAGGGTGCTAGCTCCTGGTCCCTTCCGTTGACGCTCCTCGCTCTCTTGTCATCATGCTGGGCACTGAGCATTGACAAGGTTGCAGGTCTACAGGACCTCTCGGTCATTCTCGATGCCGCAAGCGTCGGTGACACGAAGGACATGGTGACGCGCGCGGATGCGGATCTGGCAGGATACCTCGGCGTCTTCTTTCTCGGAGCGGACCCGTATGTGTACTTCTACCTGAGCAATGGGAACAATGCCATCTCCCTCAAAACGCTGAACCGGGGCTCGCCAGTCATGAGACCAACCAAAGGGACTGGGGGCGTCAGAGATCCCACCATTGTCAAAGGTGGCGGCACCGAAGAGGGACGGAAGTGGTACATTATTGGGACGGACCTGCACATCGGCAAGACGTCATGGGACGCCGCACAACGGACTGGGTCGAAGGGCATCTTCATCTGGGACAGCACCGACCTGATCAACTGGGGGAACGAGCGTCTCGTCGTGGTGGAGGACAGCAGCGCCGGAATGGTCTGGGCTCCCGAGGCGATCTGGGATCCCGCGAAGGGTATCTCATTCTCTTGCAAGGACATCATAATCATGAAGCTAATAGAGTAAACTAGGCCAATACCTCGTCCACTGGGCTTCGAAATTTGTTCGCCTCTCCAACCTTTTTTCTCTCAGACCTCTTTCCCTTCGACCTCCCTCCCTCATCTCATCCCATCCCATTCACCAACAATTCCGAGTCACTCCCTTCCCTAAGGGCACTTAACAGCTAACAGCCCAATCCACATAGTACCCCACCTCTGACCCCCGGCACACCGGTGCCCCCTCCAATATCCGCATTCGCTACGCATACACCAGCGACTTTCGCACCTTTTCTGCTCCCCAAACCCTGATCGACAAGTCCCCCACCAACATCATCGATCTCAACATCCTCCCGCTCGACTCCTCCGGAAAATCCTTCGTTCGCTTCATGAAAGACGAAACCAAAAAGACCGTCTTCGCTGAGGTATCCACCACCGGCCTGTTCGGCACATGGACTCGTCCCGGCGGCGAGTCCGCCATAATCCAAAGCGGCGTGGAGGGTCCCACGGCATATCTGGATAATCTGGACCCTAAAAAAGTGCATTTATTGTTGGACTTTTATGGCAATGATGGGTACAGGCCGTATGAGAGCTCAAATCCGACAAGCAATAGTGGGTGGACGGCAAGCTCACGGAGTGCTTGGCCTGCAAACCTGAGGCATGGGAGCGTTTTGCCTGTGAACCAGACGCTTTATGATGCCCTCAAGGCCAAGTGGGGATAGGAGAACTTTCTCAGGCTGGCTTTGTTTTGATGCTTGAAGGGAACAGCATGGAGAGGGGTGACAAGGTTGGGTCGAAATGGCATACAATAGCATCGGCAGGAACAAGTATTTAATGGACAAGATAAATCGTAGAGTAGGGGGTATAATTTGTGGTATGAAGACGCTACCTGGGGAATACCTAAACATGCCAAAACCGATGACGCCCGGGCGACAGCCGTACGAAAAGTCCTTCCGACACCAACCACCAATAGCCTCTCACTCCCCATCCCCGAAACTGGACATTGCCAACCAAGTGATATCTCGAGAAGAAAAAAAACGAGAAAAAAAGAAAATAAGCCGTGAACAAAGACCAAATAAATCCCAGCAAATTACAGGTCTTTTTGCCGTTGAAAAGCCCGTCGTTACAAATTCCTGCCTTCTATCCAACCTGATGTCCAACCGTACTCGATCCGTTTACTGTTTTTTTTCCAATCCCAAAGAGAAAAAGAAAGAAGAAAAAGAAGAGAATTCCAGCCAGTGTTAAATGCATTTCCCCTTATTCATGGCGTAATACTGTTATAGCACTCGTGGTAGCTTCTGCTCAAGACCCTCCAAAGGTGTACATGCTGGCTCCGGCTGGCTTGGTGACAGTCGGGCCGAATAGCTCTGGGGGTACCACGCCGTCTTGACGAGGCGGTGCGAACATTGGAGGCCCAGGTTCAGGCATCGGACCGGGAAGCCCGGCAATAGCCGTCTGTGTGGGCATCTGGTAGCTGGTTGATGGGTAGAGACCACCGCCCATATCGGGGACAGTCCGTGGCCCGGACTGTGTGTAAGGCGAGTAAGTGCTCTCGTCATACCGATGTCGCTTGGCTGGGCGGTCCTCGTATTCGGCGTAGCCGTAAGAGGCAGTGGTGGTGTGAGGTGACTCGGCGAAGTAGCTCGTACCTTGAGGGGTCATGGATGCTCGTGAGCGGTCCATGTGAAGGCTGGCTGAGCGGCGGTACTGGGCGTCTGGGTGGCCCACGGGACCAGGTGGGCCAGTCGGGCTTTGCTGCTCTGGACTGTGAACTTGGCCATAGTAAGGGTGACCTCGGAGTTGGTCGACATCTCGCGACATCTGACTGTTGCGCTTCCTCGTCGCCATACTCCTCGAATCCTTTCGAAGTCGAAGTCGAACCCCCTGGTCGCTAAACGATCGGGTCAAGAACGTCGATTCAGCTAGCCCGGGAAACTCCTTGTGCGAGAAGACCTGAAACTTGTCCGACAAGACTCGTGCGAGCATCCAGCATTCCCGATCTGAAAGCCGCAGCTCGTAGAGAGTAAACTCGAGTCTGTAGTGGCCTTCTTGCCGCACCGAGAGATCACCAAAGACGAAGAAGCCCCCTTGGGTGTTGTCCGTGTCCTTTAGACTGTACAAAGACGAGACAACGGTACCTGTCAAGGCGTTTTCCTTCGGTTGGGGAGAGGGTGATTGGTCTTCTGGCGAGCTGTCCTCGGCTTTCGCGTTCACCAACCTGGCCATGAGAATGAGGTAAGGGTTCTGAAGATAGTTGTTCTGAGGATCTCTCCGAGTAGGCCCTGGAGTCACTTGCACGATGGGAGGAGGGTCAATCGGCCGCCGATCTGAAACCTGTTAGCATGTTCCGAAGTGACTACCTGGAGATGTTTGAAGCGGGAACTAACCAGTACCTTTCTCCTTACCAATGGCAACGCGCGCGCGCTTCGGCTGTTGGCGTACCCTCAGCTCGAAGGCCCCGCTGTTGGGGAAAAACGAAGATGACATGGTATAAGAGGTGTTATTAAGCGTGAGAGGTTGGTGTTTTCCTCTTCTTCTGAAGGTGGGTGATATTAGATGTAAGAAATGCCGGGAGTTGTCCGACGGAGGCTAGTGTTGTTCCGAAGCGTCGTCGAGGGCTTGCTGCATGTCTCAGTTACAGGCCCCCAAAGCAAAAATTCCGAGAATGTCGAGTGCCAAATTTGAGCCTAAGAGAGTGGGAGTCTATCCCAGTGGTGGTTGAGTTAACTTCAACGTTGCGTGCCGGGTGGGAACTTGACGGAAACTCACATATGCGGGGATGGAAGCGCCAAAATGAAATACGCTTGAACGTTCTGCGATAAAGGATCGATATTCTTCACAATCGGTTGTCGAATGCTCGTTGTTGGTGCAAGGGAGTGAAGACTGGGCCTCTTCCTTCGGCGACAGCGATTGCGCCGATGACACCTTCCCAGGGTGCGTCTTTCGAGTACCTGTGGCTGATAGGACTGTAGGCTACAGAGCTGGCTGGCTGGCAAGCGAAGATGGAAGAAGGTCTCGAGAACAAGTCGAATCGAAGTCGAACTGTGTGACAAGTGATAGGTCGAGGTTGAACCAAGATCGCCAGAGGTTCAGGACGAGGAAGGTAGCCAGTGGGTGGATGAGAGGAGGGATGGATGGGGTAATAGTAGATATGTAAGAGGCACAGTGGCCGAGAGGCAGCGAGCTGGTGCGGACTTGCGAGGGGGTGGCCCTAACAGAGAGAGTAGAGGGGCTGGCCCAAGTCAGCAATGCAGGTCCAGGAGGTGTGTCTTAGTGGGGCGAGGTCTGCCGAGTGGTGCAAGACCCAGGGAGGGGGTGGGTTTAAGGGCTGGCGGGGAGAAAGGGCGGGAGCGGAGTAGGGGGTGTTAGATGGCTCAGGTGTCTGCGGCCTGCACCATGCACCCTGCTCTCACCGCACCTGGGTCTGCAGACGGCGAGCCAGGTGCATGTCAAGAAGGTTGTAGGGAACGGTAGTGGCAGCGGGCAGCGGGCAGCGGGTGGGCGCGGAACGAGAAAGTTGAGCGCGGCCAGATGGGGGGTGGAGGCTGCGACCAGAGACGGTCCAGTCCAGGGTGCAGAAGGGATCGTTGGACTGAACCAGAGCTGGATCCTCTGTTATGAGTGGGTGCGAGGTGTGTGCAGTACCGTACCGTGTGCCGCGTGCCCCAGCGGGTCTGGGGTCTTTCCAAACAGATATTCCTGCCCTGCCGTTCCCTTCCGGTCCCTAATCGAGCTGTCGAGGTGAGTCGACCGGGTGCCGCCGACGGAACCTTGCGGTGCACGCCCTCAGAGGTGTTGCGGTCTAGGGTACCCCGTAACCCTGCTAACGAAGGGATCAGGGAGTGCTAATCGAACGTGAGAGAGATTCGGCCAGTCTTGAGGGGTGTATAGTGCGCTTGCCCCGATCCGCGAGGGTTGGGCAGGCCAGGGAAGTTATCAATGGGGCGCAATGTGCTGCTGGTTCTGCTGCGATACCTCAGAGGGTCAACGACAGGACGATCCGGAGAACGGGACAGACAGTCCAGAACAACAATGCCAATGCCGTGTGTCGGGGGGCGTGTATGGGAACGAGGAATGATTTTCTGGAACCGGTCACACGATAGGGGATGCAATGGGACGAAATGGGAATGGGGGAGGCGGACGAGATATAGCTATATCAGCATGCTAAGTTGCAGCGGGGACTCGAAGGAGGCCGGAGTGATACCCAGTCGAGGCCCGTTGCAGAGAGTCCGGTGGAGGGGGGCAAACGAAGGTGGGCGGCAGCAGCAATAATAGAACTGGCAAGCAGCGTTATGATTGACAACGAGGATGAAGTCTGATGCTAGTGTAGTGTACCGGGGGCTCTCGACAAGGGCTCAAAGGCACAAGGGCCGGGGCCGGGGCAGGCCTCACCATCTGCCATCCGTCTGGTGCTGGGACTCCCCAGCATCCAAGGATGTCTCGGCACCGCCAGCAGTTCATCGTCAAAGTCGTGACAAGGGAGGCCGAAGTGGGTAGCTTCAGTAGGGCAGCAAGGGTCTGGCAAGCTAGGGCAGACGACAGAGGGCGCGATGGCTGACCGGGGGAGGAAGAGCTAAACTCGAGCGTCGCCGAGACCAAAGTATCTACGTACCTCGCGAGACGAAGCCCGATTCCCAGATCCCAGTTCGCGAGCGGCTTTGCCGCGTTTGCGCTCCCCAAATTTCGACCAGTCTCCGCCTTCCCAGACCTCGAGTCGACTTGATCAAGTGTCGTCTTCGTCGTTGGCTTTAATTATCCCATCGCTTGGGATTCCCAAGTCGTCTCGCTGCCGAACCTGCCCAAAGCGGGAGTTTGAGAATGCAAGAAGCCAGCCCGCAGACGGTGGGGGAAGAGCTTGGAGGGCAAAGGACCTTGATTGCCCGTCTGGGCTGGTCGTAAGGTCCTGGAGAGCGACCGGGGGGAGGAACTCTCAGGTGGACGGGTCTCAACAGGCTGGTAAGGTACTCGGTACCTCGAGGTTGTACTTATTAGCACGCCGTGGAGTGCCTGCTCGCCAAGGGCAGAGCGCCATTCTGGATAAATGTGCCGGGATCGCAATGGCCAGCCTTTGCGAACGCTCTCAAGAAGGGTGCGCCACCTCTGCTGAGGCGGCCTGTTGCCCGTCGTCAGTCCATTCCCCATTCTGATCGCCAGCTGGTCCGTGGTCCGTGGTCCGTGGGGCATGGGGCATGGGAAAGCTCCGAACTCACCCATCGCGCACATGGCAGGGTTCTCAACGGCGCGCCGATTGTCACCTGTTTCTTGCAAACCACGAGGGGGTTTGCAGCTTCCTATCTCACCTAAGGTCAGGAAAGCGGCAGTAAACTGCTCACCCAGGTCGCAGTTGCCCCCGAGTGCTCGCAGAGGAGCGGTCAGTCTTGTTCCTGCCTGGCTGGCTGCACGCCAGGTTCTCCCGAACGACGGCCTGACCCGGCATTGAGAGCCCTCCAGTGTCTGAAGCGGCGCCGGCTCAGAAATCTTTGGTCTGTGCGTTTGCATGCATGAAGAAAGGCTTTTTCCAGGCTTGCGACTTGGCCGTTTTGGGCCATCTCGAACACAGCAAAAGGAACAGAGATTTCTCTGCCTCCGATCTCCTTAACCAGGTCGCCCAACTAACCCCAAGTGAGTGCTGGGCTGTCTGATTGCTATCCCTTCGGTTTTCTTGGGCCTCAACGTTATCGTTTGTGATTTCGATCGAAGCTACGGCCAGGTCACACCCATCCCCACCGAACGGTATCTAATCGCCCGGCACGGAAATGGCGCTCCGGGGCGTTTGACGCGTCTCAACGATGCCCCGATTGCGAACTCAGCTGCGTAGCATCATCATTCAGACAATTTCTTTAGCTATGTACCCCACACTGAGAACCGTTGACACAGAATCAAGGTCGTCCCACCTTTTTTTTACTACCCCATCCCATCTTTCTCCACGGTGTTTGCTGAAGATCGCGATGAACAAATGATTTTCCAAGCCAAGTTGTGGTCGAACCAGAAGCCAGAGGGAAGATCCGTCCCCTGGAAATGAATCGGGCTCTTCCAGGTCTGTTCGCATCGCCCAGCCGTTCGGACAAGCGCGAGAAATCCTTCCGTAGCATCTCTCACACGCCAGCTCGCGCTCAAATGTCTTGGTCGACTTATCCATGCACATCGTCGATTTTCAGGAACAGGCCAGTGAAAAAACACAGTACAGGCCGCTAATGCAGGAGCGGCAATGAACAAAGAATGATGAAGGAGGGGGGGTGCGCCATGCCCACTAAGGTTGACTCCTCCTGAGGCACATCCGCATTGCGAGCAAAGGTATTCTGACGTGTTGGTCAATACATCGCAGAGGGTTCCTTCGCGGGGAGGGCCGATGCTACATGGCAATTAATTCCAATCGAAGCAGGAGTATTTGCAGTTTAGGAAGTTCCTACCCACCATGCCTATCCGCGCAGCCAACTTGTCGCTTGATATTAATTGGCCGCTGCAGGTGTGGTCTTCGGTATGACAAAGCCATTGCAAGTTGACAAAGTCGACTGGCGCCCCGTCAAAGTTGGTGGCAACTCAACTTCGAAAAACCTTTGCCACCTGTGACCTAGGTCTGCTGACTTGTCCGAGTTCATGCTAGTACACTCACGGAGCGGCACTGCTTCAGCGCCCCGATGATGGAATCGTCTGTCATCAGTGCCCAGACAGTGCAAAGTCCCTTTCCTCACCGGGCTTTGCGTGTTTCTCGAAGGCAGTCACTGTGCAGTGAGCAAACTTCATCACATCCGTCCACCCCCTCCCGAATCGCCAACTTCACGCCAGGCCACGTCTGTGCCTCGCATCATCTGTCCATCGAATGTCTGAAGAATCTTCCAAGGCAGAGGTCAAAGCGACGACAACGTGTGTCAACGGCCGGGACCAGGGATCGAGCGTTGATGCGGACCCGCCTGTCAAACAAACGCGATTCGGCAGCGCCCGGTGACCAGCGCGAGGCCGGTTGCCAGCTGGGCCTTTCACGTTTCAGCCCAGAACCCCAGTGCTGCCTTGCAGTTCATGGGCGTCAATGACTAACACGAGTGGCTGGAAAAGACGCCAATTCCGGGTTGCTGTATTCCGAGCTGCACCTGCTCATCACAAGCCGAGAGATTGCGAAATCCGAATGCTGGCGCTGTTCAATTGGCCGCCCTGGGAACACGCGTAACGGGCAGTTGAACCCGAGGCCTGGATAGGGCGAAAATCCACGATTCTGGGGCCGAGACATTCCGTTTGGCTGAGCTAAAAGAAACTGCGCTGTGCTGTGTGGCTGTCTCAAACATTGAAAAGCCAAGATGAGGCTCTCAAACAGCGCTCCAATGGAAGCGCTGGAGGGCACGAGGGTTGTTTGGTTAGACTTCTGGTTCGATGTTTCTCCAACAAGCAGCTTCCCCTCTGGCACCACTTTTTCATCAACCAAGGAACGGGACGCCAACGTTTGGAGAACGCTGTCGGCTCCCGGTCAACCCCTCAACCCCAAATCTTGGTTTCCCGCCCATGTGCGAACCGTAGCACGGATGGGATGGCAAGACATTCGGCAGCAGCAGCAGCAGCAGCTTGCCGTTGACCGTAAAAGCGAGCAGATTGGCGGCTGCTTGCATGAAATAACTTTGCAGTATGCTTTTCTGTCCCATTGTCATTAGCACACAACCTTATTTTCTGGTGGCCTGCTGGGGGCCGTTTGGAGGCACAAGCCCGGTCCTGCAAGTATCCGACGACACTTGAATGAGAGAGAACCTCCTTCTCCATGCCTTGGCGCTTGTTGGATTTGCAAAAGGAAGGCCCCTGGTCCCGGCGTCTGGTTGATTTTCCGGACTCGAACGCAGCGCGCGCTGGTGATCTGCTGCATCCAGTGTCATCACAGTGAGGGATCAAGGATCCTATAACGGCTGGGGTGGGACATGACTGTAATATTTCATCCCGTGTGCACAGTCGTTTGAGGCGCAAGGCAAGTCGGCCCTTCAGCGTTAACGGATTGGCCGAATGTGTGCACGACATTCCATAGGAGCTGCCATGCTCAGTTAGCGCTATTAAGAGTCGTTTCTTGAGCTATACATAGGCCAAAGAGAGGAGAGAAAAGTCGAAGAGGAGCGTCTGCGAGCCGTTCGCCAGAATGCCTTGGTGGGGTGTGGGGTTTCCAGGATACGTCCGACTAAGAAAGACCAATCAGCATTCCAGCTCTGTACTACGTAACATGAAGTTGAAGATGACATGGCCAAGCTGGTGTCAACGAAGCATTGAAAAGCACACTTTTCCCGCGTCCCATACCCCCCCCCTCCACCGCAGTGCTGCTGGCCGGTCTCACGGCTTTTCATACGAGCCGAGCAGGGGGGTGAAGAGTTTGACGTGAGCTGCCTGGATTTGATGCCCCACTAGTTGATCTGTGGAGGAGAGCCACATCGAGCTGTTCCTTCCGAATCGGGAAGCAGGGCAAGTCTTCACCTCGTAGCTGTTCGGCGGGACAAGAGTGATGTGCGGCGAGGGCAGGCGCTGGGCCACCCAGCTGGGATGTTTTTGTCATCATCTGAAGTCGAAGTGCTTTCTGCGAAGTTCGCTTGTTCAAACGCTCGCCAAAGACCGCATTTCTCATGCCTGGTATTCGGATCCAATGCCCCAATCCAAGTCCCTGGTACCTCGACCCTCGCCATCAAACCTCAAACCGGAGCATGGTTGATAAATAATTTTCTCTCGGGCGGGTTT
>Ga0247765_1000994_pt1 | contig 16863 bp, 25 predicted proteins | sample UWRJL106311C6_FD_179949 | JGI IMG/M metagenome (GOLD analysis project Ga0247765, IMG submission 179949) | Plant litter microbial communities from Arlington Agricultural Research Station in Wisconsin, United States - UWRJ-L106-311C-6 | ecosystem: Environmental > Terrestrial > Plant litter >... | reverse complement strand
AGGAACTTGACGTGTGTCGAGGCTGCTGCCCCTCGTTTCTTTCCTCCCTTGCAGAAAGAGGGAAGGTCGAAGCAGGCAAAAAAGACTGGAGCCCCCTCAGTTATTGTGTCTAAGCCCAACTCGTTCCGCACCACTTCCTCCCCGACAGCTTTCCGACTACCTATCGCACTTTCTTTTGTCTTTTGATTTTCTACGAATTAGTACCCATCACAAGCAGAGATTGCGATTTTTTTTCTCGCTCGTGTCATCATTGTGCTTTCTCCTGACGTGTGGGAATGAGGAGATGCCCTAGGCTGTCGAGTGATGAATATGACTTACACGCTCACAACTGGCTTGACACGGGACAGTTCCCGAACAATACCTTACCGCCGTGTAAAAGAGAATGGGGAAATGGAAAAAACACGAGAGGATGGCAAGATGGCAGGGTGACAGTATGGCAGTATGCTTTCGGCCAGACGTTTCAGCCAATGGCGGAGGTTTGGCAAAGACAGCCCACATACATACTCAGGCAGCCGCAGCCTGGTCATCGGGGGCGTGCCCTTTGCCGCCCCTCACCAATTTCCACTTACCATATTCGAGGAATAGCGGCACCCTTCTTGGGTTTCCTACATCACATTTTCCATTTCCCCCATGTTCGGACATAAAATCTAAATAACTATGGTATCACTGATATTACGTATTACATGACAGGACAGAAAAACCATCAAGGTATCACTGATGACGGACTTGACTCCCTGCAACCTCTTGGGGCGGATCTGCCTCGCGGCGGGCACTCATTTCGGGAATCGCCATCTGCTGCGGGACTGCACCGTAGTATGGGTGCTGTCCTGGCTGCTGCCCTGGCGGAAAGGCCACAGGCTGTCCCCGAGGGGGGTACATTTGTGGCGGTGGCTGTTGAGGAGGCATTCCATAGAATTGCTGCTGTTGCTGCTGCTGTCCTTGGTAGAATTGGGGATACGGTTGGCCTGGAGCCGGAAAGAATGGCGGTTGAGCGGGTTGGGGCGGAAACTGCTGCGGAGCCGATGGTTGAGGGAAGTAGCCATATTGTGAGTAACCGTGGCCTGGTTGCTGATGGGGTACTTGTCCCTGTCCTTCGTCTGCTTCAGCAATGGGAGGTGGGTAGCCCATGCCCGGAGTGGCAGGGCTAGGGCTTCCGGTGTGGAAACTGCCATTGTGCAACAGCCCCTGGCCGCTCTGTGCACTCAATTCACTGGCACCGCCATTGGAAGTACCGGTACTCTGAGGCATCAGAGGTGAAAGAGCCGAGATGGAAGTGGTGTTGGTCATGATGCTTCCGCGGCCCGATGGATCCGTGATTGTTGGAGCCAATGTCCCTGGGGGAGGGGGGTATTGGCCGAATTGGCCGTTGGGGATTGCTGCTTGTTGCGTCATGGGAGGCGGCGGCATCCCTTGTCCGCCGTTGGCTGCCTTTTCTGCCTCGAGCTTCTTGTTCTTTCGTCTCGATCTCCAGAGACAAATGGCGAGGGTGAATATGAGAATGGCGGCAACACCAGCCCCAGCCCCAATGCCTGCCTTGGCTGCGGTGGACAGTCCGCCCGAAGCGTCAGCAACAGGGTACCGCATCGACCAAATAATGTTGACAACGGCCGAGGTGGGCTTGGTCGTATCGGTTGGATTCTTGGCCAGGCCAGCTGTAAGGGTCGGAGGCGTCGCGACGCGGTTTATGCTGCTATAGCAAGGAGTTTGACCGCCAACATCGGTTGTAAAGAGCCAATAGCCACTGTTGATAAGGAGGTCAGATAAAGCCAACAACGATATGGTTTTCGGCTCGGCCACTTACACGGGACAACAGCCACCGGATATAGAGTAGTAATCATCAGCACAGTTCGCCAGCACGGCCTGGTTCTTGTCGACTGGTTGGGGAAATTCGAATCCGATTCTGTTTGTCGAGTCCTGGTTCGTTCCTCCTGTTACCGGAGGTGGTTCTGTCGAAGTGGCCACCGACCAGGGACAACATTGCGGCCTGTCTCCATTGCAGCCGTTGAAACCGGCGAAATAAACTGTACTCCCCGCATCGACCAGAGTGAAATCAGTTGCAGTGCATTCGCCGGTTAACAATCCTCCCGAGCCCTTGAAGTTGATGGGCGCAACCGAAGGGGAGGGCTGGAGCTTGCCCGTAAAAGTGACCACCTTGACTGTCTGGAAACTTAGGGAGACGGTGGCCCTGAACTGTATTGTCAGTTCCCAGTCCAGGGGAGGAAAACAGCTCGACGTACGGAGGTTTCATCTGCGCCATGGCCGTGCCGGGAATACTGCCGCATGTTGACAAGAAGTAATCAACCATGTACGAATTCCAATCTGCCCGGGCGTTGGTGGTGAGCAAGGAAAAAGCAAGACGTAGCGTGTCGCACACCAGCATGTTTCACGTACCAATCGTCCCGATTATTTTCTCGTAGCAGTTGGAGGTCGAAAGGGCGTTGAAGTAGCAGTTGAGGTAGGGCATGCCCGAGGCACAGAAACACGAAGTGGCGGCATCGTTGTAGTTGGTTGCCTTTTGGAAGATGTCGCCATAGCAGCCATTGAGCATGTTGGCACAGGATAGCAGTCCCTCGACATTGTAGCACGTGTCGGCGCCAAAGACGTCGGTTACACGGGGGGCGAGGACGGCGCCATAGGTCCGAGTTGGTGTCAATGTCAGTGTCGGCGCCGGTGTAGGCGAGGACGGAGAAGCCGCCGCTGACAATGCCATGGCGCTCTATGTCGGCGATGTTGCGATTTCGACCAAGACGAGGGGAACACGCGACGAGGAGGGGGGGTGGACGGCTATGAACCAGACTTGGGCGCGCCTTTCATCTCCCAGGTGCCATCTCCCTCCCTTGAGCCTTGGCCGGGCCCTGTCCTTCTCTGGTGCGCCTAGGTGCGCCATGGGCCGTTGGGAAATGTGCATTTCGCGGTTGGCTGCTTCGACCAGACAGGGCTGTGAAATCCAATCAGACGCTGTCGTCCTCAGGGGCTGCCATAAAATTGGACGGTTGAGCTCGAGGCTGATATGCGGGCCATCGGCATGGGCTGTGCAGCTGGTGCTTGGCATCCCAGGACAGGGGACCTAGTCAGTTTCTCGGCTCTTGGGTTGTGTTGAGTAACCGTTGCTGGCGCTTGGTACGAAGTAGTTAGTCCTACATGCATTCATAGCCGCTGGCATCAAAATGCAGGGAATGAGCAAGCAATTACTCTCGACAAAGGGAGAAGAATGGCACGGCTGCAGGTCCGAGATGACAATTGGAGAAGATTTCCCCGCGTTGCAAAAAACCGGTGTCATAACTCGCACTTCCAGCGGTGTAAGTCGGGGTGTTCCACTGGGGCGGGCGCTACCAAGAGACCCGCCCGCCAGCTCAGTCACCTTTCCCACGGGTCAGTTCTCTTTCTTCCCCTCATCATCATCCTTGGCTCTCCCCGCTCACCGAGGTCTTGGGTTCTTGGATCATGCAACGCTTTTGCTGCAAGCCCAGAATCTTCCATCGTCTTGGTCTTGAAACCATCAACGAGCCGTCGCAGACCCCTCTGAGCTCTTGTCTCAGGCGATCGAATCGGAACAATGGCTTGCAACGCTCGTCAGGTGGTCGAGCCGTCTCGGCGCCAGAAATTCTCGCAGAGGGCTACGGCATAGACCCCGCTGAGCCGTGAGGCGCTATTCTCCCAGCCCAGAATCGGATCGCTGGCCGGACGGTTAAATGGGGATAAATTCGAAAATGGGACCAGGCGTCCCTTGGTCCCGACCGGTCTGTATCTCGGTTTTGTTGGTCCTGGGCCGACGAGACAAGACGTGTTGGAGAGGAAAACAACGGGTGTATATATCTCGGTACCCTCCTGTCTCTCTCTCTCTCTCTCTCTCGCTACCTACCTTAGCTATATATTCTGTCTGATCATTTATTAAATATCTCTGGGAAAGACACCAGACCGAGAATAATCCCCGCACCAACTCCCTACCCCACTGTCCGTACTCCAACAAGCTTCTCCAAATCCAAGAACAAGCACACACAATGGCACCCCTCATTACCCACCTCTACACGGCCGATCCCTCGGCGCACGTCTTCGAGGGCCGGGTTTACATCTACCCTTCGCACGACCGCGAGACCGACATCCAGTTCAACGACAATGGCGACCAGTACGACATGGCCGACTACCATGTCTTCAGCACCGACTCGCTCGACCCGCAGGCCCCCGTCGTCGACCACGGCGTAGTGCTCCGCACCGAGGACATCCCCTGGGTCTCCAAGCAGCTGTGGGCCCCCGACGCCGCCCAGGGCCGCGATGGCAAGTACTACCTGTACTTCCCCGCCCGCGACAAGGAGGGTGTCTTCCGCATTGGCGTCGCGGTGGGGGACCGGCCCGAGGGCCCCTTTGTCCCCGATCCCGAACCCATCAGGGGCAGCTACAGCATCGACCCGGCCTCGTTTGTCGACGACGACGGCGAGGCCTACCTGTACTTTGGCGGTCTCTGGGGGGGCCAGCTGCAATGCTACCAAAAGGGCAATGCCGACGCCTTTGACGCCGCCTGGCAGGGACCCAAGGAGCCCTGCGGCGAGGGCGTGTCTGCCATGGGCGCGCGGGTGGCCAAGCTCACGCAGGATATGCACCAATTCGCCGAGGAGCCGCGCGAGGTGGTGATTCTGGCTCCCGAGACGGGCCGGCCCATCCCCGCCGACGACCACGACCGCCGTTTCTTCGAGGCCGCCTGGATGCACAAGCGCAACGGCGTCTACTACTTTAGCTACTCGACCGGCGATACCCACTACCTGTGCTACGCCACCAGCGACTCGCCCTACGGACCGTTTACCTATGGCGGCCGCATTCTCGAGCCCGTCTTGGGCTGGACCACACACCACTCCATTGTCGAGTTCCAGGGCCGCTGGTGGCTGTTCCACCACGACTGCGAGCTGAGCAAGGGGGTGGATCATTTGCGGTCCGTCAAGGTCAAGGAGATTTTCTATGATGATGAGGGCAAGATTCTGCCTGTTAAACAGGAGCAATAATGTATTTAACGCATAAGAAAAGAAAATATTCAATTTTTTTATTTTTTAAACTGGCATCCTATCCTATCCTATGCTATCCTATGCTATCCTCAACGGCTCGTCTCGACATGATTTTCAATGCTGGCCTTTGAAATGGCCTGTATCAATTCCGACCTGTTGATCTCTTGACCCCGTGGGTATATATATATATATATATACCCCCTAATACCATTTGCGTCCATGTAACCTCTATGGTAGGTATTGATCGCCTTGTGAAAAGGTTCCCTGTAAACCCTTTCCTCTTGCCTACATGCCTACCTATTCTATATTTGCACAGCGTATGTCCTCAGCAAAGTAACAGCAGCTAATGCTAACTTGGCTCCATAACTCCGGCCCTCAACCGGCTCAGCGCATCCTCGTACTTCCCCGGACTATGATCCGTCAACATGCTCGTCCCAAACCGCACCTCCCTAAACCTTTTCTCCACATCCCGCACATAGCGCAGCACGATCCTCTGCGCCGGCTTGCCCAGATGGTACTCATCTGCCCGACACCTCGCCTGGTCCCTATTCCAAAACGGATCCCGTCTTAGCACGCGCGTGGTCTCTACTACGAATACCTCACCCGGCGGGAGCAGCTTTTGCGACATCATGCTCGCGCGGAGGACTTTGAGTGCGGCATAGGCCCACTGCTCATTCTCGCTGGACTGGTCCGTTGTCGCGCCTGGCGGGGACGGCGGCGATGGAAAAGACAATGGTGGAAATGAGGATGAGCCAGTATTTCTATTACTGCCGTACCAGAGTTTCCCTGCGACGCCAGACTGGAAAGCATCCCAGATGCGCTGGCGGACCTCGACTTTTGCGTCATTGTTGTCAGTCTTGAAGGCAAGGGCGACAGCTTGGAAGTCGTGGAGCACGCCGAGGGAGAGGTAGGGGACGAGGTCGTTGCCGTTGACGATGCTGGTGATGAGTCCGCGCGTAGCTTGGCAGAGCGAGGCCGACATGGTTGAGGGGGGCCCGTAGGCGAACACGTGGACGGGTCGGCCCGAGGGGAGGCAGACGTGGTTGTAAGGTTGGGATGATGACGAGGACGAGGACACGCGCCCGTCGCTGAGAAGGTGGCGGTGAGGCTCCGAGGATGTGACAAACGAGGTGCCGGAAGCGGATGCGGGTGCGAGTGTTGGCTCCGAGAGCATGACCCCCAAGAGGGCCGTGACGGCTCCGCCCAGCGAGTGACCGGTGAGGACCAGACCATAGTCGGGGAATTCTTCTAGGGCCTCCTTGAGGGTAAAGAGAACTCGGCCGTCACCACCGTAGAGGAGGCGACGGGCGGATGCGTGCACGCCCTTGTGCACCTTGTACGTGTTACCACGCCAAATCAGCTCGTCATAGTCGCACGTCATATCAGCCAGGACATCTTCGAAGCCCAGGGTGCCCCGGCAGGTCAGGACCACGGCCTGGGATTCGTGGTCGAGCGAAATGTAATGCACCAGGGGCACTCCCGTGTTAGTCGACCCGGTGCCATCAGACCCGCCCTGGGGATCAACAAAGGAGCAGAGCAGAATGCTGTTGGCGTTGGACTCGGTGTGGTGGGCAAACGACCGGACTTCGTGGTGTGTGTCGTCCAGAGCCCGTGATATTGGCATCTCCTTGGCGATGCCCATGACTTTGAGAAAGCCGGATCCGTACGAAGCTGATGCGAAGCGCATGTACCGTTCAATGTTGCGGAGCAGGTGGAATTTGGGGAACATACCGTCAACTATACCGGCTTGCCGAAGCGTCCCCATGGTTTCCGTGTCGCTGAAGGCACCCCTTGGGTAGTAAAACGGAACGAGCGTTGTCTGGGACTCGTTGGTCCGGAGCGTGTAAATGCTTGGTGTGCACTTCAGGCTGTGTTTGAGTCGCCTCTGACTCTTTGTCGGCGTGGTGTCCAATCCGGAAGACCCAACTGTCACCGTGACGGGCGAAACTGGGCCGTACTCTTCAGTGGCTGTGATGGAATAGGTATCAGTCTGCGATATCATGGAATCCCGGCGCCTCTCATGCACTGAAATGTAGCTGGCACGCGAAGAGGTCCTTGGAAACGGCTCATCCTTTTCCTTGGAGGCAGGCCGCCCGCTGTGCATCATGCTGGGTCTGGTTTGAGGAACAGGGCGTGGTATTTCTCGTTTCGGGATCATAGACGATCGCCGGGCTGGCAATTTAGAAGACGGTGGAGGAGATACTAGTTTGCCCTTTTTCGCGGGAATGCTGTCGGACCCTGAGTCATCCTTGTTGAAAAAGGTGGCTGGCCTCTTGAGCACTTCACGGAACCCTGGCTTTCTCTCTCCGGACTTGGTATTCATCCCGTCCTCCTTGCGCCCTGACAAGAGCCGGTTCAGCGACTGCCTCCTCGATGATGGGGGTGGCCGATTGTTGAAAGAAGCAGGCGAGTTTGCCAGAGGCATCCGGGGCCGTTTCTGGTTGGCAGTATTTTCTTTGGGTTTTCTCGAAACCGTCGGACTTGGGATGCGCGATGGCTTTGTGGAAAGGGTGGATGTGCTGGAAGCTATCGAAGAGGCAGCCGAGCTTGGACGACGAGATCTCGTGCGAGCGGGCGTAACTGGCGCGGTAGCAGTATCCTTGAAAGGTACAGCCGTTGATGCCTCATCGGCTTCACGGTCGGCCATAGAGCTTGTCTGGGATTCCGTATCATTAACTTCTTCAACATAGCCTGTGACCTGGCTAATGTCCCCATCTTCTTTCCTAAACGAAGTCCTTCGCTCCTTGTTGCGGTGAAGACGGTAGACAACTCGACATGTAGGGGGAATGTGCTTTTCGGTCGGGTCTTTCTGGCCTCGGACCTCGTCTCGAGTTTCTTCGACTAGCTCGACGCCAGGAGGGGGTGAAAAGGGGAGATGTCGAGCGCCCCCGACAATGTCCACAGTTATTGTTTTTGTTGTGTTGCTCTGCGTCGTAATGCATACGCTTGCATTGTCTGGCAATGAGCGTATTATTTGTTGTTTCAGCCGGATCTCCGGCACGCAATCTCGATCATCTTCGCTATCCTCAGCTCCGTGGTCTGCGATGGTTGCCAGGAGCGTCCCGTTGGGAAGGCGGCCTGCGTCGTCTTCACTGTCACGTCTCCGGTGTATCCCGTACAGGCTCTCCTCGTGCACGTCGACTCGTACGCCGTCGCTGAGAACTACCACGTCCCATACCGTTTCCTCGAGCGCAAGGCTGCGATCCTCTTCCTCGATCAATCGGTAGCTCCATCTCTGGAGATAGGCCATGCCGCACAGTCCCAGAACCAGATCGGCAACGCCCACCTTTTCCCCTTGTATGCCCGTCGCTGGGTGTTGGAACTCGCGTCGGATCAGCGTGATTATGCTCGCCATGGCCCGTGACGAGTCGGTCGAGCCGAAGAACTGGTCGAGCGTCGAGAGGAGAAGCTGTGATGTTTCCGAGAACATGGACAGGGTCGTACCCGTCATGTGGAAGCCCGTTGTTGTCCAGAAGGCGATCTGGGCCATGGTGCGGTGCAAGTTCTCCAGGCTCCGTTCGAGAACCGTCTCGGCGTCGGCCTTTCCTAGGTTGGACCCGGTACGGGCTATAACATCGCGCCCGGCCCTCCCGAGAATGCCCTCGAGGAGAGTGCGGCCGAGCTCGAGGCTCGAAAGCGTGGTGATGCGGGCAGCATCGAAACCGTAACCGCCGAGGACTGTGCCTACGCGTAGGGCCAGACTGGTGGACCGAGTGGCGAGACTAACAGCCCGGGCTAACGGGGTGGGGAGTAGAGTTCGGCCAGCAAGGGACTCGTTGAGGTCGTGGAACTGGGCGCAAATGTCTTCATCCGGCATGCTGTCATCGAGCCGCACCGTGTCTGGGGTCTCCATCTCGACAGTCATGGCGCTGGCCTGGGACAAGGACGTCGGAGGCCAAGTCAAGGTCGAGTGTCAGGGGCGTGGGGATTCGAGGTCCATCACGAACAAGATATGATGCGAGATCAGAGCAGGAAGAAGAGGAGGCGGGTAGAAGGTGGGAAAAACGTTTCCCGGTGGCGGGCCCGACGAGAGTTTGGGGAAAAAAATTAAGTCATGCGTTCCTCGGACGCGCTGGTAGGCATTCCTCAACCCTGTGCTTGTCTTGGTGTTGCATCCCGGCACTCGCCCCGCGTCCCAGACACGTATGCACACATGTGACGGCACCAACGTGGTCATCTGCCGTTGTGACCCTCTGTAGCGTCCTTGTAGCGCCTCTCAACGCCCTCTAATACCAGTCCGTCGCCCCGCGAGGGTTCGCGCCATCGCCCGTCCCCCAATCGTCCCTGATCATCATAACAGACAGCTGCACACCCCCGCATTGGTCAAACATGGTCAGTCCCGGGGTCGATTCCAGCGCCGTTATTGCCGATTGGCGTCCTGGCAAGGGCACAGGTACTGTGTGCAAAACGATCAAGAGCCCTGTTTTTCTCCATTGTTCCTCTCCTGCCTCTTTCTTGGGCAGGCACGTGGCAGGCAGCATCGAAGACTGAACTTTGAAGATGGAGGATGCAGAAATTCCAACCGCACAATGGCATGGCGGGCTCATCCACTTTTCCTCTTGATGGCGGGGATGATAAGGCAGCCCCACGAAGGAGGGGGCGGGGCAAAGGTTGGGAGCTCCTTGCATCGACCGCCCCCTTTCTCGCGAGTTCATCGAGCTCAACAATTCTGCTTCCCTCTGCACCAACCCCGTCAACTGGAATTGAGACATTGCAACCCCTCGTAGACTATATTACTGCAATTTTCGATAGAATTACCCTCTTTTTGCATTTGTAACTGGCCTCGGACCTTGGCGAAACGAGTCATACAAACCCTCATCAATTCATCAATTGACTTGTGCCAATTAACAACCACGCCCAACAAAAACTGAGCTGCAGCAAGCAACAAGCAACAATGGCAGAAAAACAGGACCTCATCTCGACCGACCTGCTCTCCCCTGAGGTGCAGGCGGCGCTGCCCGACGGGTACCAACTGCGTTCGCTGCGAATTGCCGACTACGACACGGGATTTCTCGACTGTCTGCGTGTGCTTACAACCGTGGGCGACATCACCAAAGACCAGTTTGAAGAACAGTACAAGTGGATGGCCAGCCAGAGGGGTGCTTACTTTATTCTCGTCATAGAAGACACAAATACCACACCTCCCCGTGTTGTTGGCACCGGTGCACTTCTCGCTGAACGCAAGTTGTAAGTCTGAGTCGGCAATATCTCTTTGGTGGCAACCAAAAAAAAAAAAAAAAAAGGCTGACAGCAGATTGTCACAGCATCCACCAGCTTGGATCGGTCGGCCACATCGAAGACATTGCCATTGCCAAGGACCAACAGGGCAAGAAGCTGGGTCTGCGCATGATCCAGGCGCTCGACTTCATCGCGGCCAAGATCGGGTGCTACAAGACCATCCTCGACTGCAGCGAGGCTAACGAGGGCTTCTATGTCAAGTGTGGTTTCCGGCGAGCTGGACTGGAAATGGCCCACTATCACGAGGGTCCCAAGAGTAATAAAGCCCAGCAATGACCAGACGTTGATAAATGGTGGGAAGAAATCGGCTGACCCCATCGTCGCCGTCGAGTGCAGCCAGCACCAAGTCGGCGCTCTAACGTTGTCGGAAGATGCGGTGGTGTCCAGAACACGGGGAGCAACGGCGATCGACAATGCTGGCGTCACGCCAGGCGGAACTGGATAAATTAGTCCCAAGGTTGGTCGGCGGCATGGTTTCGGTCGGGGTCCCCAACTCAGCGAGAGGAGCACTGTTTTTCTTTCAATATCATACTCGGTATAGACCCAAAGACTGCATTTTATGATTTCGGTTTCGGACCCGCACACCAACCCGCTGCAGCATGAAAAGCTTCGACGTCACACGACGATATTAGTGATGGCTTGGGAACGGCCCTGCAACCCGTTTCGTACGGTAGGATGCCTTTTAGCGGAACGGCGGCATTGGTTGCTGGTTGGTCTTGGCGACAATTTAGGCCCCGGGACACTCTGGGGTACCTACGCTAGTGCTGGACCGGGGAAGCGAGTGGGGGAAGATCCCACACTTCATCAACGGCGGCTTTACGGGCGGGAGCCCCTCCTTCGGAAATCTGACATGTGATGTAGTTTTCCCCCTCACGACGACGCAAACGGAAACGCTCGCGCTGGCATCCCACATTCGCAATTCTCGGCGCCAGCGAAGCAGGAGGGGGCTGTATGCACGATGCAAAACTTGGGCTCGGAATTCCGTAGCGAGTCAGGCCTGCTGGGTTCTTTGTCTGAGGGGGTACAAGACTAAGGCGGGCAGGGCTGGTGTGGTCCAGGACGGGATTGCAATGGGGCCACGACCGGACGACACGACGGTTTCAGCTCGCCAGTGCACCGTTCTCGTCGGCCCTACCATCCATCGTTTTCTCCACTTCCGGGACATTTCACCATGCATCCCCTCCCCGCGGGAGCATCTTTGCGCTTCGGCATCTATATATACCGGGCTTGCTCACCATGGTCCCGAAATCACTCACACCATCTCGACATCTTTTCCTTGTCCGCTTCAGTCTGCTTGCTGCTCGCAGTCAGCTCGAACGAGAATCTCATCTCACTTACACCTCTTGCACCTCTAAACCAAGTCTTAGTGACGACGCCGTCTTTCAACCAGGCCATCGGGTGCGGTCCCGGACGGTTTACGGATATCCCCAATTTCCCCGATACAATATCTCCTATTCGTACTTCGTACGCGCCCAAGCAGTTACTAGGCAGTGCCTGACTCGACAAGATCGTCCCCCTCTTTTAATAAGAAGTGCAAACCGCCCTTTCCCGCTCGCAAAATGGCATCCGAAGATCTCCAGGCTTCTATTGCGCGTGTTCGCATCGCTCTGGTCCAGTCTCGGTTCGTTTACTCTCTTGTCTAATCAACAGAGGCCCTTACTTATTCCAACCCATCTCCCCGGTAGTGTTCGCGAGACGGTATCCGCCCCGGCTTCTCCTGTCCATCGGCGTCGGCGGAGCACTGTGACGGCCGTGTATTCCGGATCCAAGGACGGAGTGCCGCTGTTCACCAAGCAGAAGGTGGTTCGGGTGATTTGAGGAATCCTTCTTGTCTCTCGCGTGACTTTCTCGGTCTCGGAACTTTTTTTTCATTTGGGGCTTCTTGTTTTTTTCCTCTGCATTTAGTTTTCATCCATCGTTGGGCATTTATTTCCGCATCGGGCATTTCGGGCATCGGACATTTTCGGAATCGGACATCACATCGGGCATCATGGGGAGCAAAGCGACATCTGGGAGTTCTCGCTCCGTCACCGACTCGGGCTTAGGTCGGCAATGGATTATGGGCACGGAGGCGTTTGAAGCTCGCATGCCTCACCATGATGGCATCAAGGCGCTATGGGAGACTAAGTGGAAGTTCCCCGTAAGTTTGATTACCTGACTACCTACCTACCTAGGTACTGTCGCTTGTATCAGTATCTATTATCTCTAAGAGCAACTCGCTTGAACTGGTCATGCCATGTTTGGCCCAGGTGCGTGATTGGTATTGATGTGGTCATTCTCAGTGCACCAAGTCTCTGTATCCCTTCCACGATGGGGCTTTTGAGGACTTTGAACCCATCTTTCAACACTTGATGGCGAACAACATCAACGATGGGAACGCCCCCGAGTACACGGCGGCCTTTGTCCCCGTTGCCGAGGCGCTAACCGCCAAGGGGGACGCAGCCCTCGCCGCTGGGGATGCGAAAACCGCCTCGGGGCTCTACCTGCGAGCCTGCACCGTCTATCGCATCGCCCGTTTCCCTTACATAACCGCCTTCCCTACGGTCAACAACCCTCCCAAATGGGCTGCGTACGAAGCGCAGAAAAAGGTTTACCTCCGAGCGGCCTCGACCTGGGAGGTGCCTGTCCAAGATGTGGCCATTCCACACACGCATGCCGCCGGGGCCGACCGAGCGTTCATCCCCATCTACGTGCGTGCGCCCAAGCATAGCTCCACGGCCGAACCCGCGCCCACCGTAATCCTCATGACGGGGCTCGACGGATACCGCCCGGACAACACGGTCCGCTGCGACGAGTTCCTCTCCCGTGGTTGGGCTGCTGTTGTTGTCGAAATCCCCGGCACAGCCGACTGTCCCGCTGACAGCGCCGACCCGAACTCGCCCGACCGGCTCTGGAGCAGTCTCCTCGACTGGATGGCATCCGATGGCTGCTTTGACATGGCCCGCGTCATGGTTTGGGGTTTGAGCAGCGGCGGGTACTACGCCATTCGCATTGCCCACACGCACCGTGAGCGCCTCATCGGAAGCGTCGCTCAGGGAGCCGGGTGCCACTACTTTTACGATCGCGACTGGCTAGAGAAAGCTGACGGGCACGAGTATCCTTTCCAACTGACCCCGGCAATGGCTATGAAGCATGGCTTTGCGAGCGTCGACGAGTACAAGGAAAAAGTGCAGAAGAAGTTCTCGCTGCTGGAGACGGGTATTATCGAGAAACCCAGCACGAGGCTATTGCTAATCAATGTGAGTTTTGCCCCACCTCCATCCAGAGAAGAGGATCACAAGAAAAGGGGAAACAAAGTGTTGACATGGTTCAGGGAACACTCGACGGCTTGATGCCCATTGAGGATTCCATGATGCTCTTCGAGCATGGCTCGCCCAAGGAGGCGCGCTTCTTCACTGGCGCGCTGCACATGGGTTACCCGCTGGCGAACGCTTCGGTCTATCCCTGGATGGAGAGCGTCATGGCGAGTGTGAAGTCTTAGGTTTGTTCTGCTACAATCATTAGAACTGCCATGCTGTGCGCTCCCTCCATAGGTAAGCGAGGATGGATCATGGGTCACGGGTCAAAAGGTCAAACAGACTGTAGATAGTTGGAGACATGGGTAACTCAAAAATACGGAGGATGTCGTGCATCTGTCCACACTGTGTAAGAACGAGCGACCCCTTGGGTTACTGTCTGGCTGTGCACCCGACTCCTCTGTGAATGGACGTGAGATTTTGGCCAAGTCGCGGAAACTACGAAGATGGGAGATAGTATATAGCATGGAAGATATCTCGGAACTAGAAAAGAGAATTGGTGCTTCGAGGTTCGCCTCAGGGGTGTTACGTTTCTACGCCCAGATCCTGAAAGACTCTAGTACGGCATACATTATCATCATTATCATCATCATCATCATCATCATCATCATCATCATGTCTAGTTCTTGAAAAGGCCAAGGGAACATGCTCCTTCTGAATTGATCTCGTACATGACAGGGCATGCATTACCATCATGTTGAAATATCCCACTCAGACGATCTCTAGAGGTCGAACCTGTTCCAACTCCAAATCGTGTTTGTACTTGCCGCGATATCACCTGCCCATCCATCCGCCGTCAACAACAAGCACATGGCCACTCACGTAGGCACTGGCTTTGCTGGCTAGGTATACCGCCGTGCCCTTAAAGTCCTCAGGGCTCCCCCACTATAACACAGTACCAGGTTAGATACTTGTCCATTCTTGCCAAAAGAGAGTGTTTGTGTTAGTTGGGTAGACTTACCCTGCCCGCCGGTATCCTCGCACTGATGCTCGCCAACCTCTCGGCGTCGTTGAGAAGGGCCGTGTTCATGTCCGTCTCAATGTAACCCGGGGCAATGGCATTCACGGTAACGCCGCGAGCTGTCCACTCGTTGGCAAAGCTTTTTGTAAGTTGACCCACGGCACCCTTGGAAGCGGCGTAGGCTGGTACCGTCAACCCGCCCTGGAAGGTGAGCAGCGAGGCGAAGTTGATGACGGAGCCGCGGCGTCCCGTCACGGGAGAGGGCTCGAGCTGGAGCATGTGGGCGCCGACATCGCGGCACAGGGTGAAGACGGTCTTGAGGTTGACCTGGAGGACCTCGTCAAAGTCCGAGTCGGGGAACTCGTGGCAGGGGTGTCGCCGCTGGATGCCGGCGCAGTTGACCAGGATGCGAATCTCGTGGCCGTCGGCGAGAATTCTGGGTACTAGCTTGGCCACGTCCTCGCTCGAGCTTAGGTCGGCCGTGTAAATCCTCGCGCTCCGGCCGAGGGCGTGGATGGCGTTTCGAGTAGCTGTGGCTGTCTCATCTCTCTAGGTAGAGAGGTAGTAGGACAACTGTCAGCGAGAATAGATGGACACCGCTAGATAGGATGGTCATATGGGGGCAGTATGTTGGTGTACCTGGATCAGAAGAATGTCAGCGCCGGCTTCGGCGAGGGCAATGGCAACGGCTTGACCAATGCCCCGCGTCCCTCCTGTGACCAATGCCGTGTGTTGGGCCAAGGAGAACATGTCATTGATGCCCGTCATTCTGTCAAACGTCTGATCCCAAAGGAGAGGAAGACTTGTCTTTGGTTGGGGACTGGACCTAGAAATTAGTCTAGGTAATGTACCTACCTACCCTAGGTACCTAAGTAGGTGCAGCTTCCCCCGCAGCTGCGTCCTCTCTTCTTCCCCTCTCTTTCCCCCCCTGGAAACCAACCGTTGCGCACCCACACCCACACACTCAGAACCTTGCTTGTGCCTCGTTCTCCCAAAACCCCACCAATCGTCTCGCAAGGCTTACAAGGAATTGCTCATTGCCCATCTGCCCGGGCAGTCATTCATTCTCCAGCAAACCTTGTTCCCAATTCTCCAACGAATAACCTTTTTGGCCTCCTCCATGGAGGAGCATTCGCCCGACCATTCCAGAGTCTCATCATCCGGAACCGCCGAGATTGCCTCTGATCAGACCGAGTGGCTGTACGAATACCCGTACACAGGCAGGAGCATCTACATGATGGAACAAGACATTGAAAAGTTGATACCGACCAAGGCATCCTCCTCACCCGCGCTGACATGCGCATCTTTGAACGGCAGCAAATGCTACATTGTATTCTCGTTTGCCTCGTTGCTGCCAATGTGGTTTTCCTCATTGTCAATTGGTGCAGCATGGAGAAGCTGAACTCGGGCAAGCGTTGGACGTAAATCCTTTAGGTCCCAAGCCCCAAGCTCCCCACTCGCTTCTTCCTCGGGCCCCGTGGGCCCCAAGTCAAGTCATACAAGAAGAGGTAGCAATCGGATCTTGTTGGTGCAACATCAGGTATGTTTCCTATTTGTCCTAAAACTTTGTCGGATCCAGGCTGATGGTTCACAAATCACAGATTGGCGCATGATCAAGATGGCAGATACCAGGCAGTAGTAGATCTCAGATGTGTGGTGTGGAGCGATTGGCGTTTTTGGAGCATCTTGGATGGTGGACTTTTTGGCGGCGGCGGCGGCGGCATGGAATTTGGCTGTATGGAGATGATGATGGACGCCGCCAGCTAGAAGGCGATGTACCGAGTGAGAATTCGCCGCCAAAAAAAAGCTTACTAAAAGTAAGAATAAAAATAGAGAAAATGTTGACAATTCTGTCCGTCTTGCTGGGTATTAGATTGACTGCGTAGCCCAATCAAAGGTTCACTACCTAGGTACCTATATATATGGGGCAGAAAAAGCATGTGGTGGGTGTTAGGGTGTCGCGTCATAGGGCGTTTGTCATTCTGAGATCCGGCTTGGCTTCAGAGGATAAGTTTTGGCGTCCAGTCCAGGACCGAGACCCGTGCCTTTTACATGATGACATTTGACATATGTAATGAGGGTTTGTTAAGGGCGTCCACCTCTGTATGCCACGGCAACTCCTAGATGAGAGCCTTGAACCAATAAAACTTGAGGGTTTGGGGTGCGGCCAGTGTCTGAGTATCTCGGCTTAAAGGAAGCCGGAGTCAAGTGGAGAGAGTGAGTGGTGGAGGAGAGAAAAAGCATGACGGGCCGTTCCAGGCGATTAATGGCGCCCGTCTTGTTCCCACGTGATGGACCCCAACCAGACCAGGGCATGCTCCCCTCTCTCAACACAATGTCTCCCCCCCCCCCCCCCCCACCCCGCCCCCCATCC
>Ga0247765_1000993_pt1 | contig 16872 bp, 24 predicted proteins | sample UWRJL106311C6_FD_179949 | JGI IMG/M metagenome (GOLD analysis project Ga0247765, IMG submission 179949) | Plant litter microbial communities from Arlington Agricultural Research Station in Wisconsin, United States - UWRJ-L106-311C-6 | ecosystem: Environmental > Terrestrial > Plant litter >... | reverse complement strand
GGGGGGGGGCTTAGCGGACGTGTCAGACATGGACACGAAGACATTGATGCTCAAGGTATCCACGTTAACTTGTGGGCCTGTTGGCAGAGATCCGGTTGAGGGGGTTGGTCTCCGGGCACGGCCTCCTGCGGCGGAGCACGGTCGCTCCTTCTTCGGCTCTTTCCTCTGCCGGTGCCGGACCTCCAGCACACCGGATGGCACGGGGTGTGCCATACCTAGGAAGTCAGTGATCTTCACAAAGATTTAGCAATTTTGGACATACACAGCCCGGTAAACTATTGAGTGTATCTAGTCCAGTGCCAACGAGAGAGTATGAGGCTGGCGGGAAATGGCGGTGTGGGGCTGATGGTGGATAGAAAGACAAGTAGGCTCACTTTTGCCGGTGGAATTGTCCTTTGCAAATGACCATGTGCTTTCCCTGACTGCCGCGTGGCAGATGCCCCTCCATCATGGAGGAGGGGAGATGCTTGCTCAGCAATCCGGAGTGGGTACACACAGTGTCTGCCTTCTCCGGGTCTCTCACACCCCGTTGCCTAGTTATCGGGGCCCGGCCTAATTCCGGAGTGACGGTCGTGTGGCCGAGACCCACGTTTAAGGAGACTGAATCGAGATCGAACAAAACACGTCACAGCAGTCTGTGTCAAACGGCACAAAGTCACGGGACTGTTAACTGACGAGGTCTTGCGTCCGCGACCTGCTGAGGTCGAGTGCAGCCCTGGACCGTCGGAGGGATGGAAAGAGTCGCGTGCATGTCTTTCTGCGCGAACCATCTCGTCGGACGGCAGAACCCCCTGTCCTTGCATCCCGCATTCATGCGTTCAATGCGGAGCGTCCTCACAGAAATAAGCCGCCAAAAAAGAGCTGCAGAGAATCTGGAGGCCATCTGTGGACATATTTGATCTTGACTCACCTGTCTCTTGTTGCTGCTGATGGCCACTCAAAAACGCAAGCGCAACTTGGAGCGGAACCAGGTCTCGGTTCCAGAGCCAGTGGGTTGCGCCGCTGATATGGCGATATGGCATGACATGCAGCTTCTCGCGCAGTTGCGATGATGTGGGGAGAGCAGAACTCCCAACCAATCAAGCTGCAGACACTCAGTCGACTCGAGACTCCCCGTCCAGGACGGGTGGTTTCCGTGGGAGAATCCCGCCAGCCTTTTTCCCTTCTTTCCGACAGGAGTGTCGTTACGAACCGGTTGGGGGGTATATATTTGGTGTCATTGGCGGCGAGAAGAGCACAAGAATAAACTCGAAACCACCTGGGTCACCACAAAAGTCGCTTTGGGGCCGTCACACATTGGAAAGTCAAGCAGTCACCATCGTCGACAATATTCCCGCACGTTGCCTATCCTCTCCGGGGGGGCAGAAGAGGCAAGAGGAAAGGAGCGGACAAAAACTTGTCACCCATACCACAGTAATATCGAAAAAAGGGATGTAGCGAGCCCTGCGTGATGTTGTAATACCGAAAATGCCTGCCGTGTGTTGAAGTTCGCGGGGATCGTGGCCGATGACTCCAATGCCGCGACCAGGAAAACGCTGAGTGAGGGCAGAACCTGGCTCGACCCTCACTCTCGGGCTTGCCCTATGAGAAGTGACGGACGGGCGCTGTCCTGCATGCCGAAGGCTCCAATGAGCACGCAGCTCCGCCAGCCGTGTATGCGGGACGGAATGCGTGTGCTGGCGGCTTGTCTGCCTGCCGTTGCCTAGGAATTGGTCTGGGCGGTATGAATGCCTCCATCGAGGCGTCACTCGACAGATTGCGTTTTTTTTGTGTGAAGTGACAGAGAGTCCAAGGGACAACGCAGCTGTTCACCCTCGCGCCAGACGACATCAGAATTTTTGTTCTGCAGCCTCACACCATGACTCGCACACGCTGTGAAAGTACTTGAGATCGTGATACCCTCCAGATGAATTTCGGTCGCTTGAGCGTAAGACAGGGCAGGACACTTTGTGCTTTGCCTCACCATTGGTACCCAAAACAGCGAGGGAAGAGTCGGGCACGAAAGCAAGGAGAGCGTCGGAAAGTCCAGCGACCAGCCGTTCGTTGGGTGGCTCAAAGCGGAGTGGCTCGGCTGTCACTGCTGGCCGACTTTCTTTTTTCTTCGCTCGCCAACCGCCCGCCCACTCACAGCTCGCCATCCGGGGTGACGGCTCCACAGACACGCAGAGTACCGCCCCAGTTGAGGCCTTACCCAAAGCTCAACCACCCACAATCTCCCAAGTCGACAGCCCCCGCAAGCGACTTGTTGGAGACTGGCATTGCCACTGCCAGTCGCTGTTTGCTGTCGCTGTCTGTTGTCTGCTGTTACTTCGCGCTGCTCTCACTGCTGCTGCTGCTGCGAAAAGATGCAAGGAAGGAACAACCAGGGTTTCCTTCGGTCCCCGCCATCCCGTCACCAGTCTAGGTCAGGTAAGCTTGCACAATGGGCCTGGCAACCGATCGCCATCGCCTGGCTAGGACTCCTGGATCCCGCAGGCACACCACGGAAGCATCGCAACCTGGAAAATCTGGATGCAACCAGAAGAAAAGCGTGGTGTCGTCCAGTCTCTGGTGGGTGGTTGTTTGCTTGGGATTTGTTCCGTTATCGATAGAACAGTCAATCCCGAACCCCCCTCCTGGCGACACCCGCACCCCTGTCCCTGTCCAGCCAACGAGTGGTTATCCGGCGCTCGAATGGCAGGAGGGCGACCTTGCCCCAGGCGACGCCAGCCCAGCAGGCTTCCCTACCCTTCACCCCCCCGCAGTGAATAAAACTCATCTCTGCCTGTCCGCCTTCGAGACCTCCACCTTTTTATTTCCCTACCAAGCATCCGTCCCATTTACCTCTCCGACTGCCTCCACACAGCCGCCAACACCAACGTTCCAACTCCAACTCGACACTACCGTGCAAGGTCGGGCCTGCCTTCCACCCTCTGCTTCCCGCCCTATTATTGGCACATCGATTGTCGCCGGAACATCCCCACACGCATTTCTCGCTGCCACCGACGTCTGAATGATCACTTCATCAGAGCGACCACGAGCACTTTAACCATTGCCCATCATTCCACGACTGCGCACTCCCATCGTGGCACGCCTCGCTCTTGAGGCTTCGCCGCCTCGCCGCCAACACGGTAGCTATCTGCCGTTGAGTTGCCTGGCTTGATTTGTGCAAACCGGCGTTTGAACCCCGTCATGTCGGGCAGGGGACGACCAACCCCCGCGTTCTGTGAGGACGCCGACGAGTCGGATAACATTATCGAGGGAACATACCGCTGCGCAGCATCGTCGGTTGCGAGCCCTACCAAGGAAAAGCCCAATACGAAGAAGACGAGGAAAGACGGACGCAGAGATTCAACATCACCTCTCACCGATTCCGACTCGACGGAACATCCGCGCGGACATTACTTGAAGAAGTCGAGAGATCTCGACCACCACCATTCCTCTAAGAAGGACATTATACCAAGACCCGCAATGCGCCCCCCAGCAAAGCACGCCAGAACGGCGCCGAGCATCCCCAAGAGGGAGCTTGAAGCATCGTACTACGGGGTGAGCCCAACAAACACTACTATGGCCTCATCCCGTCCACGGGCGCCAACGATGGACCACAGACCTGCGAGCTACTATGGAAATTCGTCGCGACCACCCCCGGCTAACGCCCGGTTTTACGCTGGTCAGCCAGTGCCAACACCCACATCTTTCCCTCCGCCATCATGGGCGGCAGGAGGGCCCGCTCCATATCAGCCGCCAGCGTCTCCAGGGCCCGTCATTTCACAGCAGCCACAGCATGACTATTTTTCCCGTCCTCTCGAAGATCGCTTTTCCTCATCACGCCCACAGTCCTCGATGGGCTTCCGGAATACACGCAATTCGGCGCAAGGCGAGTACGATGATGACCATGTGTATGACACCACACTCACACGGCGGCCTTCAACCCATCGGAGGGCGTCCAAGGCCGACGAGGATCGGAGGGCTATGCCGCCTCCCATGCGGAGACCGGCGACTGCTCGCCCCACGACGCTTGCCTACCGCCCTCCACCGAGCACACCGGCACCGGTAAGACGGAACTCCGTATTCGATGAGGACGATTTGCGGGGAGACAACGGTCTGTTTCAAGACATTTCACCACTCCACACTTACGAGTATGGCCCCGCGCTCCAGCGCACACGGTCAAGGCGACCAAGTGTTGGCCCAACATCGATGGTATATGACGCAGGGGATTTTCGGACAGAAGTGGCTGGGCGGGGCAACCGAAGGAATTCGTACTACGGAAACAAGTCGGCCTCTTCCGGAAGTGGGTACGAGGACAAGCTCCGACAGGCTACCATCTATCAGGAGGAAACAGGAGGTCCGCCCATGCAACTGACGGCCGAGACCCTCCGAAAAGCCGGGAGAAACGGCAGCAGCAGCCGATCAACACGGAGCTCAGGCAGCCACGATGAAAGCGACTATCGGCGGTCAGCAACGACAAGAACCACTCGATCCAGCAATGATGAAGACGTCACAATCCGGGTCAAGGGCAACGCAACGCTCAAGGTCGGCGGCGCCGAGATGAAGTGCAGGGATGGCACCGAGATCAACATCAACTCAAGGGTCATGCCCAGCATCCGCACCGTGAGCGATAGGTCGAGTTATCTAGATCACGATGACCGTCGACCGAGGATTGAGCGCCCACCAACCAGGGCTCGTAACCACTCGCAATCGGGTTCCTTCTCCCGCTCGTTGTCACAGTACGAGCATCCCCCATTAGGGTACTCGCCATCTTACTACCAAGGCAGTGTCCCTCCGTACCCGGCTTACCCAACATTTCCGCAGGCCGATGATGGGTTCTTTTAAGTTGTGCGACACGCATCCTGTCACGACAACACGACATTTTCTTTACGAGATGACGATAGCGACGACGTTGATGAGTCAAGGCAGAGGGCGATGATGATGGAATGTGCGGGGTGCATTTATCTTTCCATGTGTCTCATGAGCAAGCGTTGGGTTTCCTTGGTTTATTATGTTGAATTTTCATGTCTCCATCATATTTTCTATGATGCGCCCTACACGACAGGCCACATTGGCTGTTTATGCCATTATACCATTTTGTTCACTTCTCGGTTCTTCTCTGTATCCTGTGCTACTACTGGCATGGCGGACTTGTTGCTGCGCCATCATCCGATGATGGAAAAGTTCATACCCGAAACCGGCATGGGAAAATTCAGCGTTGACTGGTTTTTAATATTACTATTACCTACTTTTTTCCCCTTTCTGCTTTTGTCTGGATGTTTCTATGAGCAGTCAACTCTGTATATGTCGGCACCCAAAATAGGTTCCGTTGAGGTTGGCTCTGCCTGCTGCTGTTTATTTATTCCCTTCCCCCGAAAATCCACTCCAGGGCAAGACTGGATACAGCCCGACGGAAATTATTCTTTTTTTCTCTCTCATGAAGGAGGCTGCTGCGCCACTGTGTTTTGTTTTCGCCACAGGGAAGTGAACAGTATCCATGTCGCATCTGCAGCGGTGTACAGAAAGGTAGAATGGGCAGATCTTGTCACAGTTTTTGAGGAGCCTAGATTTGTATCCAACATTGCCGTCGGCAGCTCTGGTGGGCACATGGGTACGTCCGTACGTATGTGCATGATTTGGTCTGGTTTACACTAGTTCAAAATTTCCGAAGAGCGGCGGGGAAACGGTTTTCTGGGGGCAAGAAAAGCAGGGTTTCTCCTATCGACACCAAACCATGTCACACGGAGTGGAAGCAGTGCTACCTTCCAAGCTGAAGGTTTCTGGCCGAGATAGAACATCTACCTGAATCGATATTAATATTCACCACTACTACTCTTGTCTCGTTTGCGCAATGTGTTCATTTGTCCGTCGAGTCGCATTAACGTGGGTTGGTACGGGTGACCTCGCAGAACAAATAGTGGACGAGGATCAAACCATCACACGGCACATCCTCCCATCACCTCCCATCGGATCGCAGCATAGTGCAGCGCAGTACAGAGTAGCACCATTTTCAATGCTATTGCCATCGCCGATTGCTTGGAGAATCAAATCCATAGGTTGGGCGCACAGACTTTTTCGTCTCGCCGATGGAGAGATAGATGCGTTGCGGCAGGGCAGCACAGGACAGCGAAACTTAGTTCAGGGAAAATGCATGTGACGGTGCCGCTCACGGCCCAGCGGCTTGCCTTGTCTGCGTTATGCTTTGGCTTGGACAAGAGTTATGAAAAAGGAAGCATTCTGCCAGTCAGTTAGGCAGACAGCATTCCAGGCAGGCTGTCGGTCGATCCCGATCGCAATTCATCCCTTGACTACCTACCTATTCTATCTGTCCACCTATGTAAGGAGCCAGGCCAGGAAGAAGAATAAGGTATGACAGATATCTCAGCTTATAAACCTGACGTGTGACACAGCCATGAAACGGGTCCGGTTTGACTCTGTCCCTGCCTCCTAGAATAGTCAGGAGAGAAATGGTGAGGATGTTTTTTTTCTTTTTTTTTTTTGAAGCGCCGTGTTTGGTGGTGTCCGCTTGAAGCATGAGTATTATTATACTACCGGACAAGTTATGATATAACGTTCTGGATATTGTCCTTTGTGATGGGTTTAGGATGTATGCTATGCTATGGGGTTATATCTGGGTATTTTCTAGATACCTCCACCACATGCCCCCATCAAGTGGAAGACAACAACAAAATTCTACGGTCCGCCTTCTCAAACCGTACCCAGCCCTCCAGATAACTCTAGTGTGATCCAAATAGATGCGTTACCTATCGCCCCTCTTTCCTTTCCCTTCTTAACATCACCACCCCACTCGCCCAAAGCAGCCTGCATAGGTACATCTCAACCTTGGCAGCTGAAGCGGGGAATGAATGGCAAAGAGGCTCTCCATCCGTGTCATCCATCCCCGCCAGCCCCTAACCCCCGGAAGAAGTGGGGAGAAGCAATTCATCCCAATCTGGAAAGAGAAGGATGTGGGTTGGATTCGAGTCCGTGGGGTGCCTTTTTATGTGCCGTGCTGCAGCTGCAAGTACTCGACCGGGAAAGCATGGAGGAATTGGAAGGGATAAGGCTAGCGTGGCGGAAGCGAGGGCAGGGTGAGGGTGAAGCTTAAGGATCAGCGCCAAAATGTGGCGAGCAAAAGAGAGGTGAGGCGGATATGCCTCAGGCGTCATGATGAGGCATTATGAATGCGCTCGTGGATTTTACTGCTTTGCGTGGCCAGCATGGTGAGGAGTGTTACCGCTTGCTACGCTGTTACTATCCGAGTTAATATACTGCAAGTCGCAGCAACCCACACGGTGGTAATTAGGCCATAGATAACTTTCTCGCAGTAATCTTGATACGGAAAGGGGGTCGAGCTAATAGAGGGCACCGGAAGCACCTAACAGGGCGAAAGAGCTACTCGGCCAGGCATTCAGGCTCTCTTGGCGATCCTCTTCTTCTCGATCCTCTCGAGCTCCATATCGATTCTCTTGAAGCTCCAGCTCTTCCAGAAGGGAGGATACAGGAACGGGCGGAGGTCGAATCGGTTATCATCTGGCGAGTAATCGTTACAGTGAAGAGCCGGGGTCAGGGTGGTCATTTTGTGTCCTAGTTAATAGTCAGCCACGACTCCCCGAGGTTCACAGCTGTGATAACACTCACGGTTAATGGCGTAGTAATGGTAGAAGGCCTTTACTTTCTCTGCAACCTGCCTCGGTGTGTAGAAAGGGGCATCATCTCCCGGTGTTGACTCTCGATCGACGCTCCAGTCGTGAACGAGGCGCTGAAACATAGCAAACGGCCCTAGCTTGTTGAGCTTTCGAAGACGTCCGAAGATGGTTAGCTCCTGGTATGTCATGCCCTGCCCTAAGGGTTAGCAGATAGTCAAGGGTAATGGTTTTTGGCCAGTCCATTGCTTGAATACCATATCTTCAGGAAGTTAGCAACATCCTGGCAAGGTTGTAATGATACTGAGGCTATAACTGACCTGCTTCATCACTCTGCACATAGTTGTGGGTGATGGGTTCCTGTGAAACAGCTGTTGGCTTCAATATTCTCAGCAATGACCAGCATCCATCTGGGCCATACCAGCTCAGCTGTGGGCACAGCCGTCAAGAAGTCATGGAGGCAAGGCAGGCCAAATTTCTTCTCGGCCCAGCCTATGAAGCGCTTCAAATCGGCTTTGTCGATAGAGCCGATGGGGTTGATGTCGGCACTGGGTAACATTCCAGTAAAATAAACAAGCGACGGTCTTATAAACCTTACCTTGAGCAATCGTATTTTGTCTATAGGCAGTTAGTGAATCACATCTTGTCAGGAGCAAGGCTTGGCAAGGGGCTGAAGAGACTCAGATCTTGACCAAACCTTACCCTGGCCTGTACACGTGACACGAGGACTCACTAGATAACCTCGGAGACCTAGACGGACGGGTCAGCTATCAAACGGCCACTATCATTTCGGCGTTCACGTACTCTAGAGAATCGTCAGCACGGCCATTGCTCGGGATGCCACGGAAAACTGACCTCTCCAACATTGGCGCTTCCCAGCACCAACAGACTTCCACCACCGGGACGGTTGCGGGCTGTCGGAAGAATTTGTCCAAATTCCTACCACTTCGGTTACCGACTGGGTATATGCAACCCCGTTGGGGTTTACTCACATATGCAGTTACCATTCTGATGCGTGCTTGCAGGCATTGCAGAGTGAGGTTCTCCTGATTGGTGCCGCCCTCGACCTTGAACTTGGGCTCAAAGTTCATGGTGCTCATAACAAGCTTCTTTTGGGCCTCGTATACGTCGTCAATATCGAGGTTGACGTGATAGCTTCCGATGGCTTCGGAAAGATCCCTCGCGCGCTGTCGTGTCTCGCGGGAGCTCTGCTTCTTCATACCCATGTAGATTGTGGTGAAGACTTGATTGCACAGCTCTTGTGGTGTCTTGGGTAACGCGCCTTCGTCGCTGTACTTTGCGATACGCTTGACATCTTGAATGACTTGCTCATTCCCTTCTTGAACAGCTTTCATGACTATTCGACACATGGAATAGACTATAGCTGTTGGAAGGAAGACGTGTGAGCAGTGGTTTTCCTGGAAATTGAGACAGGGATACTTACTTGCAGTGGCGCAAGAATCGATTCCCCCGCTCAAAGGGACAAGATAGCCGGCAGTGCCAGATCGGCGGAGATACTAGAAAGCGAACAAATCAGCCGGCCTGCTACCTTATTAGCTCGACTACAGCTTACATCCCACAAATAACAACCGCCGCAAAGAGCAATCTCCTCCTCGACAGAGTGAATCCGGGGCTGGATGGGGAGTGACGGCCGTCTGGATACGTCTGCGTCGTCATCTTCAAGGCTGAGCTCGAATGGCGTTTGGATTCTCTGATACTTGGCCGACGACGCAGCGGCTTGCAGGCCACGTGAGATGGAGGCGCGATATGATCTTACTTCCTCCAAGTCAACCGTGGCAGTCACCACCTCAACATCGTTTAGGCTAAACTGAGAACCCTGCGCCACTTAAACATTGTTAAGGGTGGTCAAAGTTGATGGTGTTGGCTGTTGCTTACCAACGTCGCCGTTTACTGCGCCATGTTATTTAGCTCTACACCTCCAAGTCCCAGAGTGAGAGATGAGTGCTCACCTATGATCATGGCGCAGCCGTCAAAGTACAGTCTCTCGCCGCTGCAAGAGTCAGCTCAGTTGATTCAAAGTGGCGACAGGAAACCTACTCGCAGCCTTGTTGGTTGGCGTACTGCAAACATCATGTCAGACAACTTCAAAACTTCAGTGGTTTATCGAGTCACGCACCAAATAAATGCCGCCCGATTTTCTCGTCGCTTCCATAATGAGTTGAAGCCGAGTGTCGAGCTTACGGAGAGTGAAATGGGAGCCACTGCTGTTGGTGAGAATTTCAACCTGGATCGATGAGCATTCTCTGTAATCCCTGGGGCACAGTTGTATCTTACCCCATCAAGTGCCATGTCCTAGAGAGCAATGCGTCAGAGCCCAAGTCACAGAAGCAGCAAGAGGCAAGAGACTTACGATATGCGGAGCCTTGGGAGTAAATAACTCCTCCTGCATATCGTCAGAAGGTACAGAGCAGGGCCAGGGTGGAAATCACGGCTCACACAAGTTTCTGCTCCAAATGCGGTTTCAGGGGTTGAGATGACAGCGTCTCCAAAGAGGACATGGGTCTCACCCTGGACCTCGGCAAGCATCTTGGGGAGATGGAACAGTTCTGTCTCTCTCGGCCGCATCCAGGGGGTGAAGTGGCGCATCTCACGATAGTTGCCATCGTTGGCGAGCCACATTTTGGGTCTCTAGACATCATGCTCATGTTAGCCGTCGTTGAGTGAATCAGTGAAGCGAAATCGGCCTACAATCAGAAGAATCTTTCCATCGAGGCAAATAACCCGACAGTTGTATCGCAGGTTCCTATGCAAAATAGGGAGGCCAACATCGAGGAGAATGCCATGGGTGCTCACGTCCAGCAAGAGCTCACGGAGCATCTCGAGACTGTGACTGTAAACATCGAGCTCGTGGAAGTGGTCAAGGGCCGAGTATCCGCAAATCTCCAGCTCCTGTCCAAAGAGGAATTATCATCAGAAAACGAAGTCATTTCCTGGCGAGACCTGGGATCGCGATGCGCAGCTTACAGGTCCAACACGAAGCCTCGCTCCGGCTTTCTTGGCGATCCTGATGCTCTCAATGATGCGACCAAGGTTGCCTTCCCACTAGTTACCGATATTGAGCGAATTAAAACTAGTGGCCAAGCGTGACTCTGGCATGTTGCTTACATCGAGAACCCATTGGTTCAAGCTGCACGTTGCGACCGTCACCAAATGCCCCACCATATCGAGGGCGGGAACGAGGAGTGTCAAGGGTATTCTGAAGGGTATTGATGCATACGAAGCAGATCGATTGACGATGCTTCTGCACGGTTGCAGGGGTGCCCAGAACTTTGTCGGATGATTACGAGTGTGGGGCACTTCCGTTGCTTAGCGGTTACTACGTTGCTGCGGACTTTGTTTACCGACGTCATTCGCTCCTCCCTTCCTCGTCACTTCGAGAAGGAGCGACTCAACCAGGCTACCTGGTCAGCAAATTGGTGCATGCAAGGGCCCAAGACGTTGGGATTTAGCCATTGCCCGCTCTGCCGACGAAACGGTGGATGGTGGTTTTTTTCAGCCGCCTGTGCTGTGCGGCCGCTTCAGGTGCCCCCCAGCCTCTCTCACACCCCAGCCTCGTGGTTTCTGGGTTAACCACGTCAAACCACAACACCATCCGCTGACTCGTTCTTTCCACCACCAAACCCCATCTAGCTGTACCAATTCTCAGCAGTCCCACCACCTATCCTCCCAGCACACCAACACCATTCATCCGGCGTTCAGTGTCGACACACCTAAAGAGAGACTGTGTTGGTGACCAGAATTTGGGCTAGGCTGGTTGACCAGGTTTCACCAGCCGAGTTGGTCAGCTCCTCAGAACTCCATCTCCTTGATTGGCATTTTCTCGAGGCCCGCGGCTATGGCGCCCGCAGTTATCAATGTTCTCCTCAACTCGGCTCTCGGTGCTCGCCGAGCTACACAAACCGACCTCGCCATCCTCGGTCCCGTCACAGCTCACTCCATACTCGTCGCCCGCGATGCCGTTCCCGATGGCAATCCCAGCCACGGTGCTATGCGGCCGCAAGACATCAACAATACTGCCGTATTTGCTATGTTCGGGCTTCTCGGCGCCGCTTTTGTGGTAGTAGGCATCTGGTTCTTCTTCTGGGCAAAGAACGGAGGCTTCTACTTCAAGGAGAATGACTGGGATGAGTACAAATCAACCGTGCTTCGCCGAAAGGGCCCCAACGGCACCACTCTATCAGGCGCCACCGAAAGCACTGTCCTCGGAGGAGGCAGCATCTACAAAGACGTCGATGATGGTACTACAAACCACGACGATGCCACGACTGTAATCAGCGCTACAACGGGAATCACAGGCATCACGGGTGGTGTGTCGGACATCTCAGGTCGGGAGAAGCGCCGGAAGAAGCGTGAACAAAAGGAGCGAGAGAAGGAGCGGCGGCGAGAGGAGAAGGCCCGCGAGAAGGAGGAGCGCAAGCATGGCAAGTCTCGCCGCAGAGTTGGGGTCGATGGTGTCTTGATCGATGAGGAAGCCGAAACCGAAGCCAAGGAACAGCTCCGCAGCTATCGCCACGAGAAACCAGCACGTGTTGGTGGTATCAACAAAGAGAGCGAAGCCAGCGAATGGGACGGGTCTACTAATCCTAGTTGGTCTCAGACAAGCGGTAGCGGTGTCGGTCAGTCTACCGAGAGCGGCAGCACCGTCACGTCAGAACTCATCAACAATCGCGAACGCACACCCACAAGCACGCCCACTAAGCCCAAGAAGGCGGCCGAGAGAAGTGACGAGAGGCCTGCTGAGCGCGAACGAACTGGCGGCATCCGAAAGGTCTACTCTACGGCGGATAAGAACGCTTCCCGGGAACACGAACGAATTCGAGCCGAGGCTAGAAGACTTCAGGAGAAGGGCCGAGCAGCTCAGAGACGTGATTTTAGCTGGCAAAGGGGTGGCGACGATTCGCTGGCCCTGCGCCGCATTGACGAGCGTACCGAAAGTACTGTCAGCGAATCGAACATGACCGAGTCTCGCTTCACCGAGTCAGTAGCACCAGAGTCCCGAATCCCGGGGAGCTGGGCCGAGAGTGATCTCGGCACTGGTAGCGATGTTGGCACCAAAGTATACAGGCACCCCGTTCATATCCCCGTCAGTAACGGTAGCGCTGTGTCCGGCGGCGTTGTTTCCTCAGATATCTCGTACGCCGAAGAGAAACGGAAGAAGCGTGGTGGGGCTGGTGCCCGGCGTCATCGTGGCGACGACGACAGTGCAGTTTAATCGGAAGCTGACGAAAACATTTGAATTCAGTATGAAGGTATATACATGTATCTTGGGAGTGGAGGCTTGTGTTCCTTATGGCGGATGTCATGAATTTCCGGTTGGAGGTCATTGCTGGATGACGACCCGTATGATGTGCGTGAAGCCACCGTTTGGCGTTTTGTTTTGGATTTTGGCAGGATTTCTCTGGGAATACTCTATAGAGTATGAACAAGTCCGACAGAAGTTGTGTTGATGGCTATGTCGCAGTTCGGTTCAATACCAAGATCATCCATGCCCCAAGATCACATTCGAATGTCTTATGGCACAGTGGCTGAATACGTCGACGTCCTTTGGGGGAAGGAAGAGGGGCAGTGAAAATGTTGTCCTCATTCGGACTCTCGGGATTCTGTTTGCGGCGCAGTCGATTGGTGCCAGTACTTCATACCGTTGCTTTAGCTTTTGTGGAGTGTCAAAGATCGGTCCGGACCTAACGGACGGGGTTTCGCACGGATGGTGCAGCTTCACACTAGCTTCCGGAGAAAATAAAGTGCACCCCTCAAGGCCGCTTGCAGTCTCTGGCCGGGCCGGGACGTGCGTGCACAGTCACGGGGGCCGACGGAAGGGATCAGGATCGGATGAGATCTGACCGATCTGAAGCAACCGACATGCCTGTTTGGGGACAATGGTCCCCACAATGCCGTGTGCCTCAGCGTCAAGCCCGATCACTGGCAAAGATACAACACAGAATCATTTAATCTTGGGAACGCCCAATTCCAAAATCGCAAGGCGCGCGCATATTACCAGGAGGGATTCATGGGATCAAGTGCCTCAACTGTGTCTGCTTCAGCTAGGGTGGTGTGGTGGGTTGAGTGCGGCGTTTGCGGCGTAAGGCAGCCTCGACTCTTCGATCTACCTAGGCGCGGATGACGACAAACACGATACCTAGATGAGGTATTGAAGAGGAAGATGTACCGGCCGTAACATCGTACACTAGCTAGATCATCGTGATTATAATGCCACGGCCTGTTGCAAATGGATTGCGTTTTAAATCTTGATGTGAACAACGGCGTTGGTCAACGATGCGTATGAAGTCGAGTGGTCGATTTTGGTGGCCTTTAGATTCACTGTCGGGGAAAAATGTCCACATGTCAGCAGGGGTTGCAGAGCGATTTGAAACAGCTGCTGAGCCGGCCTCGAGGGAGCGTCCAGCTGGCGTTCAGGCACCGCAGATCGGGGGCTGGGACCAGCCAGCTTCAATGCGGGCAGTCAGGCGTCAAACCCAAGAATAAGCCACACCATCATCATAATTGCACTCGGCTGGGGAACTTTGGGTGCAAAAGCCTGCGGATTCACATGGCAACCATATGCAAGACCGAAGAACGTAGTAAAAAAGATTGGCGAATGACCACCGACATTTTACGTAGCCAGATCCAATATCCAAGGTGGTATGATGCATAGGTACTTCAGTGTCTTGGAGGGGCTGCCATTGGAAATCTCCAAGCGTTCCGCCAGCGCCATTGCAACCCCGAGGGATCCCTGTCGTCGCGAGCAAGCCACCTCCCCGCCACGGAAGATAGCGGAATATCGTTCCCGTGCCGGCTCCACACTGGCTCGCTGTTAGCGTCTCACCATGGATGCTGGCTATGCAGATGCGCCCATTGCGTCAACCAAGGGACTGGAGGTGCCGCATGTCAACCATCCTGTTCCGGATCAGTGTCTGGAACCATTCTCTCTGCTCTGCTTGCTCCTTTTGCCAACATCCTTCGGCCGAAAACGCTCTCATCGAGCCGCCACAGCTGTTCTCTATTTTTCCTCTTTCCTCCCCCTTTTCTCGTTAGCTTTTCCTTTCTGATCCCGGCAGCGGCGTTTTGGTTTCTCGTACCGCGTAATACCTACCCCATTTTCTCCGACCCTCGCCCGTTGCTTATCACTGAAACCCGCCACTGCCCTGTGCGTGACCCAACCCCGAGACCGAGCCCTGCCCACCTCTCATCGCCGCGAAGACGACGGCCGCTTGTGTCGCCACCCTCCGCCGTCTCCCATTTGGCCGACATCGAACGCCCTGGTACGCTCAAGAATACCTCGCGCAGGATTTAAGACAACCGAAGCATCCACCTCACCGACTGACGCGCGGATGCAAGACGACTTGGCCCTGTCGCCTGCGACTGGCCGTCGAGGACCCGCGAGATTGAAACGCAACAACGCAGAACTTTCGTCACCATGCCCGATTATACCGGCGGCATGGACGGAATCATGATCGGCCTGTTAACGTCCTTCGGATCGGCTATCCTGATCGCATGCATCTTCTTCTTCTTCTACTTCCTGAGGTATACCGCGTCGGGGCGCATCTTCCTCGACCGTATCGGTCGCCCTGGCGAGTACGATGACGAGCAAGCATTTGCGCGGGATGAGGCTGCGGCCCTCGAGTCCATGGATGATATGCAAAGGACAGAATACCTGAGGGCAAAAGGTAGCAAACCCCGCAGGCTCATGTCCTCTCTTGTGGATAGTCTGTGTGCTGATAAGGTTTCCACAGCATTCGTCACTGCGAACCCCCCCGAGTCCGTCCAGACGGATATCTCCTTGTCACAATACTTGGCTATTCAGGAGAAGGGAGTCTCTGCCTGGGAGTTTGAGCCCGAGCTGGAAATTGCCAACTGCTTCGTGGAGGCCCGGACCGAAATCGAGTTCTTCGATTCAGAGTGCACCGTTATGAGCAACCTCCCAGTCCCAAAACAAAACGAAGTTTACTACTGGGAAGCGAAGATCTACGATAAACCCGAAAATACACTGGTTAGCATCGGCATGGCCACTAAGCCCTACCCATTATTCAGGTTACCAGGTAAGAAACTTTTAACGCTTGATGATCACCACAACCATGTCTGACCACCCACAGGTTACCACAAGTATTCTGTAGCGTACCTATCGAATGGCACTCGTCGATACAATCAACCATTCACTGGAGTACCGTACGGGCCGAATGTTGTACAAGGCGATGTTATCGGCGTCGGTTATCGACCCCGGACGGGGACAATATTCTTCACGCGCAACGGCAAGAAATTGGAGGACGTGGTACACGGGCTAAAGTCTCAGAACTTCTTCCCCGCCATTGGTGCAAATGGACCGGGCATTGTTCACGTCAATTTCGGACAGGCCGGCTTCGTCTTCATTGAGGCCAACGTCAAGAAATGGGGTCTCGCTCCGATGACAGGGTCTCTAGCTCCTCCGCCACCGTATGGTTCTGAGGCTGGGAGTATACTGCTAGAGGCTGGGACGAAGGATGGTTTCACGAGTTCACAAGGTCGAGGCCACGGATATAGTCACTCCGTTCAGACTTACTCGAGACATGGACCTTCTGGGCTTGACCCTGGACATAACCGCTCGAGGTCTGGCAATTACAGAGTCTTGCCTCCAACCAGCCCGGGACCTCTCCGTAGCCCAACCGACATTTCGCTTGCTCACCTTGTGCCCGCTGACGACTCCGCTGAGGCCAGCACTAGCGCTGCGGCGGCGGCTGCACCACCAGGCGGTGAGAATCGACCGGACGTTGGGCTTGGTGTTCAGGATGCGAACCCGCCACCTCCTGAGTATACAAGCCCCGACCATTCGGACGCTGGCGGCAGTAGGAGAAATAGCACTGATGATGAGAACGCGCCTTTGATTCGCCTAACAAGGAGTCGAGGTGGCTCGTCGGCAACAGTCGGGGCAATTCCGCCCAATAGCAGAAATTCCCAGGGACCACCAAGTCCCCCAATCCCAAGCTACCAAGATGCTGTTCAGCAGGGCGCAGGGCGTGATCGGAGTGACAGCACCAGAACTGTCAGACCTTCAAGGTGACAGTGGCTAGTCCTTCAGGGAGCTGTTTTGGCACGGAAAGATAGGAGGCTTCTTTGCTATTCTGGCGCTGGTGCTAAATAATCAAGCACTGGTGTCACGGGGGACGGCGTTGTATTGGGGGGAGGTTGGAAGACTACGGGGCTAGGTCATTCAAATGACTGCAGCACCATGACACTTCGACGGACAGATTTCTTTTTTTTGGGGGGG